>Ga0114971_10003817_pt1 | contig 10224 bp, 9 predicted proteins | sample M_140625_MF_Meta_FD_87320 | JGI IMG/M metagenome (GOLD analysis project Ga0114971, IMG submission 87320) | Freshwater microbial communities from Lake Montjoie, Canada to study carbon cycling - M_140625_MF_MetaG | ecosystem: Environmental > Aquatic > Freshwater > Lake | place: Lake Montjoie...
TAGGTATAAAGTATATATGCGTTGTCCCAAAGGATATAGACAAGTACCCCCTAAATCTGGAAATTGTGTGAAAAATACAACAACCAGAAAAAGTAAAAGTAAATCTAACAGTAATAAATCTAAATCTAAATCTTCATCTAGAAAGAATAGAACCGTCGCTAGTATGGCATCATCTTCTTATTCTCCAAAGTTTTATGATGTGGCAGCAGATATTTTCCCAAAATATAAACAAAATGGTTTTGTTAGTGACAAATATAGATCTAATAAAAATGAGATGATTCAGAAATTTATTAATAAGAAAACAAATAAATCAAAGTTTAAACCCGGGGATATTCTATTTGTAGGAAGTGTATTCCAAACAAGACAATATGATAATGGGTTTGTAATTATTGGTAATGATTCTGAAACATTTGGTAATACAGAGGGCGCGATTGATCTGCCACATAGACATCGCAATAAACTTCCATCTGGTCTTCATTATGGGGAAATGGTGCAACAAATGATTGATAAGTTTGAAAATTCGGATGATGAGTATGATCGAGAGCTTGCTTTAGATTTCTTTGGTGCAGTAGAAGGCGAACACAATGAAGCGTTTGATAATGCAAAGAGATTTTATAGAGAACACGATTTGTTTTAGTTATTCTTAAAAAAATAAGAGGCCTATATAGGTTTCATATTTTTTCTTTTATTCGTTTTTAATGGGCTTCTTTTATGAGAGAATTAAAATTGGAGTTTTATAAATTTATAGTAAAAGTCTAATTTTTCTTTTAAATATTTACTAAATAAAATAAATGTAAATGTAAAGACCATTGCGGAATTTAATTCTTTTACTTTTTTGTGTGAAAATCCTTGATAATTATCCAAGGGAAATGGAACTAATTCAATTAAATTGCGTGCAACATAAATTAAAACTCCGTATAACCAAACTGTTAAAATGAATTCGAGTGTGAGGTTCCAACGTGGTTTTTTCTCTTCTGCTTTTTCATCAAACTCTCCCATTACTTTATCCGTAATAACCGCACAGATTAAAGAGAGAATAATATACAAAACTGTTATATATCCAATATCAATTATTTTAATACTTCTCATTAAAATATCGTTGGATAAAGTGTTTTGGTTGGACAAAGTCTGTTGAGTTCCTAATTGTTTGCTCATATAGTAATATATGTTGGTATTTTTTCTTATAATATAATATATAAATGGTTGAACATTTTAAAACAAAAAAAAGAAAAAATTTTTATACAACCAGAAGTAAAACCAGAAGTAAAACCAGAAGTAAAATAAAGAAAAAATTAAAATACGTAATGAAAGGAGTAATGAAAGGCGGTATGCCCAGAAAAATAGATATGTATTCTCATTCAATAACTTATCAAACTACTGGTGAATGTATAAAAGAATTAATAGAAGCGTCATATAAAATGTATACTAAACTTTTGGAAAAACAGAAAAAAACAAATAAACCTATCACAATAATATGTGGCGGGCAATCTCCTGCATATTACTGTTTAGCAATGGTTAATTTTAGTGTATTTAATCCAGAATTAGTTGATATTGTTATATTGCCCCATAGTAAAGGAGGTGTACAATCTCTTGATAAATTTAATGAAAATAAACAATATTGTGAAAGATTAATAGAGAAGAATATTATTGTAAATGATAATGTTGTAATTATGGATACTGTTCTTAGTGGTACTGGTATTTTGGCATTAGAAAGTGCTCTAATGCATTGTTTTCCGTCAATTAAGGAAATATATAAGATTTCTTTAGCTAGTTCAAAAGGTTTTTCTAGAATACGAGTTGATGAAGAAATTGTATTACCATGTCATCCTAAGTTTATTGATGAAAAATTTCCTAGAATTGTTCAACATTATCTTCCTGCGTATTTTAATAATAGTTCAAAATTTATTACCAAATTTATCGATTTAGAAACAAATTATGTTGCTCAAATGATTATTGATATAGCAAAAGATTACCCTGAAATACAAGTTGAAGATACCGAGTGGTATAAATTAAATCATGAAATTACACCTGAAATAAAACGACTAAAAGATATAGAATCTATAAATCAAGAGAAAATAGACCGAGAGATTAGGAAGCAAGAGAAAGAGATTCGGGAGCGAGAGCAAACTATAAAAGAAGGTTTATCTTTTGAACCAATAATACTAACTAATCCTAAACGATATAAATGTCCTATATGTGGCAATATTACTGGAACTGGTGCAGTATTACACCCTACAGATACATCATATTTTACGCATTCGTATAATTGTCCTAATAGATACAAAATTGTAAAGGAGAATCCGGAAGCAATTAATCAAGAACTAGAAATGGAGATTGTCAAAAAGAGTAGTGATAAAAAGAGTAGTTCTAAAAAGAGTAGTTCTAAAAAGAGTAGTGATAAAAAGAGTAGTTCTAAAAAGAGTAGTTCTAAAAAGAGTAGTTCTAAAAAGAGTAGTTCTAAAAAAAGACACAGAGATGATTCTGAACCAAAATATAACAACTATATTAGCAGCCCATATAATAAGTATCAAAAGTATAATAATCCTGATATTGATAGCATGTCTGAGGAAACGATGAGAGAGATGGAAGAGTTGGATAAACAAGCTGATAACATGACATGGTCAAATGTAAATAGGTATATATAAATTTTTAGTTGTTTCAGAAAAATAAAAAAATTGAAATGCTTTTCTAACTTCTAGAGTATTGATGTCAATTAGAAATAAGAGACTAACCAATTAGTAAAGAGAAAAAGAGAAAGATTTAAAGAGTTAAAGATTTTATAATGGAAAGAACTTTAATCGTAAGGAAATGCAGTCAATGCCATCAAGAGGGTTGTAATAAAAATAAACCAACTTGTCCTGTTAATGTTGAGAGAAGAGGTGGTCCAGTTATTTCAGTTCAAGCAATTATTGATGGGTACTTGGATGATAGAAATATTATAAGCCTCGGACCCAGTCCGGTTAGAAGAGTAAGGCTTTGTGCGTTATGTCGTCGTGAAGGTTGTTGCCGTACGAATCCGATGTGTCCTGTAAAAATTGAGATTGAAAGGCATAAAAGACTTGCATTTGAACTGGCGCCAATAAGAATATTTATTGTCGGTGTAAGTCCGATTGATGTTAAAACTGATTTGTATGACCATATTCCGAACCCAGAAGAAAGGGATAAACAATTTGATAAGCTGTATCGTAATATTATGGATATATATCATCATGAGCGTTATCAGTATATGCAAAGAGAACTGACTTATTCGCGTGCATATATCGAACAACAACAATTAATACAGAATCGTGGAATTGGACTACAGAATCGTGGTCATAGTAATATGAATGTAAATGTGCTTAGTAATTATGTAACGTGTGAAGGAGAGTGCGGTATATGTTATGACAAACCGTGTAATGTTATGTTAAACTGTAAGCATCAGGTATGTATTACTTGCTTAAAGGGTCAGATTAAAATTGCGGAGAGGTCTGGGAAATTTAATTGTGCATTTTGTAGAGCCGATATAAAGTTTATTAACGCTAGCGATGCTGAGACACGTAAACTTCTACTAGATAAATAAAAATTTGTGAGAAAGAGAGAAAGAGAAAGAGGATGAAATAATATTCCCTCTTTTTTCTTTTTAGATACTGTCGCACTCTGCAACCCTGCCCTACACCCTATTATCACCCCTGTTTCCACTCTGTATCCGCATTTTATCACTAATTTGGCACCCGCAATGAAACCCGCATTCTAGCACCCCTAGGAGCAGCAGCAGTCAGCAGGAATACGTCAAAAATACGTCAAAATTTATAAATTTATTGTTAAATCAATTTCCCTACAGAATAAAAAAAATTGAAATACTTTTTGAAGATTAAATGAATGTTGTCAATTAGAAATAAAAGACTAACCAATTAGAAAAGAGAAAAAAAGAAAGAAAAGAAAGAAAGAATGTCAACCGCACCTGTTCGCACTCCCAGAAAATGCAGCCAATGCCGTCAAGAAGGTTGCAATAAAGGTAAAGCAACTTGTCCAGTTAATGTTCAGAGAACTGGAGGAGCTGTTGTTGTTCCAGTTGTTGTTCCAGTTGTTCGCCCAGTAAAAAAAAGACTTTGCGGTGCATGCCGTCGTGAAGGATGCTGTAGCACTAGTATTTTGTGTCCTGTAAAAATTGAGCTCAATCGGCATTATGACCGTGCAACTCGAATGGAAGATTATGCTGAACCGAATAATTCAGGTCAGCATGAACATATATTCAACCATATTCAAGACCCAATTCAGAGACTAAGACTGTCGCGCAACTTGCATCTTCAGATTTGTGAAACATACAGTAATCAACGCTTTATATTTATGATGAGAATTATGGCAGAGGCAAGATTTGGTGCCTATTCTAACCGGCAAAGAAGCAAGGTGCAATTAACTGTTTTGCCAGAGTATAAAATGTGTAGCAAAGAAGAATGTGGAATATGCTATGATAAAACCTGCAATGTTACTTTAAATTGTAATCATGAAGTATGTGTTGACTGTTTTAAAGGGCATGTTACAGCTACAGAGACAAAAATTAACGCTTCACTTCAATGCCCATTTTGCAGAACTGTTACAGCGTCTGTTAACGCTACCGATGCCGCTATTCATGATGAACTGTTGAAGTTGTAAGGAAAAGGAGGAAAAAGAGGATGAAATAACATACCCTCTTTTTTCTTTTAGAGAGAATTTATATTGAAAATGAAAGGATCGCACACTATAGCATCGTATATAGACATCCACTTTGATATCTTTCTCTCTTATATCTAATTTTATGTCTAAGTTTGATGCCTTAGATGGCGGACCTATTGTATCTCGGGGAAATGGAGCAGCAGCAGCCTGCTGCAACGGGGTTTTTACTACAACCATGTAAAGAAATTCTGATTTTTTAAGAAAAAAGTTCACTACATTTTTTAAAATATTGAATATTTTTGGTAGAAAGTTTTTTAAGAAATTGAAAAATGGACATTTATAAATGTCCAAAATCGGAAAACCTAAAATACTTTGCTCAAATTCTTCGATTTGTGACCATAATTGAATTTTATGGTCTCATCACAAAAAAAATAATTTTCACTTTGTTACGATAAATTTTTATTATATTTAGGAAAAGAATTTAAATGCAACTTTTATGTTAACTATATATATTAACAATGTTAACAGAAAGTTGCAAAAAAGTTGCACCATTATTTTACTGTTTAGTTTGTGACTATAATACATCACGTAAAAGTAGTTATGATAAACATTTATTGACACTGAAGCATCACGAGTTAACAAACGTTAACGAAAAAGTTGCAAAAAGTTGCAAAACAAATATAAACAATAAATTTACGTGTGAAAATTGTAGTAAAGAATATAATTCACGTGTCGGTTTATGGAAACATAATAAAATATGTAATATTAATGCTATTAATGAAAACATTAATAAAGATAAGAATGAAGTCATTAATTCAGACGGTAATGATGTACAAGAATTAAAAGTATTTATGAAATACCTTATGGAAGAAAACTCTGAAATGAAATCAATGATGATGGAAGTGATTAAGAATGGCACTTATAATAATAACACTACTACTACTAATTCGCATAACAAATCTTTCAATTTGCAGTTCTTTTTAAATGAAACATGTAAAGATGCTATGAATATTATGGATTTCGTTGAATCAATACAATTACAACTCTCTGATTTAGAGAGTGTTGGAGAGAAAGGATACGTTGAAGGTATTTCAGATATTATTATTAAGAACTTAAAGAATCTTGATGTTACACAGCGACCCGTTCATTGCACTGATAAGAAAAGGGAAACACTTTACGTAAAAGATGACAACAAATGGGAAAAGGATGATGAAAATATAAAGATGCATAAGATGATTAAAAAAGTGCAAGACAAGAATTTTAGAATTATTAAAAAATTTAAAGAGAAATATCCGGATTACTATAAGTCATCTTCAAAACACTCTGATGCATATAATAACATTATTATTGAATCAATGGGTGGCAGAGGGAACAATGATCATGAGAAAGAAGAGAGAATAATTAAAAAAGTTGCAAAGGTTGTTGGACTTGATAAATGAATAAAGGGTCGCACACTATAGCATCGCATATAGACATCCACTTTGATATCTTTCTCTCTTATATCTAATTTAATGTCTAAGTTTGATGCCTTAAATGGCGGACCTTTGCATCTCGGGGAAATGGAGCAGCAGCTGTCTGCAACTGGTTTTTTACTACAATCATGTAAGTAAATCCTAAATTTTTTATAAAAAAGTTCTCTACATTTTTTAAAAAAGTGAATATTTTTGTTAGAAAGTTTTTTAAGAAAATGAAAAATGGACATTTATAAATGTCCATTTTCGGAAAATCCAAAATACTTTGCTCAAAAATGTCGATTTGTGACCATAATTGAATTTTATGGTCTGGTCACCAAAAAAATAATTTTCATTTTGTTACGATAATTTTTAAAAAAAAGGATTTAAAAATATAATCTATGGTTACATTATGGAAACTTTAGGAAACATTTTAGTGGCAAAAAGTGGCTCAAAAGTGGCTCAAAATTATTATTGCGAGATTTGTGAATATGAATGCTCTAAAACATATAACTGGAAAAAGCATCTACTCACATCTAAACACCTCCAGGAAACAAATGGAAACATTTTGGAAACACAAAAGGGGCAAATTGAACCCAATATTTGCTGTCAAAATTGCAATAAAGAATTTAAAACTCGTTCTGGATTATGGAAACATAAAAAACAATGTAATATGGGGATTATTAATGCAGACAATAATACAAATAATAATGATAATGATGTGCAAGAATTAAAAATATTTATGAAATACCTTATGGAAGAAAACTCTGAAATGAAATCAATGATGATGGAAGTTATTAAGAATGGTACTTATAATAATACTAATAGTAATAATACTCATACCAATTCACATAACAAATCTTTCAATTTGCAGTTCTTTTTAAATGAAACATGTAAAGATGCTATGAATATTATGGATTTCGTTGAATCTATACAATTACAACTCTCTGATTTAGAGAGTGTTGGAGAGAAAGGATACGTTGAAGGTATTTCAGATATTATTATTAAGAACTTAAAGAACCTTGATGTTACACAGCGACCCGTTCATTGCACCGATAAAAAACGGGAAACACTTTACGTAAAAGATGACAACAAATGGGAAAAGGATGATGAGAATATAAAGATGCATAAAATGATTAAAAAAGTGCAAGACAAGAATTTTAGAGTTATTAAAAAATTTAAAGAGAAATATCCTGATTACTATAAGTCATCTTCAAAACACTCTGATGCATATAATAACATTATTATTGAATCTATGGGTGGAAGAGGGAACAATGATCATGAGAAAGAAGAGAGAATAATTAAAAAGGTTGCAAAGGTGGTTGGGCTTGATAAATGAATATACTGTATTATAACACTATAACATCCACTATAACATCCACTTTGATATCTTTCTCTCTTATATCTAATTTTATGTCTAATTTTATGTCTAATAGATGGCGATCCTTGCATATCGTTTTACCAGCAGCAGCAGCAGTCTGCAACTACGGAGAAAAAAGGTATTGGTCCGTTAAGACCTCACTTTTCTCTCTAACACAACTTCACAACTTCTTATTTTTTTATTCCTTTTTTAACTTTTTACAACTTTACAACTCTTCACAACTTCTTATTTTTTTATTCCTTTTTTAACTTTTTACAACTTAACAACTTCTTATTTTTTTATTCCTTTTTAAACTTTATAACTTTCAAATACTTACGCCTCATATTCCTCTTCCTCTTCCTCTTCTTCATCCTTTTGGAAGATTATGCAGTTTCGCTCTTCGTTCCACATACCTACTACCACTTGATCGTTTGTCTTCTTATACACTTCAAAGTCATAAATTATACCTGTTTTCTTTGACTTTAAGTATACTTTTCCTTCAAAATTTATCTTTTTAACGACATCTGGTTCCTCTTCCTCTTCCTCGGATTCGGTATCAAATATACCATGATAAGAAGGATGATTTTTAGGCGGGTTCTTGGGTTTTTCTGCTTTTGCTTCCGCTCTTGCCTTCTCTGCCTTTACTAGAGCTTTTGCTTTTGCTTTTATTGCATCTGCTTCTGCCTTTGCTTCCGCTTTTGCTTCCGCTTCTGCCTTTGGTGCCTTTGGTTTTGCAACTTTGGGTTTTGCTGCTTTTGCTTCTGCTTTGGGTTTTTCCGCCTTTGCCTTCTCCTTCGCTTCCGCTTTTACCTTCTCCGCTTCTGCCTTGGCTGCCGCTTTTGCCTTATCTGCTTCTGCCTTTGCTGCGGCTTTTGCTTCCTTTGCTACAGATTTTGCTTCCTTTGCTACAGATTTTGCTTCCTTTGCTACAGATTTTGCTACTGCGGATTCAATTGCATTATGAACTGTTTCTTCGACTTCATTTATTTGCAAATCATTTACTTCTTCGGTGATTTCATTTATAACTTCATCAATTACTAAATCATCTACGAATGCATCATGTTCTTCCTTTGCTTCTACTTCAGCTTCCTCTTTTGCTTCCAACAATAAGGATTCGAATAAATCTGTATGATTATCATCTTGAATTTCGATTACTGGTTTCTCTTTTCTTGGGCGACCTTTCTTACCTGCTTCTTTTTTTACTGCTGGTTCTGCTTTTGGGCGACCTCTTTTCTCAGTTGGTTCTTCAAAATGTATTTCATCTACAGTTATACCTTCACTTACTGCTGCTTCCAATACTTCCTCACGAGTTATTTTCAGTTTTTTCATTATTTTTACGTAAGGCACCACTTTGTTTCCCTTTGGATCAATGTACTCCATTAGACCTACTGCTGAACGATCCATTGTTGTTCCGTAGATACTTCCTTTCTTTGCGCAACCTTTGCACATTTCATCTACTTCCCTCTTCTTTGGACATTGCGTATATAAACCTTCGTTCTTACGCAGTGCTACACAGCACGACTCCGACACACCGTTGAATGGCATTATTACTCTTACACTTGACATCTTCTTTAGTTTTACTTCTTCGCTTTTTTACTTGTATACATATTACTTATACCACACAATTCTTCTCAATTTTTTTTATTTATATACTTTTTTTACTTTACTACTTTTTTATAATCGACCTTTCGTGAAAGGTCGAGCCAAAGCTATCTATAATTAATTAAAACTTTTTGTGAAAGGTTGAGTCAAAGCTAACTATTAATATAAATATTTTTTAAAAGATCTTTTTTATTTGCACATTTTATACAAATAAAAAAAATTGAAATGATTTTCATTCTAATACTTATTAGCATACAAGTTAAAAAGAAAAAGAAAATTTAAAGTTAAAAAAGTTAAAAAAGAAAGTAAGAGAAAATGAGCACAATCATCAAAAGTCTATGTATCGATTGCATTGATTCCTTTTATACGGCAGACTATATTATGCAGCAATTTTATAATAATCATATTGCTTCCATTAACCGCATCACATTGTTACCTATTCGGATGACATCGGGAGTATCTAATAAAGCATATATTGACATTGCATATTGGCATGACAGTGAAACAGCATACAATTTCATTAAAGGTCTTAAAAATCCGCATATTGAAAATAGATTTATACATAACAGTGCTGAGGGTCTTTGGTGGAAAGTTGTAATTAACTATAAGCTGTATATCACACAAGATCCCGTATTTAAAAAATATACACATACAAATACTTCATTTGAGTATCAAAATGAAATTGAAGTAGCTCTTGATAAAAATGTTAAGAAGATAAGTATTGTAAATAATAAAAAAAAAGTTGAAAAGGTTTTACCAAAGGCTGAATCACAAGTTTTACCAAAGGCTGAATCACAAGTTTTACCAAAGGCTGAACCAAAAACTTCTCCAAAAACCAATAAAAATGGCGCTAAATTGCTAGCTTATATTAATGTTAAAGAAGACCAAGATGATTGGAATGCTATTGAAAAAGATTTAAATGATGAAAGATGGGTTATGCAAAATGAAGATACCGAATGGATTGAAATTGAAAAAGAGTTAAATAATGTAAGAATTATGATGCAAAGACTAGATTATGCATTTTAAACTTATAAACTGTATATAAACTGTATATAAACTGTTAAAAAAGAGAAAAAGGAATAAAAGGAAAATATAAAAAGGAATAAAAAAGAGGAACAAGAGAGAAATCTCGCCTCTTTTTTATTTACCTATTTTAATAGAGAATTGATTTTTATTAAA
>Ga0114971_10003818_pt1 | contig 10223 bp, 10 predicted proteins | sample M_140625_MF_Meta_FD_87320 | JGI IMG/M metagenome (GOLD analysis project Ga0114971, IMG submission 87320) | Freshwater microbial communities from Lake Montjoie, Canada to study carbon cycling - M_140625_MF_MetaG | ecosystem: Environmental > Aquatic > Freshwater > Lake | place: Lake Montjoie...
AGCCGCTGCCCGGGGTGATGGAGTTGGTGCCCGCCTACACTACGGTTACGGCTTACTATGATCCGGTCCAAGTGGTGCAAGCGGGCGCGCCAGCCGACAAAATAGTGGATTGGCTGAGCGATCGATTACGGGATCGGCTAAAAAATCCACCGAAGACCGCGAAAACGAAAGGCCTCACCGTCGAAATTCCAGTCTGTTATGAAGGCGAGTTTGCGCCTGATCTCGGGGTCGTGGCTAAACAGGCTAAACTTACTCCGGCGGAGGTTATCAAACTGCACACCAAGACGGAGTACCTGGTTTACTTGGTCGGCTTTGCGCCTGGCTTTCCGTACCTCGGTGGGTTGCCAAAAATATTGGCGACCCCGCGTCATGCTAAGCCGCGGATGGTGGTGCCGGCCGGTTCGGTGGGGATTGGCGGTCAGCAAACGGGCATATATCCCTGCGCGACGCCGGGTGGTTGGAATTTAATTGGGCGCACTCCGCTGGCGTTATTTCGTCCGGCATTGCATCCGCCCACGTTGCTCAGGGCGGGTGATCGGGTAAAATTTCGCGCCATCACGCGCGAAGAATTTTTACGGCAGGAGGCCGGCGCATGATCGCGGTGCAACAACCGGGCTTGTTGACGACGGTGCAAGATTTGGGCCGTCCCGGTTATCAGCAATATGGCGTAGTTGTCGGCGGCGCCTTGGATGCTCTGGCTGCGCGCACGGCCAATTTGCTCGTTGGCAATGAGGAAAATGCGGCGGTCTTAGAGATGGCTCAGACTGGCCCAGCGTTGTGTTTTGCGCAGAGCACATTGGTCGCGTGGTGTGGGGCTGATTTTGAGGCGCAGATTAATGACGAACCTTGTCCGCGTGATCGTCCTGTGCGGGTAGCCGCGGGCGACATTCTCCGCTTTGGGTTGGCGCGCCGTGGACTCAGGGCTTGGCTGGCGATCGCTGGCGGGATTGATGTGCCATTGGTTATGGGCAGTCGCAGCACTTATCGTCGGGCAGGTCTGGGCGGCTTGGCGGGACGAGCCTTGCAAGGCGCTGACCGATTATCCTGCGGACACCCCTCCGAGTGGTCCCAGCAGGTTTTAGCGAAATTACTCGCCAGCAACCAACGGTCAACGGCGTGGAGCGTCAGGCCCGATACCATCGGCCGCCCCACAAAAGTTGGCGTGGTCCGCGCGATGCGGGGACCCGAGTGGGATTGGTTTACGGAACCAGCGCAGCAGGCGTTTTTTCAAGGAACGTGGGTGGCAACCAAAGACGCCGATCGGATGGGCGTGCGGCTTAAGGGACCTGATTTGGCCCTAGCGCAACCGCGCGAAATGATTTCTGCCGCGGTCAATGCGGGGATAGTTCAGGTACCACCAGCGGGCCAACCCATTGTCTTGCTGCCGAGTCGGCAATCCGTTGGCGGCTATCCGCGCTTAGCAGCTGTCGCCGCGGTGGATCTGCGCCATTTCACGCAACTTCGTCCCGGTGATACCATTCGCTTTGAAGAAATTTCCGTCGTGGGCGCGCAGGATTTACTTCTCATTCAGGCTCGTGACCTCACGCGCGTCCGTCTGGGCCTCAGTCGGCTGCTGGCTTAATTCAACATGCGCCGCATTGATTTAAATTGTGATCTTGGGGAAGGCGCGGGTCAGGATGCCGTGCTGATGCCGCTGATTACTTCGGCAAATATTGCATGCGGGGCTCACGCCGGTGACGAAGCGACCATGCGCGCCGCCATCGCGCTGGCTCAAAAACAGGGCGTCGCCATCGGGGCCCACCCGGGATTTGCCGATCGGATTAATTTTGGCCGACGCGAAATAGCCCTGGGTTTAAATGAAATTCACTCGTTGGTACTGACGCAGACGCAGTTGCTCCAAACGCTAGCCGCGCAAAATGGGGGCACGGTCAGGCACGTAAAACCGCACGGCGCTCTCTACAATTTAGCGGCGCGAGATGGCGCCGTCGCGCAGGCGGTGGCCGCCGCGGTCTGGGCGGCGGATCCTCGGTTGATTTTAGTAGGGCTAGCGCGGAGTCAATTGATCGCGGCCGGGCTAGCCGCGGGATTGCGCGTTGCTCAGGAAGTTTTCGCCGATCGCACTTATCAAGCCGATGGTACGCTCACACCGCGGAACGCGGCAGGCGCTTTGCACGAAGTTACGCGTGACGCGGTGGCGCAGGTGCGGCAGATGGTGAGCGTGGGGACTGTCACGGCTGTGGACGGAACCGTGGTGCCGATCACCGCTGACACCATTTGCCTGCACGGCGATGGACCGCATGCGGTGGAATTTGCGTTGCAGCTCCGCGCCGCTCTGCACGAGATCCCGATTGAGCTCCAAGCGCTCTCGCATGATTAAATTAATCGGAATTTTGGTTGTAGCCGTCGGTTTCGCTTTGCGCGGCAACACGCTGCTGGTGGTGTTGGCTGCGGGGATTAGCACAGGCTTGGCCGCCGGCATGTCTTTTAACGAGATCATGACCTGGTTTGGGAAATACTTTGTGGAAAATCGTTACGTGACGCTAACCGTTTTGCTCATGTTGCCCGTGGTCGGGTTGCTGGAACGCTATGGCCTTCGCGAACGCGCGGAGACGCTGATCCAGCGGGCTAAAGCAGCGACAGCCGGGCGCGTATTACTATTTTATACCGCGGTGCGCCAAATCTCAGTCGCCCTCGGGGTCAATATTGGCGGGCACGCCGCGATGGTTCGCCCCTTAGTGGCCCCGATGGCGGAAGGCGCGGCGCAGGCGCGGCACGGCATTTTATCGGAAAAAACCACGGAGGCGATACGGGCGCACGCCGCGGCGGCGGAAAATACCGGAAATTTTTTTGGCGAGGATACCGTCTTTGCGGTGGGCGCAGTTTATTTGATTAAAGGGGTCCTCGAGGCGCAAGGCTACCCTGTGAGCGTCTGGGCACTTTCATTTTGGGGCATTCCCACCGCGCTGGTGGCATTCGGGTTAATGATATGGCGCACGCGGGTGCTTGATCAGCGGATTGCCCGGGAAAGTAAGCCGCCCTCAATCACGGAGGCGGGGCGATGAAATTGTTAAACCTCGAGTTATTTTACGTCATCGCCGGGGCATTCTTGCTGTTGGTGGCGGGGCGTATCGCATTTGAACCGACGGCCGGGAAACGCGTGGGCTCAGCCTTGTTCTGGGGTTTGTTGGCGGTAATTTTTCTGGTGGGGAAAGCACTGCCACCGGTGGTGGTTGGTTATATGGTTTTACTCATGGTGATTTTAGCTGCGACCAAACAACTCACGGGCGCGCGGGTTTGGGCCGTGACGGCAGAGATGCGTGGGGCCGCGGCGGCGAAATTGCGGAATTGGATTTTCTTGCCGGCGTTATTGATTCCGGCCACGGCGGTGGTCGGGACGTTATTTTTGAGCAAGCTACATGTGGGCGCTTGGTGGTTGTTGGACTCGGCAAATCTTACAGTGACTTCCGTGTGCTTGGGCGCAGTGGTGGCGGTTGCGGTGGCGTTGCGATTGACGCGAGCCCCGTTGGTCACGCCGGTTGTAGAGGGAAGTCGCTTAGTTCAAGCGGTAGGCTGGGCGATTATCTTGCCGCAGTTATTGGCCGCTCTCGGCGGCGTATTTTCGCAAGCTGGCGTTGGCCCCGTCGTGGCAGAATTAGCGGCGCAGGCGCTGCCGACCCAGTATCCGCTCGGCGCGGTAGTGGCTTATTGCGGCGGTATGGCGCTGTTCACCGTCTGCATGGGCAATGCCTTTGCGGCATTTCCGGTCATCACCCTTGGCATTGGTCTGCCCTTTATTGTGCAACTGCATCACGGCAACCCCGCGATTATGGCGGCGATTGGGATGTTGTCGGGTTATTGTGGCACGCTCCTCACGCCCATGGCGGCTAATTTTAATCTCGTGCCAGCGATGCTGCTCGAACTGAAAGACAAAAATGCCGTGATCAAAGCGCAAGTCCCCCTCGCGCTCGGAATATTGGCGGCCAATATGATCATTATGTATTTTTGTGTTTATCGCTTCTGATTTTTTGCGGACCCCGCATTTCTCTAATTTACCTCGCGCCGCGTAACCTGCTCTCAGCATGAAAACTATTTTACTCACCGGCTTTGAACCATTCGGTGGCGAAACGCTTAATCCGTCGGCGGAGATTGCCCGTCAACTCCATGGCACGATGATTGCGGGGCATGTGGTGGTGGGTGCGCTTCTCCCGTGTGTTTTTGGCGCGGCGCGGGCGGAACTTAAAAAACAAATTCGGACGACTCGCCCCGCGTTAATTATTTGTCTGGGCCAAGCGGGTGGGCGCGCCGATATCACGCCCGAGCGGGTGGCACTCAATCTCGACGATGCGCGGATTCCGGATAACGGCGGGCAGCAGCCGGTCGATGCGGTGATCAGCCGCCAGGGCCCCGTCGCTTATTGGTCCACGCTACCGATTAAAGCGATTGTGCGCGCCCTGCAGCAACGCGGCCTGCCGTCGAGTGTGTCGCAAACCGCAGGAACCTTCGTCTGTAATCATGTTTTTTACAGCCTGATGCACGAACTTCGTGGGCAGAAAAAAATCCGTGGCGGCTTTATTCATGTGCCGTGGTTGCCGGAACAAGCGCCCGCGGGTCAACCGAGCCTAACCTTGGCGGTGCTGACCTCCGCCATTGCGGTGGCTCTGGAGACCGCAGTCAAAGTTCGCCGCGATGTGCTTCTGCCGGGCGGGGCGACGCATTAAGTCTGCTCAGCTGGGTCGCGCGAGCAGTTGGGGAGGTTGCCTCCCAGCCCGAGCGGTCCTTAATTATTAAAGCGGAAGAGGGCGACGTCGCCGTCTTTGAAGACGTATTCCTTACCCTCGAGTCGATATTTACCGGCTTCGCGGGCGGCCGCCACGCTGCCCAGGCGCGTGAGGTCTTCGTAGCTGACGATTTCTGCTTTGATAAAACCTTTCTCGAAGTCCGTGTGAATAACGCCGGCGGCTTGCGGTGCCTTCCAGCCCTGCTTGATCGTCCAGCAGCGCACTTCTTTTTCGCCCGCGGTGAAATAGGTCATTAGTCCAAGCAGGCCATAAGTGCCCTTGATCAGCGCTGAGACCCCAGAATCATCGACCCCGAGGTCTTTGAGAAAAGCTTTAGCTTCTTCGGGGGCTAAATCAATGAGCTCGGCTTCGATGCGCGCGCTGATCGGCACATAAGCGGCGTCGTGGTGGGTCCGCACATATTCGGCCACTTTTTGCACGAAGGGATTTTGCTCGGCGGTCGCGAGATCCGACTCGGCAACGTTGCAGGCGAAGAGCACGGGCTTGGCGGTGAGAAGTTGAAAGAGTTTCATCAACGCCACCTCTTCGGTCGTGGCCACCAGCGTGTTGGCCGTTTTCCCGGAATTGAGGTGGGGCGTAAGTTTTTCGAGGAGGGCTAGTTCAATGATCGCTTCCTTGTCTCCGGACTTCGCGTTTTTTTGAGTTTTGGTAATGCGCTTAGCGACGGCTTCGAGATCGGACAGGACGAGTTCCGTCGTGATGACCTCGATATCGCGCACCGGATCAACGCTGCCCATGGTGTGGATGATATCGGGATCCTCAAAGCAGCGGACGACTTGGAGAATGGCGTCGACCTCCCGGATGGTGGCGAGGAATTGATTGCCGAGGCCTTCGCCCTTGCTGGCGCCGGCGACGAGGCCGGCGATATCTACGAATTCGATCGCCGCCGGTACCACGACATTAGTCTTGGCGATGGTCTTGAGCACATAAGCGCGCTCATCGGGCACGATCACGACGCCCACATTGGGATCGATCGTGCAGAACGGGTAGTTGGCGGCCTCCGCCTTACGGGAACGGGTGAGGGCGTTGAAGAGAGTGGATTTACCCACATTGGGGAGTCCGACGATGCCTGCTTTTAGCATAAAATAGGTGGGTGTAAGGGTCGAATCAGCGGGGGCACTGGGGGCTTGACAAGAGCAAACTTGTGCCGTGCATTCTCACCCTTTTCCCAACGACACCCGTACTCTTTTAAGCAACCAGACACATCAAATGGCACTCAAAATTCGTCTTTCCCGCGTCGGCACCAAGAACGAACCGCACTATCGCGTGGTCGTAGCTGAAGAGCGTTCCCGTCGCGATGGTGACGCCGTCGAACAGATCGGCTCATACAATCCTCGCGCCAAGGGCAACCCAATGATTATCAAGCTCGACCGCGTTGATTACTGGGTTTCGAAGGGCGCTAAGCCCACGTCGACGATGCACGCGATGATCAAGCGCGCCCGCCGCGCCGTGCCGGCTGCCTAAGTCAGCGATTTTATCGTTCGTAACCTTTAAGGTTCGGCTCGCGCCGAACCTTTTTTATTGGATAATCGCCCCATGCGCATCGACGTACTGACGCTATTTCCGCCCATGCTCGACGGATTTTTATCCGAGAGTATGCTCGGCCGCGCGCAAGAGGCTAAGCTCCTTGAGGTGAAGGTGCACAATCTGCGGGACTGGTCGACCGATAAGCATCACACGACTGATGATCGCCCCTTTGGCGGCGGTGCAGGCATGGTTTTGCGATGCGAACCAGTCTTCGCGGCGATCGAGCAATTGCAAACCCCAGGCTGCCGGCGCATTTATTTGACCCCCGATGGCACGCCACTCTCCCCGGCCCTAGCTCTGGAGCTATCCCAGCAGCAGCATTTGGTCATGCTGAGCGGCCATTATGAAGGGATCGATCAGCGGATTCGGGAAAAAGTTATCGATCAGGAGATCAGTATCGGGGATTATGTACTTACCAACGGCACACTTGCAGCGGCGGTGGTGATCGATGCTTTGGCTCGTTTTATCCCCGGTGTACTCGGTGAAGAAAAGTCGTTGACGACCGAAAGTTTCACCAGCAAGTTGCTCGACTTTCCTCAATTCACGCGTCCTGCCGTTTATCGCGACATGTCCGTACCAGAAGTTCTCCTCTCGGGGAATCATGGCGAAATAGAGAAGTGGCGGCACGCGCAGCAATTGAAGAAAACTCAGCAAGTTCGTCCCGATTTACTCACATAACCAGCTATGAATCCTATCATCCAAGAAATCACCGCCGCTCAGGTGAAACATAAAGTTGCGCCGTTTAAAGTCGGCGACGGTGTCCGCGTGCACACCAAAGTCCGCGAGGGAGATAAGGAGCGCGTACAGATTTTCACCGGCGTGGTCATTGCCCACAAAGGCAGCGGTATCCACGAGACCTTCACGGTCCGCCGCATCAGCTACGGCGAGGGCGTCGAGCGCGTGTTCCCTGTTAACTCACCAAACCTCGAGAAGATCGAGGTCGAGAAAGACTCCAAGCCCGGCAGGGCTCGGCTTTATTACCTGCGTGATCGCACCGGTAAGGCGGCGATGGCCGTTAAGGAAAAGCGCTATGACCCAACGGCTAAAGCCGCGGCCAAAGCCTAAGCTGAAGTCATTAGTTTATTGTCAGTACCGGGCGGGATCATCGATCCCGCCTTTTTCTTTGGTTTATTTGAAGCGCGCGCTTCAGCTTCAGCCGTCATGGCGGTCGCTGTTTTCGGTATCGGCTGTTCGCGTTGGGCAATATTTATGCCAATAATTGAGCTTTGCAGGCTGGGGAATCCCGCCGTAATTCAAGCTCACGCCTGCACCTTTTTTTATTATGAAACTTCCGACTGAGATTCTCTCCCAAGCCTCTGCTCAAGCTCGTGGCCTTGCTATAGATGCCGTTCATAAATGCTCCTCCGGTCACCTCGGTCTGCCCCTCGGGTGCGCGGAAATCGGCGCTGTGCTCTATGGCCATGCTTTGGTGCATAATCCTGACGAGCCCCGCTGGCTGAACCGCGATCGCTTTGTGCTCTCGGCCGGACACGGCTCGATGTTTCTCTACACGTGGCTGCACCTGAGTGGCTACGATTTATCCCTCGAGGAGTTAACAAACTTTCGCGTGCTCCACAGCAAAACGCCGGGCCATCCAGAATTTCACGAGACGCCTGGCGTCGAGGCGACCACCGGGCCGCTTGGTCAAGGTATCGGCAATGCCGTTGGCCTCGCACTGTCCGGCCAGATGGCCGCGGCGCATTTCAATACGCCCACCCAAGAGATTTTTGATCATCATGTGCTATGTTTAGCGGGCGACGGCTGCATGCAGGAAGGTGTCGCCATGGAGGCGTGCGCTTTCGCGGGTCACCAGGGGCTCGATAATTTGATTCTGATTTACGATTCTAATGACGTCACCCTCGACGCGATGGCGACTAAGTCGCAGAGCGAAAATACCGTCGCCCGGTTTAAGGCGATTGGCTGGGATGTTCAGACGCTCCCCAATGGCCACGATCTCAGCGCGATTCTTAAAGCAATTACTAAGGCCAAAAAAGCGAAGAGCGGCCAACCCCAGTTGATTATTGCGAAGACCGTGATTGGGCAGGGGATTCCGGAAGTTGCGGGGACCGCCAAAGGTCACGGCGAGGGCGGGGCGAAATTTGCGGCGGCGGCGCGGCAGGGACTCGGCTTGCCGGCGGATCAGCATTTTTATGTGAGTGACGCCGTGCAGGTTTATTTCGCTGAGCATAAAAAACGGCTCAAGCGCGGTTATAATAAATGGAAAAAACTTTACGCGGCTTGGCGCACGGCCGAGCCAGCTAAAGCCGCTCTGCTCGAGCAGGCCGGCGCGACGCCGAGCGCGGCGCACTTGCTGACCAAAATCCCCCTGTTTCCCCTCGACGCTAAACTCGCCACTCGCGCCGCGGGTAGCAATGTGTTGCAGCCGCTGGCCGCTGAATTGCCTCTCCTTATTTCCGGCAGCGCGGATCTCCACGGCTCGACGTTGAATTATATTTCGGCTGATAAAGATTTTGATCGCACCAATCGCGTTGGACGCAATTTGCGTTATGGTATTCGTGAACATGGCATGGCCGCGATTAGCAACGGCGTAGCTTATGATGGGATTTTCCGACCCTCCTGCGCGACGTTCCTGGTATTCGCTGACTATTCCCGTCCCGCGATGCGCATTGCGGCGCTCGCTAAATTGCCGGTGATTTATATCTACACGCACGATTCCATTGGCGTGGGTGAGGATGGTCCTACGCATCAACCGGTGGAGACCGTTTCTGGTTTACGGGTTATCCCCAATCTCGACGTCATTCGCCCGGCTGATCCCGAGGAAACGGCGGGCGCCTTCGCGGCGGCATTGGAGCGCACATCCGGGCCGACGCTCTTGTCGCTGACGCGTCAGGCGGTGCCGATGCTCAATGATTGTTCACCGCACGAACGGCGAGCGGGCGTGTTAAAAGGCGGCTATATTTTGATTCAGGAGACGGCTCCATTAACGCACATCTTGCTCGCGAGCGGGAGTGAGGTTCAATGGGCCGTGGCCGCAGCGAAGACCCTGGGTGCCGGCACTCGTGTGGTATCGATGCCGTCATTTCTACGCTTTGATCAACAACCCGCGGCTTATCGCGAAGCAATCTTACCAGCAGCTTGCCGAAAACGCGTTGCGATTGAGGCCGGCGTCACCGCGCTTTGGCATAAGTATGTCGGACTCGACGGCCACGTCATTGGTATTGATCGCTTCGGTCTCAGCGCCCCGGGCAATATTGCCATGAAAGAACTCGGGATCACGACTGAGGCCGTTGTGGCGGCGGCGCGGGCTTTGTAAATCGCAAGTGGTCGCGAGCGGGAACGCCCGCAATTTAAACTCGGCCTTTTAACCGAGGGTTTCGCTAATATTGCTCGAGCGTCGCGTTGGCTGATTCGAGGCGAACTGATGGCTAACTGCTTCGGCCGCGTTACTCAAATTTCACAAAAGACTCCTTGCGAAAATCATTAGGAGGCTAACTGTCTGCTGCCTTATTCATGCCTCACCTGCTCATCAAAGATCTTCCGCGCTACGACTGTCTTTTGAAGGCGGCGAAAGAGTTTCCGGATTTAGATCCTTCTGCGGCAGAGGCATTTTTGCATCTTCTACGAACGGGTGATGAAGTTTTTTCGGTTACTGACCGCAGCATGGTTGAGCACCATATTTCGCAGGGACGTTTTGGCGTTTTAATGCTATTGTGGCGCAGTGCGGCTCGGTGTGCTGCGGGCTCGCTTGGGGCAGGGCTCCCGATGGACCCGCGCACACCCGCTGAATTAGCCGATGCCGCCGGCGTGACTCGCGCCACGATGACGGGGCTTTTAGATACTCTTGAACGCGATGGTTTCGTAAAGCGGGCCCCCGACCCAGATGATCGTCGGATGATTTCAGTGCGGCTGACGGCAGTGGGGGAACGTTTTTTGCAGGATTTTTTACCCGGACATTTTCAAACCATCACGGCGCTG
>Ga0114971_10003820_pt1 | contig 10221 bp, 10 predicted proteins | sample M_140625_MF_Meta_FD_87320 | JGI IMG/M metagenome (GOLD analysis project Ga0114971, IMG submission 87320) | Freshwater microbial communities from Lake Montjoie, Canada to study carbon cycling - M_140625_MF_MetaG | ecosystem: Environmental > Aquatic > Freshwater > Lake | place: Lake Montjoie...
AAAAAAAAAAAAGTTTTTTTTTTCTGATGGAAATATTTCTGTTCCAACCGGTGGGAGCTAACCTGTTTGCTTTAAAGAAAAAAGTTGTTAAATATCACGTCCAGCTGACATCTTGTGATACGTGGCTGGATCCATACCACACTTCCGTAACCTAATATCAATAATACACTTGTCAGCGGCAAATAACGAGTCCGGATCCATGCGAATCGATTCTGTTACTCTTACAGCTAAGAAGCGTCTATAACACGATTGAATTTTAGTTGCAGAATCGTGCATACAATATCTATTTATATCTAAAAGATACTTATACTCTTCAGGAATTTCGTACTCTTTGGGAGTTTCGTACTCTTCTGGAAATTCATCATCATCTCTATCATCAGATAATAGAATGGATGGTAATATTATTTTTGGTAACACAAAATAAGGTGGGGTTCTGACATTATTCGTTGATAAAATAAAATCGTTTACATTATCTGCAAAATTTCTAACAATTGTTGCGTACGGATGAATCTGTCTTGGATTTGCTACAAAATCGTATTTTGTTGTAATACTATTATACGGATATTTAATCGTAGTATCATAACTCTTACATGGCTGAATATTTCTATTCCAAAAAATACGCCAATCTTCTGTTGAGAAGGTTGGCTTAATACATTTAATCCAATAATTACGCCACTCTTTTGTAGAGTATACTTTATTTGATTTTTTGTTATAGTAAAAAAGAAATTCTTCTATTTTACCGTTCTCATCCGTATTAAACCATTGGGATGATAATGAAATACGTCCACATAAGATGCAATCGGACATATTTTAATTTTTCGTACCGTTTATCAAAAAATATATTTATATGAATTTCATTTTTTATCATTTTTTTTTGGTATCTTTCCCAAAAAAATTCAAGATTTCAAGATTTCAAGATTTCAAGATCCAGGACGCCTTCCAGCTCATCTAAAGATGGCCTTTGTCCAGGAGGTCCCATTGCTTTTTGTAGAATCGGATGAATTCCTTTTATCCGCTGATCTCGAAACGACTGGATACGGAGGATGCGTTCCATCTCCGTCTTGAATGAGATGGATAATTCATAAAAGATGACACAGAGGCTGTAAATATCGGCATCTTTTCCCAGCGGTAATCGATCAGGACTTGCTCCATTTTCTTTACCCTCGTACAGGTACTGTTCAGGTGGTGCGTAAAGAGGAGTTCCAAGATGAAGCGCGGATGGCTTGCAAGAAATGCTCTTCATCACCATCGTCATGTCGTCATTGTCTTGTTTTTGCTCCTGCTGCTGTTCTTGCTCAGTAAAAAAGAGTTTCTTGGCCAGACCAAAATCGCTGATCTTGATCGAGTTGTTAAACAAAAGGATATTTTCAGGCTTGAGGTCTCGATGAATAATGTGCTGTGAGTGCAAGTAACGCACCCCAGAAATCATCTCCCGTATGTATCGAAGATCGTCCTTGGTTGGAAAAGATCGATTTGTTTCTTCTCGCATATAACGGTACAGCGTGGATTCACAGAACTGCATGCGGATACACAGAAAAAATCGTGTCAGGGCCGTAGGCGCTACCGTATCTACTACCGCCTCAGCCTCGTCTTCCTCTGCATCGGCTTCCGAACAAGAAGAAGAAGCAAGAGAGGAGATCGAGTCGGTAGAGGACGTGCACTCGATATTACTTGAAAACGTTTCCAGCCACGAATGATAATACCGAACAATGTGCGGGTGATCAAGGCCAGAAAGCACACGCACTTCACGTAGAGCCGTTGTCGCATTATTTCGTGTCAGAAGGATTTTTTTCAACGCATAGACTCGATTATCCAGCGGATAATATTCTCGATATACTTTACCAAAGCCTCCCTTACCAATCAGTGTCAAGGGGGTTGCTGTTGTTGTTGTTGTTGATGTCGTGATAGACGTCTTGTCGATAACATCTATAGTTTCAATAAGAGAAGAATAAGACATTTTATTTTTTTTTTTTATATGGACTGTTTTATTTTTTGCAGTGATTACAAGATCGATTTTTCAATTTTTTCATGATCCATAAAGATAATCATACTTGAACGGTCGACTTGGTACTATTTGTTTGAATACCAGTCTTTCCAATGTTTCTGGCGAAATAGATTTCTTAACATCTATTATGAAATTTTCCATTACCACTGACGAAGGAGGTTCCCATCGCGTCATCAGAGGAAAATTCACCAACGATCTTCTTTGTTGTTGTTCATAAGGAATAATCTTGACGTATCCAGATGGAATACGATGATTCATCGCCAGGATGAATATACGACGCGCCTCATCCAAGGGAATCCCGCTCGTGTTGGCGACTTTATACACATTCGCAAGCAAGTCATGATATCGTGAACGGAAGATTTTTTGTTGCATCTGGAGGACTGGTGCGTAACGACGAATGATTGCCTGATCGTCTTGCTGTCGTTGCTGTTGTGTGATGGCAACCGCTGCTGCTATAATAGCTTCGGCTTCTTCCTCTTCGTCTTCCTCCTCATCTGCTGCCACTGCTGCCGCTGCACCTCCTGAGCTTGACCCGGATTTCTTCTTCTTCTTCTTTTTCTTTTTAGAGGATACCGCACCACCACCGCCGCCTTCCTCGAATTGCGCGGCGATATCCTGAACGCTCCTCATGTGACCTCTTGCCGAGGCAATATTTTTATTGGCGATTTCTAACGCCTTGGTCATTTTTTGTTTCAGGAGGGGATTAATAAAAGGTAAAAATGCAAACTCGAATCTTTGACGAGTCATAGAGCTTAGCGGAGCGCTCGCCACCTGATCTTTAAAGATGACCTCTACCCTCTTGACTTTCATCCTCTTGATACTTGTCGAGGCCGCTTTTTCTGTATCGATAATCACCTCGATCGAGTCGTCTGGGATCCCAACCGACGTCGCCAATTCTTTTTGCACATTTTTTATTTTATTTTTATCCATCCATGTTTCTTCCCCTGGTTGAAACGTATATTCATAAACGAGTGGAGGAAGTGTCATCTCGGTCAATGCGTATTGTTTCGCATCTCTAAAAAGATGCATATAATCTATGGGAGTCAGTGCCTCGATTAACGGAGTCAATGATTCATCACGGTACTGGATATCGATCCTATTAATAAAAAGAACAGGCTGTGCAGTAATCGAGATCGCTGCACCGATGGATCGAGGTGGTGGCTCGACTCCCACAAAATCCCTGATTCTTTGTCGGAGGAATTTGACAATTCCATGAGTCAACCCAATCTTCCATGTTGCATCTTTTGCAAAGTTTTGTTCTTGTAAAGTGACTAAGGGTATAAATAAAAATGGCGATTCTTTTAGAAAAACCGGTACGGGTGCACCACCTCCACCACCACCACCAAAAGTCTGCTGGAATAATTGACGAGCCCTGTCATGATAATTGGCCCGGATCCCGGTCAAGAATATATCCTCAAAAATCTTCCTTGGATTGTCTTCTCCACCACCTTCAAAATGAACACCGAGCCTACCTCGAAGATGCGTGGCAAGCAATGGACCCAGATCCTCTGCCTGTTGGATCTTCTTGAAAAAAGATTCATACCTGGCCATTTTTTTTTTTTTTCAACCGTTTTATTTTTTCAAGAAATAAAAATAAAAATTTATTTTGCTCGTACAATGTTGATTTAAAACCTTTTTTTTCTGTGTATTAAAAAAAAAACCCACCATGTCAACAACTCAACAATGTCCCGGATACTGCATGCGATGCAAGGCGAGCGTTCCCATGTCCAATCCCCAGCAAAAACTTACCGTCAAGGGTCAGAACATGCTCTCGGGAACTTGTCCCCATTGTGCCACCAAGGTCAATCGTTTTGTTTCTGCCGAACAACTGAATGCGTTTCGCGCGGCCTCTGTCGGCTCTAAAAAATATCAGAAACGATAATAACAGGACAGAGTCCCTATGATGATGACGACGACGAGTGAGGAGTAATATACAACGAATCATTGATCACAATATCACGGATCATCTTCTCCTGAATGTCCTCAAAATTCTGCAGGATCGGTGCGATATGTAAAATCTTGGCTACCTGGAGCAGCGATTGTACAAAATTCGTTAGACGCATGATATTCTTGATAAAATTCCCCTCGAAGTCCTTATAATAAGAACGTATCTCGTGCCACGGCTTGCCATCATACCAATCCCTCGCGCACCGCATCATTGTCCGCGACAGATCCCAGTCCTGTAGGAATTGGAATGGCAACTCCTTCACCAGACCCATCTCTTTGGACCGGTACTCGTCTGCCCATTCAAAAAGAGATCGCGCACATCGTTCCTCGTCCTTCGATCCAAACACGACGTCTTCCCATCGTACGCTCTCCTTTTCCCTTTCCTTGTCCGCCACAAAGATCGAGAAGATAGCAATCATGGACGACGGGCTCAGCCATCGCGACCCGCTGAAAAACTCCGAGTCCAGAAGACGTGATACGAGCATGCCGTTTCCCTCATGAATCGATCGGAGCAGCACCCCCCTCCGGGTCAGCGTGATTCTTTCATCTTCATCTTCTTCTTCTTCTTTCATCATGAATCCTTCTTTCTCGAGGAAACGATGGAGCACCGTGACTTGCAATTGCCACCTCTTGTTGTGGTACTCGAGCTCGGAGTCCAGCTCGGCGCGACGGCGTGATCCTTCTCGTTGAAGGGAGATCGTTTTGAGGATACCCTCGGGAACAAGACGACGGATCTCCGAGATGCGCTTGCGATACTTCTTTTCCGTCTTCTTATCTGGGCGTATATAACCGTCCGGTACAAGTTTTGCCTCGCACGCCTGCAGCTCCTCGAACAGCTTTTCGTGTTCAGGATCCGTCTCCGTCTTTGTTGTTTCTGACGCCGACAATGGCAGTATCGAGGACTGGCGAGCGGTGTACTGGTCCATGGATAATCTGTCCTGTTGCAGGTAAAACAGCGTGTTTTTCAGCACGTCCTGTTGTTGCTGCGGCTGTTGCTGCGGCTGTTTGGTGTCGATATTGCTAAGGATCACCGTGAAATCCACCGGCAGACGGCTCTCGATGGGTTTGGGTGGAGCCGTGATTATCTCGCGCAGTGTTGTTTCGGACATCATATAGGGATGAGGCAGGATCACGATCGTTCCCGAAGGATCCAGACCGCGTCGTCCCGCTCGTCCCGCCATCTGCAGGTACTCCTCCGTGTACAGCGGACGCCTTGTCCTGCCATCGAATTTCTGAAGATTGGTAAAGACCGTTGTCTTGGTCGGCGCATTCACTCCCAGCGCAAACGTCTCTGTAGCCAACAGCACAGGCACCAAGCCCTCTGTATACACGATCTCCACGACTTCTTTCAGGATCGGGATCATCCCGGAATGATGGATCCCGATCCCTTTCTGCAAGAGGCCCTTGACAAGGTTCCACTGCTCCGTCGTCTCGTAGCATTTGGCGTACTTATGGAGGTGCCGCCTCCACAGTTCATCGATCCGCGCCACCTTGACGTGATCGGTCTGCATCGGTCGCATCGATTTCGCTTGTTTTTCGACGAGGTCGCGATTTAGCAAGAACACCGTGGCGGGAAGCAGTTCCTGTTTCTCCAGGAAATCCATGCATTCCAGATACAGATGCGATGTCCATGGACGTCCCTTGTAGTGCTTTTCGGCTCGTGCCGCGACGCTTCCTACCACGCCGTGGTGCCATTTTGTCTCGTTTTCCAGAAAGGTGTGGAGCTGATCGTCCCAGTACAGCGTGTGTTTCAGCGGCACCGGGCGCCTCACCGTCGAGACCAGATGACACGGGACCTGTTTCATATTACCGATCCATCCTACAAACGCCAACGGATCCGACAGCGTTGCGGACAGCATGACGAGCTGGACCGCATGATTGAGATGAACAATGATTTCTTCCCACACCCTCCCTCGCTCCTGGTTATTGATAAAATGCACCTCGTCCAAAACGACGCAGGACACGTCCTCCATCGAGAAATAAGAAGGAATGTCGTCTTTCATGATAAGAAAATTACGGAGGATCTCGGCGGTCATGATGAGGCACGCAGCTTCTGGATTGATCTTGATATCCCCGGTCAGGATACCGACACGGCCCTGGAACGCCTCGCCGAACTCCTTGTATTTCTGGTTCGATAGCGTCTTGATCGGCGATACATAAATGACACGCTTGCCCAGCGCAAGGCATCGAGCGATCGCGTACAAGGCGAGCACGGTCTTCCCGCTCCCGGTATGCGCGCACACCAAAAGATTATCACCGTCATCGATCGCCTTGCATCCGTGCAGCTGGAAATGATCCAGCGGATACTTGAAATCGTGATAGACGCTGGGTAGATTCCCAGCGTATTTTTCCAGCGCCGGATGTTCTCGAATAAATTGGGTTTCCATAATTAAAATTTTTCTAAAATGAAAATTATTTTTAGAAACCAAATTTACTCGTTCCATTTTTTTTTGGTTGAAAAAGAAAAAGAAAAAGTCTTTTGCTGAATTTTTTTTTTCCCCGGATGAAAAAAAAAACCGTCACCACATTTCTGACTCTACAATGATTATTTTATACGTCGTCACATTATCTATTCTACTTGTCATCCTATTCATCATTGTTCTTGTGATCTATTATTCTCGTTATCCACGATTTGATATCGATGCCGTCTATACCTGGGTCCAATACGACCGTTTTCTTCAAGAAGATATGCAAACCCACGGTGCGGAGGAAGAACACTCCAAGCTCACCGCCAACTACGTCGAGAATAAAGAGCTGCTCTATTCGTTCCGTTCCCTCGAGAAGTACGCGCCATGGATACGCCGCATCTATCTTGTCGTGAGGGACGGTCAGAGGCCTTCGTGGCTCCTCGACGATGCGCAGCTGCCAGAAAAGCTGCGTATTATCAATCACTCGAAAATCTTACCTCCCCACGCCCTGCCCACGTTTAATTCCGTGTGCATCGAGTCTTTCCTCCACAAGATCCCTGGTCTTGCGGAGAATTACCTTTATTTCAATGACGACATGATCCTCTTGAATCCGGTGTTTCCTCGTGATTTCTTTGATCGTTTTCAACGTCCCATCGAGACCGATTGCTACCCCGTGAAGCTCCCGTCGTCTCCTCCTCCCCTCGTGATGATGGAAGATAAAGAACGACGACTCTTGCGGAGCTCGATCCCCGACAAGCCCTACGAGTTCCTGACGATGATGCGTGTCAACTCGGGCATCTTGTCGGCCGTTTTTCCGAAACGGTCACGGAGCGGCAAAACACGGTACCAGTCGCAGCATATTCCCAGTGCCAATCGCGTGTCGTACCAGGAAGGGCTTGATGCCTTTCTGCAGACGTTTTCTTGGAGCGACGTCGTCGAGGACGGAACAACGCCGACGCTTTATGAGCACACCCTCCTAAGCCGCACACGAAAGAATAGGAATATTGCGAGGAATTCACTTTTCAAAAAATATTGGAATATGTACACGCACGGATCGTCGACGCGTGTGCACGACCTCCTCTATATCGAGGTCGATCACCTCAAGTCCAAGAAAAAAAATATCGAGGAAATCGCCACGACCCAAGCCAGGTTTTTATGTGTACAGAATTCTATTGCGTATGTGGACAAGAACGCCGTGATTGGTGTCAAAGATTTTGAAACCCTTCATCGCATCCTCGACGCGCGTTTTCCAACTCCTTCCTCGATGGAGAAAAAAAACATTGGCAAGTCATAAACCAAAAATAAAAATAAAAAAAAATAATTTTTTTTCAAAAATGACTCACGAAAAATCTCGCGGTATCGCTTTTTTTCTTTCCTCCATACCCGTCCTCGGATGGTTTGGATGGGATAAATTATACATCGGTGCGTACACCGTTTTCTTTATCCAATTCTTCGCCACCCTCTTGCTTGCGGGATGCCTCTTTAGTTTTCCCATGGCCGTCTTTACAAGCATCATGCTCGTCCTGGCGACCTTCTTTGGTGCTCCCTTAGGTCCCTCTTTCCTCTTTCCCCAAGGTATCCGTTGGCGTCCCACAACGAGGGGAGACCGCATCCTCATCCTTTTGATGATTTTCTTGTACGTGTATATCGCTGTGATGATTATTATTGGTTTAGTGTACAAGGAGGTCGTGATGAATCGTTCACAAGTCGTCACCACAACACCCCTCAAGGCACCGCCGAATGGACCCCTTCTTCCGTGATTTTTGTCTTGTTTTTTTTAGACTTTTTCTTTTTTATCGCACCGTCCTCCTCGATTGCGGTTCCGATCGCCGAGCGATTCGAATAGAAATCGTTGTACAATGCGGTATCAAGGATGCAGAACTCTCCCGCGATGGCGGGCGTGACGATGCTGATCCTTCCTATGTTCAGACTATTATTCACAAAACGGATCGTAAACCTTGCTCCGTCATTAAACACACATTCATACTGGTTGTTGATCACCCGGCTTCCCACGCCATTGATCGGATCCGGAGGCTGCGTAGCACTCACAAAATAATACTGGGTATAATACGTGTTGGTCTTTACATCAACACCTACAAAACTCAGGACGGCGAGGATGCTGCCCTGAACACAACAATCCGTGGTGCAGCAATTCTGACCCGTGACACTGTCGATCGAGCATGTCTGGAGATAAAAACACCGCCGATAAAGCGGATACGTCGAGCAATCCGTCATCGTTTTTCTATAAAAAAAAAAACTCTTTTCTTCTATTGGATAGAAAATATTATTTTTTTTTTTAACACAGTGACCTATGAAATCAATTTACAGTCGAGATATATCGGTTCATCAACGACTCGTAAAGAGGAGGAGGCATTTGACCTCGGAGTTCCTCGAGCACGGACGATATCACGGGTAGGGGTACTTGATCGCGATAGCGATCCAGGACACGTGCACAACATAAATAGAGCTGAAGCTCATTGTATTCTTTTGCAGCATGTTTCATTAGAAATCGATCATTTTCCATTAATTTCCATAATTGCCGAGCGACATCATCCGAAAGTCCTATAATTTTACCCAGAGTCGCCGTCAGTTTATCATCATCTTCCGGTCTTCCTGATGATGGCGCGGATAAAGAGGCTCCTCCATAGGGATACAGCCTCCGCATCGCCTGCAAGAACATTTTATTTTTTTCAAAAAAAGGCATCCGTAAAGCTCTTTTGCGGAACTGATCCGGATTATTTTGGAATAATTTTTTTTTCTGCTGGTCTCCACACGGAATGATAAGAGGATCATTTAACATGATCCATACGTACAGCAATATTTTTTCAAGACGAGCGGTAATGACATTACTATAACTACCATCAGCTTCAATATACGGTTGCATATTCAAATATCCCTCGTCATCGACCTGGGGATGATACGGAATATTGTCTATAAATTGAACAACAGGCAACTCCCATGGATATCCATCCGTGTAACTGAATCGGATATCGAAAGAATCACTATCATAGTACATAGTATCTGGTGATAAATGCAACCGCGCGATCACATATTGCTCGTCAGGATTAAATTCAATCACTTGAAAAGGAAGATCTGGGCTTTTACTCAAATTAGAAATTTCACGACGTATAACATTCGTAATATTCATTCCGTTGAAAGTGTTTTGTTCCTTGTCTTTCTTGTTTTTTTTATCCTCTTGTTTTTTTTTCGATTTTAAAATAAAAATCAAAAGAGAAACTATTGAAAATGGAGAATATTACCTTTATTGCTACGGGGGATTGGGGCATGCCCTCTCCTACGTTTTACTCGTGTCTATCCAGTGTTGCTAAACACAAGCCTACCACCTCTTTCTATCTATTGCTGGGTGATAATTTCTACCCTGGCGGAGTATCCACCACAAGCGATCCTCAATGGGAAAAGCTGTACAAGATTGCCTTTCCCATTGATATTCCGTCTTTCGCGATACTTGGAAACCATGATTATATCTTGAACCCCAAGGCACAGATCGAGTACTCCTCCCTACAGCCTTCCTGGAAGATGCCCTTTTATTATTACGATATGATCACACACCTCTCCGGCAACGTCACGGTGCATTTCATCTTTTTGGACACCTGCCTTCTCGCAGAAGATATTACCATCCCATTGCTTAGAAATACTGATGCCAGGGCATTGCCCCAGTACCAGGTTCTTCTTCGCGTCTACAAGAAAAAACAAGAAGAATGGTTAAAAGAAGTCCTCCGAACAAGCACCGCCAAGTGGAAGATTGTCTGCGGGCATTATCCCGTATTCTCGAATGGGCCGCATACCATTTCAAGGTCTCTCCAGGAATTCCTGGCTCCCTTATTCAGACAATACGGCGTG
>Ga0114971_10003822_pt1 | contig 10220 bp, 9 predicted proteins | sample M_140625_MF_Meta_FD_87320 | JGI IMG/M metagenome (GOLD analysis project Ga0114971, IMG submission 87320) | Freshwater microbial communities from Lake Montjoie, Canada to study carbon cycling - M_140625_MF_MetaG | ecosystem: Environmental > Aquatic > Freshwater > Lake | place: Lake Montjoie...
AAGGTCTTCCTACATCCCCCGCTTCGCGAATGCTCTGAATCAATGGAATTTCGCCTAGAACAGGGAGGTTCAAGCTTTCTGCTAAACGCTTTGTTCCTCCTTCACCAAAAATAAAATACTTGTTCTCGGGCAATTCCGCTGGAGTAAACCACGACATATTTTCTACTAATCCCAGCACTGGAATATTAACTGCCGGCAACTGGAACATCGCTATTCCCTTGCGCGCATCGACAAGTGCAACTTCCTGCGGTGTGCTCACCACAACAACGGCAGAGATCGGTAACGTTTGTACAATGCTCAAATGAACATCTCCTGTTCCCGGGGGAAGGTCAACAATCATATAATCCAACTCACCCCACTCAACATCCGTAATCATCTGATTCAACGCCTTCGTGGCCATTGGTCCGCGCCATACAACGGCTTGATCTCCTTCTGTGAAAAATCCAATACTCAATACCTTCACTCCATGCGCCTCTACAGGCGCCATCACTTTCTTTCCATCTACTTCAATAAGTCTTGGCTTTTCCAAAACAACATCGAACATTGTTGGAACTGAAGGTCCATAAATATCAGCATCTAACAAACCTACCTTATGACCCAAGGCGGCAAGTCCTGCAGCCAGATTGGAAGAAACTGTGCTCTTTCCTACTCCACCTTTTCCACTTGCAACAGCAATAATGTGCTTTACTCCTGGAAGAATTCTCCTGAGCTCGCCGCTTCGTTCTTCACCAGAAATGGCTTCCACGTGAACTTTTACTTCAAACTCATTTCCCAAAACACGTTGTATTGCAAAAACACAAGCCTCGCGCATACGCTGCTTGGCGTGCATGGCAGGATTGCTCACTTTCACTTCCAATTCAATTTCATTTCCCTCTGCCCGAATAATCTTCACCATATTTAGGGAGACGATATCCTTTTTTAGATCAGGCTCTTGCACATTCCTTAACGCTTCTAAAATGGCTGCTTTTGAAACACTCATAGTCTTTATTTTTTCGGCATTCGTGCCTGTATGTATTTAATCTTTCTTCCTTCCTTCAACCACATTTGCTCGTAGAATGTTCTAATCTCTAAAACATCTTTAAGCTTCTCGTCTATAGTACTCAGAAAACCCGATTCGTATATATTGTCGTCGTGAAAAAGTATCTCTGCTCCCATAGAAGGAATTTCACGCAAAGCTCGTTCATATAGCGCTGGATTGTCGTGCTTAATATGAACCAACCCTTCAGACTTCAACATGCGCTCATAACGCTTCATATAAAAGCCGGAAGTAATTCGGCGATTTCCATCATGATCATTCGGCATCGGATCTGAAAACGTTAGCCAAATTTCATCCAACTCATTGTCATCGAAAAAGGCATCTATAAATTCTATTCTAGCGCGAAGAAAAGCCACATTCGTCAACCCCATTTCAAGCGAATCTTTCGCTCCTTTGTGGAAACGATGCCCCTTGACGTCTATGCCTAAATAATTCTTATCTAAGTTTCGCTGCGCCTGCCCAACCGCGTACTCCCCTTTCCCACAGCCTAATTCAACCACTAAAGGATTGTTGTTTTTATAAAATTCTTCCCGCCACTGTCCTCTCATGAAGGTCGCATTCTCTCGAATAATGGGCATTAAATTCGGCTCAAACACATGAGGAAACGTCTTGTTTTCAGCCCATCGTTTTAACTTATCCTTTGCCATATTAATTCGCTAGAAACACACTTTTCCATGCTTCTGGAAGCACTTGTGTGGCTTTGTTTTTATGATTGAAACAAACCAAAACCGATTTGCCCGTTGCGCATAAGCGCTCTCCAACAACAACTCGATAGCAAACAGAGAAACTCTTATTTCCGACATGATTTACCCACAACCGAATGACCATTCGGTCGTTCAAGAAAACAGGAAAGACATAATCAATTTCATTTCGAGCAACAATGACTCCGTCTTCATTCCAATTCCAAATACGCGCAACACGTTCTTTAAAATACGCCATACGCGCTTGCTCGAAATAACTGAAGTACACAGCATTGTTAACATGCCCCATGGCATCTATATCCGCAAATCGAATTTCAACCGTTGTTTCGAAAATATCTTTCCCTTCGGGCTCTTCCATAAACTAATTTTAGAGCACAAAGATAATTCCGAGCGGCAGTTCTATTTGGAAAAAACTTGATATCCGTATGGAGCTAAGGCTCGTTGATTTCTTGAATAAAGTGAGAATGTTTCGCTATTGAAAATGCTTCTAAAATCTCCATCAGGAACCTCATCGGTGAAGTTGAACACTTGAGGCTTATCAGAAAAGTTTAAAAGCACAACTACCTGGCGATCTCCATTGGTGCGAACATAGGCATAAAGCAAATCGTCGTTAGAAGTTTTCAACTTCTTGAAACCTCCTCCAAACTCGCCGTTCCACAGAGCTGGATTATCGTGATGCACCGCAAGTAATCGCTTATAAAAATCGCTATTCACATAATTGTTGAAGTAGGCTGTGTCTTTATCAAAGAAGCGCAAACGCTTTGCGTTTCCTTTTGCATCCACCTCACCACCTTCTTGCGAGGTATAAACCAAAGGCATTCCTTGAAGGGTTAAAGAGAGAACGTCAAATAATTTTCGCTTCATTCCGTATCGCTCACCACCCGTTCCATTCCAAGTATTTTCATCGTGGTTCGTTGTGAAACCCATGCGGTAAGCACTCTTTTGAAAAGCTGTATCCGACTTCGCCATGTATTCGTCAAAAGCATAAAGAGACTTCTCTCCCTTCGCTACGCCGTTCATTATACTTAATAATTCCCAGCTGTAAGACATGTCAAAGGCTTTCAGATGGTGGTCCTTCTGTTCTGCCTCTGCTAGCATAAAGACAGGTTTAATTGCGTCTAATGCAGCGCGCGTATCGTTCCAAAATTCTGTCGGCACATTCATCGCCACGTCACAACGGTATCCATCAATATCGCAATCTCTCACCCAATATTCCATAGCACGAATCATTTCCTTACGAAGTTCCTGATTGTCATAATTCAAATCTGCAACGTCAGACCAATCTGGAACAGGAGGAACAATGTTTCCGCTCGCATCATGGGTATACCACTCCGGATGTTGAAGCACCCATGGGTGATCCCAAGCTGTATGATTCGCAACCCAGTCGAGAATGACATACATGCCCAACTCGTGTGCCTTTTTCACTAAACGTTTGAAATCTTCTGTTGTTCCGAATTCTGGATTTACTCCTGTGTAATTTTTCACACTGTAATAACTGCCCAAACTTCCCTTTCTGTTAAGCTGTCCAATAGGGTTAATGGGCATAAGCCAAAGAATATCAACTCCCAAAGAATCAATACGAAGAAGGTCTTTTTCTAAGGCCGCGAAGGTCCCCGCAGCGGTATGCTGACGAACGTTCACTTCATAAATCGTAGCGTTTTTCGACCAGCTCGGATGACGAACTACTTTGGTTTCAGAATAGCCTATTTGCTTAGCCTCTGAGGTGTAGTCTTGCTTTTTAGTTACACCGCAACTTGCGAAAGCAATTGCCAATAAAACGAGTAAATTATTTTTCATGTGGAAGAAATGCTTAGTGTCAAATATACACGAAGCCTATTTACTTTTAACGAAGAATTTTCCACAAACGAATGGTACCATCATCACTTGCTGAAAGTAAAAGACCATTCTTAAGAAAATGTAATGCGTTCACACTTCTTGTATGCCCTCCCCCACAAAGAAAATCTAGCGTTTCAGCATCCCATACTTTTATTTCTTTATCTCGACTTCCGGTAACAAAAACATGTCCTTTAGGATGGAAGACAATAGCATAGACATTTGCCTTGTGTGCTGTAAAATTCATTAACGGAGCATACTTCTTTTTCGTGTTCCAAAGATGAATCTCTCCGTCTCTGCCCCCAGTCAAGAGTACACTCTTTTTCGGATGGTATGCGCAAGAGGCAACTCCTAAATCATTGACTTTCCTTTTTTCTATTGAATTAAAAAATACGGGATCAACAACTTCCATTTCGCCATTTGAAAATGGAAAAGCTAATTCAGGTTCGTTGGTATTTATGGCAAACCGACGGATTTTAGTATCGGAAAGTGGAATTGTTCGCGAATAGCTTGCGTCTTGTCTGTTCCATTCTATAACATTCCCGTCGGCACCTACACTTAGCACTTTATCCTCTACTATTTTAATATCGAAAACACCACCGTGGTGAACGTTGTAATTCTTAATTTCCTTTTTTTGTTCAATGTCAACTACGCTAATTGTGTTTTGCTGGCACCCAATCCATAATAACTTGGTGGTTTCATCATAAAGCAAGGAGAATACAGCACCGCTTGTCTTAATCTGAATTTCAGAAGACACTCCGTATTCTGTATTCCACTCAGAGACCAATCCGTTTGCAGATGCTGTGAAAAAAGAATCGGCATGGGTGCCGTCCGCAATAGCGTATAACGGAGATTTCAAATCCCCGAACGAATCGAGCAATTCCAGCTTCATAAGGCTAATGTAAAATAAAAAAGGGACCGAAGTCCCTTTTTAAAGTAAGTCAAAAGCGTATTGAATCAATATCCTTGACGAAATCCACCTTCTCTACGGTTAGTAGATGTGCGTGGACGATCTTCAGCCTCTTTAACGTTGATCTTGCGACCTTTCATTTCGGCTTGGTCTAATGCATCAATTGCATTGCGTGCTTCAGTGTCATCTGACATTTCAACAAAACCAAAACCGCGTGAACGACCGGTATCACGGTCAGTAATCACTTTAGCAGAAGCTACTTCACCATATTGTGTGAAGATTGCTTGGAGCTCATCGCTCGTTAGACTGTAGTTCAGTCCAGAAACAAAAATGTTCATAAAAAAAATAAAATTAATTAATGCTTACTCCTCATCTAAACTGTAATTCCGAAGATTTTCATGAAGAAACAAATCGGTAAGCTTCAACAAAGATAGACGAATTTTTGAGAATAGCAAGAAAAACCTTACATTTTTTAATGAAGTCTTAATCCATGAAATTTAACTCAACTTCATGCCCCGCATGAGAGCGAATGTTCAAAACTTGCTGATTTTCAAAAATCAAGTATTGGCCTACAATTCCTTTCAGACGACCTTCATAAATATTTTCCGGAGCGAGCTTCCAAGTCTTCGGGTTAACTGGACGATCCTCGCAAGGAAATTGAATATCCCACACTTTGTCCTCATCATCTATGAAATCTTGAAAGATATCTGGGATTTCAAAAAGCAAATTTTCTTTTGCTGCAATTAGATCTGAACTTTCCATGAACAAAGGTTGAAGCATACCTTTCCAATTCGATTTATCTGAAACATGTTCCTTCAGCATAATTTCAAACTCTCCTGCAAGCTGCCTATATGGAACCCTTGCGAAAATCAACCCTTGTCTCGCTCCTTGATCAATCCATCTTGAAAGTAAATTTCGTTCAGACGTCACCCCTACTTTCACCCCTGAAGTAAAAGAAAGATAAACTATATGCGGAATAAGATGATTGTCTCGCTCCCAATCCATGTCTCCGCGCAGAGCAATGCCCTCATGCGCCTTGCACAGTTCAGGATGAATAATGCAGGGTGAAGCGTTGGAAGAATCTTGAAAACCATTCCAACACAATCCCTCTCCGAAAGTCTTGTTCAACTTTTCTCCGTGCAGAACACATCGAATATCGCCTGTTGATGACAGGCGTATTCGCTTACCGATTAACTCATTCAAATTAATTTCTCCCTGCAAATTCAAGTTCTCATATATCGGAAGAACATATTGCGCTTGCCCATTTTCAGACAAGCTCGTCCGCATTTTTCGTAAATGTGTCCTCATAATTTTGAAACAAAGAAAAAGAATACTATATTCGTTTCAGTAAATTCTTTTATTATGAAGAAAAAATTACTTTCTATTTTTGTTTTTGGAGCTGTTTTAACCGCTTCTGCGCAGACTGTTTTATTTGAAGACAATTTCGACTCTTACATCGTTGGGTCTGGTGTCGTTGCGCAAAACACAAACTGGGCCTACTGGAGTGCTGGCACTCCCTCTGATGCCAATGTGAGCTCTAGCTTCGCTAGCAGCGGAGCAAACAGTGCACATATTAGCGGCACAGCCACTGATTTGGTTTTACCTATTGGACCTTTCACATCAGGTAAATACGACATTAAATTTAAAATGTATTTACCTGCAGGCGCGGGAGGATATTTCAACGCTCTTCATACTTGGTCGGGTTCATCTACAGCTTACCAATGGGCAGGCGATGTCTTTTTTGATGGCGCTGGTGTTGCAACTTGGACTACAGGTTTTACTCCTGGTGGAGCGGTAACTGTTGGAACAGGTGTTTGGTTCGATGTTCAAGTTACTGCAGACTTAGATAATGATCTAGGGAGATTATATTTCAACGGAGTTGCTGCAAACGAATGGCAATGGAGTTTAAACAACGCAAACGGTGCCGCGGGAACAAACGCTATCGCTGCTTTTGATTTTTACGGAACGAATACAGCTAACACAGCTGGAAATTACTACATAGACGATGTTCAGCTTATCGAGTCAACCGGTGTTGCTATTAAGCCTATAGTTTCTGAAAAGATTTCTAAGGTTTCTATTTATCCAAATCCAACCAATTCGAATTTCAGCATTGAAATTCCTGAGAATTTCGTAGGTGGTGAAATTAGCATTATTGATCTAACTGGAAAAGTAGTGATGAGAGATCGCATTACACAGAGCGCTGTTAAACGTTTTGACGTATCTAATTTGAATGACGGAATTTATTTGATTCGCATGAACAATGGGTCGGTTCACTTCACAGACCGCCTCGTTAAAAAATAAGAAATATTTTCAATCTTGAAAGGAGCCGATTATCGGCTCCTTTTTTATTTTTGGACCAATAGTTGAAAATGATTTTTTTCAGTCTGAATCTTTCCGAAAGAATTCAATTGTGAAAAGCAACGAATACTTAACTTTGAGCGTCTATTAAAAAGTAACAAAATTTATGAAAGCGAAAACCTTATTACTACTGCTTATTTCACTGAGCGTCTTGACAAATGCCCAAACTAAAAAAGCGAATCTTCCCTATTCCATCAAGGGTAAGATTGAAGGACTTCAAAATGTAGATATTTATTTAGCAAATTATTACGGAGATAAAGTTTACTATAATGACACCTGTCACATAGATGCAAAAGGGAATTACGAGTTTGAAGGAAAACCATTCAAAGAATGTGGGAAATATGCTATTGTGTTGCCAGGTCCCCATTTGGTAAATTTCATAGCCACTACTGAACAAATCGTCATCAATTGTAGCGCTGATGGAGATCTTAATAAAACCGAAGTTCTTCAATCGAAAGAAAACAAGCTTTTCTATGATTATATCAGATATATCAATGATAAACGTAACAAGCGCATTCCAATTGACAATTGCCTAAATGATTCCTTAAAATCAGAAGAGGAAAAAAAACCGTGCCTCGAAGAATTTACCAAGATGAACAACGAAGTCATCAACTATCAGAAAGAACTTATTAAAAACAATCCTACTTCTCTTTTTGGCAAATACCTTCGCATGGGAATGGCCGATGACATTCCCAATGCCCCAGCAGATATTGCTGAAGACAAAAAGCAACTATGGCAATACAACTGGTATAGAAATCACTATTGGGATCGTTGCGATTTAACAGATCCGAGAATGATTCGTGATGAAGCTTTTCATAAACTCCTTGATGATTACATAACAAAAGCCCTTCCTCAGATACCGGATACTGTTTGCGCGGGGGTGAAAAAAATTCTTGATGCTACAGCAGGGAACGAGGAGACCTTTAAATACATTACTTTCTTAGCTACGTACACTGGAGAGACTTCCAAAATTATGTGTATGGACGAATTGTTCGTATTCATGATCGATAATTACTATTCAAAAGGAAAGTGCAATTGGGTGAAGGAAGACAAATTGAAAGAGATGAAGGAAGCAGCAGATAAGAAGCGAGACTGCCGGTGCGGAGAAATTGCGCCAGATATTATATTACCTGACACTACTGAACAGAATTGGGTTTCCATGTATAAATCAAGGGGAGAGTATACGCTTCTGTTAGTTTGGGAAAGCTCGTGCGGGCACTGTAAAAAAGAAGTACCTCTTCTACTCGATCTATACCACAAATACAAAGACAAGGGATTTGTTGTATATGCTATTGGTCATGACTTCGAGAACGACAAATGGATTGAATTCGTAAATAATCACAAACTCGATTGGATTAATGTAAGCGATACTCCGGAAATTATGAAACAGGAGAAAGCAACCGAACTTATCTATAGCGGCGTTACTACACTGAAGAGTTTGAACTACCGCACGACGTGGGATGTATCAAGCACTCCTAAAGTATTCTTAATGGATAAAGACATGAAGATTATTGCGAAGTCTTTGAGTGCCGAACAACTCGACCAACTTCTAGAGAATTTGTACAAGGGAGAAAAAGTAGAAACGAATAAGTTCCAAGAAACGGAATACGAAGACGTTAACGCGCAACCAAAGAAATAATCTCTGCTGAAACATCTCCTTTCTGAGCATCGAATTGACGCACATGCGGCTTATTTCGGTACCAAGTCATTTGTCGCTTTGCGTAATTCCGAGTGTTTTTCTTGATCTCAACAATAGCCTCTTCTTTCGAGCAGTCTCCTTCAAAATGTCTGAAAATTTCTTTGTAACCAACAGTATTCAAGGCTTGAAGTTGCTTCAATGATTGAAGTCCTTGAACTTCTTCAAACAGCCCCTCTTCCACCATTTTATCTACCCGAACGTTTATTCGGTCGTACACCCATTCGCGCTCTCCTGATAAGAATACGTGAACTATTTTCGCATCAATTGCATCGCTGGACTGCGTGCGTAATTCTGAGAATGGTTTTCCTGTAAGTTGAATAACTTCTAACGCGCGAATTACACGATGTGCATTTTCTAAATCGGTTTGAGCAGCAAATTCTGGATCTTTCAATTGCAACTCTTTAACAAGTACTTCGAGCCCCTCCTTTTCGCATCTTTCATTCAGCGAATTTCGAACTTCCTTATCGCCAGGCAATTCGTCTAACCCATATAGTAAGGCGTCCATGTATAGCATACTTCCACCAACAACTACTACGACCTCTTTCTCTTGAAACAACTCTTGAATTTTCGCTCTTGCCTCGCGCGAAAACATACCAGCTGTGTATTCTTCTTCAACCGATAAAAAAGAGATGAAATGATGTGGAGCCGCGCTCAGTTCGTTCGTCGTTGGTTTTGCAACACCAATAGACATTTCGCGATAAAACTGACGTGAATCGCAGGAAATAATTTCTGTTTGAAATTGCTGTGCTAATGAAATGGCCAAAGCTGTTTTACCGACACCCGTGGGTCCTGAAATAGCAATGAGCGTTTTCATTTTTTATCAGATTAAACCTCTTCCTACTTTCTTAATTTTCCCTTCTTCTACCATCTTAGGCATTAAGTTATCTAAAACTCCGTTAATGAACGTAGCAGACTTTGGCGTACTGTAGAATTTCGCCAATTCAATGTATTCATTCATGGTAACTTTCGTAGGAATGCTTTCAAAGTATATTGCTTCTGCGATGGCCATTTTTAACAAAACTAAATCCATGTTAGCAATACGATCTGTTTCCCAATTCGGTGTAACCAACGCGACTCTTTCCTTCGTGTCTGCACCTGTTGACAATGTTTTGCGGAATAACTGACGACAAAACTCTTCTTCTTCATCTCCTTCCTTCCACAAGGGTAGAAACTCAATATCGGTATCTGACTCCTTAATGGCTTTGAGAGAGCGCAAAACCATGCTTGCGGTTAGATCGATGTCGTCGTTCCAGAATATCCCTTGCTCTTCAAGATAGTCATGCATCAATTCAAAATTCACTAAATGACGTTTGAACAATTTTACCACAATCTCCTTATCGTGCTCGAAACTTCGTTGTTCACTGCTGAGGTATTCTTGATAGTCATGACAATCTTGAATATCCTTGAACATTTGCTTCAACAAATCGCGATTTTCAGTCCACTTCAAGTGATTTTCCTTTGTGGCTTTTTCAAGTGACTTACTGTGCGATAAAATACGAAGCACCGCATTTGCAGCGAATTTGGTATTTGGATGAAGATCATCGTGGCTCGGAAGTTTTTTATTCATTCCTGCTTCAATTTTTTCAATTGAAAGCGAATGCATTTCCACCATTAACTGAATGAAGCCAACGTACAAATCACGAAAGCGATTAACGCTTTCAAACAACATCTTTTCGTAGCTAG
>Ga0114971_10003825_pt1 | contig 10211 bp, 5 predicted proteins | sample M_140625_MF_Meta_FD_87320 | JGI IMG/M metagenome (GOLD analysis project Ga0114971, IMG submission 87320) | Freshwater microbial communities from Lake Montjoie, Canada to study carbon cycling - M_140625_MF_MetaG | ecosystem: Environmental > Aquatic > Freshwater > Lake | place: Lake Montjoie...
ATTATTAATGAAAAACAAGTTCAAAAATACTTAAATTCGACACCACCAATAGAAAACTATATATATATTTACACATTACGTTATATTCATATTAATTTTTTAGTGTATTCATCACTTTATCTTTTTCTATTTAATGGAATAGGTACCGAATTTGATATTCGCATTTATTTAATAGTCATGTTGACAATTACAATTCCATGGTATATTTTTAACGCGTGTTGGTTAAGTTATTTTGAAATGCTGTTTTCCAGTGTAAATTTAAAAAATGTGGATACAACTTTTCATTCTTCATTTTATCCATTAGCTAATAAATATTCATCATCGGTTATGATGTTTTTGTGCGTGTGTGCTTTTTTAACCACTACTATTTTGTTATATTATTCAAAAAAAATAAAAAAGGTTTATAAAATTATATACTATACGATTTATACATATCTTTCTATAAATTCAGTATTAAACTCAAGAGTTGCTTCTACTTATTACGATTCAACCAAAAACAAACAATTGAAAATTTTTGACAAAATATACGCGAACTTTTTTAGGTAAATTTTACTTGTATCTTTTAGACTTTTTATACCTTTTTACATATTAATTATTAAATGATACTAGCACATATCTTTTGCCACTTGTAATAGGTATAGCTTCATGTCTATGAGTTACTCTTCCCGGATGTAATAATAAATATCCCGGTTTTTTATTTAAAAAAACACATTTTTTACTTATAAAATTAACTCCGCCACCAGTATATTCATCTGAACTATTTAATGCTATATTAATCGTGTAAACAGATGCATCATGATGTGGGCAAAGTGATTTCTGCCCATTTTCATAATCATACTTAACAATAAAAGCAATATTATAATCTTTAACTGTATAAACGTATAAATGTTGCATTATTTTTTTAAAATAATTGGATATAACGTGTTTCCAAAAATCATGCAGATTTAAATCTTTTAAGTGAATATCTTGAGTAGGTATATTTTCAACTGCGCCAATTCTTTTATCAATTTGTGTAGTATCACTATATACACCATCCGACCACTTACCATTTTTTTCAGCAATTTTAATTAAATAATTACAAAAATCCGTAGATAAAAATGGAATACTCCATATATCCTCACCTATTTCATTAAATATATCATTTTTGTCATTATATAAAAAGTCATAAAAGTCTTCATGTAAAATAGTTTCTTCCGGCCAATCAGGTAAACCAGGTATTTTTTCGCAAATATATCCATATATTTTATCATTTAATAAATACATACCTTCATTATTTAACCTTGCGTTTTCACAAAAAATCATATCTACATCCGTATTTATGTTATAATTAATAAATTTCAAAAAACTCATAGTATTAAGCAGTTCTGTTTTAATTAAAATATTTCCATTCACATATGGAACATTCCATATATTACATTTATTTAAATTTAGTATATCAAAATAATCATCCGATCTTTTATACCACCCATTCTTAGACAAATCACCCCAAAAATTAGCTAAAACTGATTTTCTTGATTTTTGCAATCCAGATGAAATATTTTTATTCGAATTAATACATTTTTTTAATAGTGAATATTCAGTTATAATGTAATCAGAGTTTATTAACCATATATAATCATATTCTGTGAAATAATTATACATATCTTTATACGCGTCAAAAACAGTTAATTCATGTATCTGTATACTAACTTTTATGTCATCTTCTATGTTAAGCGTTTGATTTGTATAAATATGAATATCCAATAACTCGCTAGGATAATCAATATTTTTTAAATGTTTTAAACATATTTTATAATTTAAATTATATACAAGTACATTAACACGGATTTTAAAAGTGAAATTATTTATTTTATTAGGTAATTTAAAACCATATGAATTTATTACTTTTCGTAAAATATAATTTTCATATTTATTTAACAATAAAGCATTCGATTTACCGTTTACTATAATGTAATCATTATACGAAATACTAGTATCTTCACTTGTCAAATTTTTTATAAACTCATTTATTTGTAAATTGTTTATGTTTTTTTCATAGTTTTCATTTAACATACTTTTTAGTATACTGTTTTTACCATAAAAGTATATACTATTATTTGTATATGTCGATGTAAATTCATTGATGTCATTAAAATTAGCATAAACATACTCCGTATTTTTTAAAAATAAACTCAACGGATTATTTATAAAAAAAGAAAAATTACAATCACATATAATTATAATTTTATCATTATCCAGTGTATCTAGTTTTTGAATAATACTAGGAACATCATGTATTATTAAATAATTTAATGAATATTTTTTACAACTATGAATGAATCTCTCCTTAGACGATAAAGAACAATTTAAATCCGATGTTATAACTATAAAATTATTTTCATATTTATAATAATTTGAATGAAATGTATTTGATTCTAAAAAGCTCTCGTTTACTAATTTTATGAATGAATTATTAATAGAATAACCAAATAGATCAATGTTATTATAATACAATTTATAATCTGACAAATAATGCGAATCATACAACAATGGTAAAAATTCATCGACAACAATTAAATTATCTAAAAAATTGGTTTTTAATAATTTTTCTACGCCTGATCTTGTTAATAAATATCCGCACAACCAATAGCTAGCTTTTATCTTAGTAAAATTATCATCATATGGTGTTTCGTTATTTTTATTTAACGGTTTGCGATGAATATACACAATGTCCGCATTTTTTGGATAATTTATTAATATTTCGAGTTTTTCATTAAAATCATCGGTAAATTGAATATCATCTTCAAAAATAATAGCATATTCCTTGTTGGAATTATAAAATTCATTCCAACATTTATAATGAGATAAAGAACAACCAACTTCGCCGACGGTAATTCCTGTTCGTAATAATGCGTCAAACCATGTATTGCATATTTTAAAATTATATTCATTCAACGTCTTTTCTTCAATGGCTTTGATAAAGTTAAATTTGATATGCTTATCTACGTTGTGTTGTTTGATGTTTTGTATCAATGCTTCTTTACGTTGAATATCTTTTACTAAATTAATTACATATGCATCTATCATGTTAGATCTTTTCTTATTTGCACCTTTTCTGATTTAAAACTCCTATTTATGTCTAAATTGTTTTTATTAGTAGTTTACTTGTAAATGCACATTGATTATCAATACATAAAAATGATTGGGTTGTTATAATAATATGTATGACATGATATTATGATATGGTGCAAAATTTATGATTTCATGTTCGATTTTCAGTCTCATCAAAAAAACGTAATAAAAAGTATAAAAGTTTTTTGGAATTTTAAAAATGGACATTTATTTTTGTCCATTTTCTGTTTTCTGAAAAACTTTTTGTGAAAAACTTGTTTTGTTACCATAATTGAAAATTATGCAGTGGTTACCAAAATTTTAATTTTTCAATTGTTACCATATTTTTTTTTTGACAACAATGCGTTTGAAATTCACTCGTTTTTTCTGTTCTCTATTTAGGAACAAATGGAAACCGTTTTACGAGTTAAAAACGAGAAATTGTTTGAATGTAAAAAATGCAACTTTATATGCTCTTATATTTGTGATTGGAATAGACATATTTTAACTGATAAACATAAACGGAAGCTTTTGGAAACTAATTATCATGACAAAAACGACGAAACCGAGAACAAATCACACCAGTGTTTATGCGGTAAAAAATATAAAGCAAAATCAGGTTTATGGAAGCACCAACAAAAATGTACGAATGAATTAGACAAACAGGAGAATTTGATTACAAATAAAGAGGATATAGTTATGCTTTTGATGAAAGAGAATAGTGAATTCAAGAATTTATTGGTAGAACAAAATAAAATGATGATGGATATGATGAAAAATAGCGCTCTTAATAATACAAATATTAATACCATTAACCAACACAACATCAATCAAACCAACAGCAACAACAAAACGTTCAATTTGCAGTTTTTTCTCAACGAAACATGCAAAGATGCAATGAATATCTCCGAGTTTATTGAGAATATTTCTCTCCAATTGGGTGATTTAGAAACCCTAGGACACTTGGGATATGTAGAAGGAATATCGAAGATAATCATAAAAAATTTGAGAGCATTGGATGTCGAGAAACGACCAGTTCATTGCAGTGATATAAAGAGAGAAATCATGTACGTAAAAGATAAAGATAAATGGGAGAAAGAAAATGACGAAAAACAGAAGATAAAACAGGTGATTAGTAGTGTTGTTAGTAAAAACCTGGGATTATTACCAGAATTTCAAAAAAAATATCCAGAGTGCATGAATCCAGAATCGAAAAAATCGGATGAATACAATCAAATTATTATGGAGGCAATGGCTGGTGGCGCAGAAGCTGGAATAAAAAATAAAGAAAAAATCGTTAGGAGAATAGCAAAAGAGGTAGTTATTGACAAGTAATAATTTCTTTTTATTTTATCCCTGTTTTCTAAATTTGGAAATGTATCCCATAATATATGCCACGTCCATTCTAAGTATCTACCACTTTGACTGCTTGGTAGATTTGTAGTTATAATCCAGTCATACAGATCAATATAAAACTGTTTGGGTAATTTTCTTATGATGTCTTTGTGTACTAAAAACTGTGCGCTATTTCTATAGGAAGTTTCAAAATCTAATTTGTTAAATGGGATATAATCGTGGAGAAACTGTTTATACCAATCTAGAAAATCAGTTATCCATCTTGATTGTTGACATTCTTTTAATACATCATTTGTTGAATTATTGCATTTATCATTAATATTATAATATTTTTTTTTGCTAGCAACTGCTTCTTTATATTTATCGATTAAGCTTCCTGAATGATGCCATGCATACTCATCATCGTGAATAAAAAATGTGTAATCTGATAGATTGTCGTAATGGTCTACAATATATTTTAAATATACAGAAGCTTCATTCCCCTTATTAACCGGGACATTCAATGGATTATCCGGATTTTCTTTATCATAAATCAAAACATTGATATTTTGGTTGTTGTTTATGCGATAAACAAAATCTACGTTTTTTTTGTATCTTGAAACAACAATGTTTGTTTGGGTTGTTTGGGTTGATTGGGTTGTTTGGGTTGATTCATTGTCGGTATTTTTTTCTTTTTTGGATTTTTTATTATTTGATTGGTTATGCGTCATATATTTATAAAACAAAGTAATATTTTGATTTTATCGAATGGGGAAGCTTCCACCCATATCATTTTTCAAAAAAGTGAAATAAAATTCACAAAAGTTTTTTGGAAAATAAAAAATGGACAAAAATAAATGTCCAATTTCTGTTTTATAAAAAGACTTTTGAAAAAAACGTGTTTTGTTACCATAATTGAAAATTAAGCAGTGGTTACCAAAATATTAATTTTGTATTTGTTAGCATAAATTTTTTTGAAAAATGGTGCGTTTATTTTCTCACAGTAAAATATTTTCCTATATTAGGAAATAAATGACCGCTTTAGGCAATATTTTTTACGGCGATTACTGTGATAAAATTATCAATTCATACAATTGTGAAATTTGCAACTTTAAATGCAAACAAAATAGTGATATGATTCGTCATTTATCGACTGCAAAACACAAAAGAAAAATCGAGGAAAATAATTTTACTGATGAAACCAAAAATTACGGCGCATCTAAAATGCAGTCATGTATTTGTAATAAAACATTCAAAACTATATCTGGTTTATGGAAACATAAAAAAAAATGTGAATTTAATAAAGATTCAAAAAATACCATTATTGATGATAATACAAAATCAAATAATGGTACATTATCAAACTATGAATTGACTAATATAGTTTTGGATATAGTAAAATCAAATCAGGAATTGCAAAAACAAATGATTGAAGTTTGTAAAAATATACAACCGATTGTAAATAACAATATCAATCAAAACAACATCAATCAGACAAACTGCAATAATAAAACATTTAATTTGCAGGTTTTTCTGAATGAGAAATGTAAAGATGCAATGAACTTATCCGAGTTTATTGACAATATTTCTCTCCAACTATCTGATTTAGAAAACATTGGACTGTTGGGATATGTGGAAGGTATATCAAAAATAATAATCAAAAATCTCAGGGCGTTGGATATAGAAAAGCGCCCCGTACATTGCAGTGATATAAAGAGAGAAATCATGTATGTGAAGGATCAGGATAAATGGGAGAAAGAGAATGATGAAAAGCAGAAGATAAAACAGGTGATTAGTAGTGTTGTCAGTAAAAATTTAGGACTATTACCAGAATTTCAAAAGAAATATCCAGATTGTATGAAATCAGATTCCAAAAAATCAGATGAATATAATTTAATCATCATGGAGACCATGGGAGGTGTACCAGGGAGTGGAGAGAAAAACAAGGAAAAAATAATCCGAAAAATAGCGAGAGAGGTAGTGATCGATAAAGAGTAATTTTTATTATGTCTATAGTATATATACATTATATAAATGAATAAGACAATTGATGTTGGATACGATTTTGATATCAATTCTGGTATAACCGTCAACGTTATTAATGATAACGGTAATAATATTAGTTATAGATTACTATATAGTGATATTTATAAAGGTACTGATTGTTACAATAATAATCCTGATCAAAATAATCCTGATCCAGATATTAATGCTACTAGTCCAGATTTTCAACAAGAAATGCGATATTTAGATTCTAAAAAAGATTTATTAGGGTTGAAAGGTTTTGATCCTGTAATTAAAGGTGCATATAATTTGACAAGTGATCCACAATACACAAAATTAAAAAATTATAAAAAAAAAATAATAAGTTGTCATTCACAATTTATAGAAACTAAATCATGGGCAAAAACAAAAACGCGCAATAGTTTAGAAGTCGACTTAATTGCTTTAAATGGACTAAATAGCGATGTATATCTTTTTAGAGAAAGTAGTATGGATTTGACAGAAGATATTGTTGATGCAAATAATACAAAAATAACACCAAAAGATATGGCTTGTTTTTCTAATACAATTTTGGATCCACTTAAACGTTCATTTTTAATATCAAATGCAGAACATTTTCCAGAACAAGGTACATCATTAGTTTTCAATAAGAGTTTTATTGATGGGTTTTTACGATTTTTTAATTGTACAAATGTATCATCAAGACTAATAAATGAAACTGCATTAAGAGAAGATCGTTACACATATAATTATGAATATGATATTTCGTACTTAGATGGGACACGAATAGTAGGTACAATTATTTATCCAAATAATCCAAATAATCCAAATGATCCAAATTATGATATTAATAATCGAAGTATTATTAATAAATATGTTATAGGAAATGAAAATAAAAGATTGACAATTCAATCTAATAATGCACCAAATGGTGATAGAAAATATAAGGAACATATAGTTCAAATAAAAGAAATGGGTGATGTATTACAGGTATTTACTATGTTAGTATGGATGATGTACATGGCAAACGAAAAAGGTGCAACAGTAGACGTTTTTAAAAAAACATTTTTAATGACAACAATTGACAGTATTGTTTTTATATTATGTATTATGTTTAGATTACCATGTATAGTATATGAATTTAAAGAAGAATCTGATCAAGATATTAAAAAACCAAATAACGGTAGAACAAGATATTTACAAAGATATAGACCTGTACAGCTTACTTTTGAAGAAAAAAAAAAATTAATATTAGCAGATATAACAAACCATAATGATAAGATAATCACCGTAATAAAATTAGTTTTAAGCAATAATTTAATAAAAGTCAATATTTCTAAATCAGAATCAGTGTATTTAAACCCTGATTTTTTGAATCAACTTATAGAAATAATTAAATATTTAAATCAATGTGCTGAATCTGTTGTTACTAATACTAATAATTTATTAAATTTTGATAGGTGTGATGATTTTGTTTTTACAAATAATACTACTACTAATACCGGTGATAATACTGGTGATAATACTGATAATACTGATAATACTGATATACCTTCGCCTGTGAATGATATAGTAAATAATGTTCTTGCTCAACAATCACCAATAAATTCAAATAATGAAACTGATTATTTAAAAAAATTAGAAATGTTGTTAAAATTAAATTGTAAAATAGGTGAATTATTTTATAAAAATAATAATGGAAATATATTTGCTATGAACGGACAAAAAACATTGACATCATGTAAAAATATAGGTAGTAAATGTTATTTTGCGTGTAATAAGAATAATTATAAAACCAATCGTGGATCAAAACCATTTCAACTCTTATGTCAGGAGAATAAAGTACAATCACGTGGTGGGGGTGATATTGATATTGATAGTACTATAATTGAAAATATAACATTAACACAACAAGGAACAGATATAAATAATTTTTATATTGATGTAACTAATTCTGAAATAAATATGCATGAAATATTATTAGGAGATTTGTATGATAATCTAAAAAACAATATCAAACTTTATAATGATACGAATTCTCGTATTAAATTAAATACACATATAGATGGTTATGATCTTTATTCTATATATAGTTTATTAGCACATGATTATGATATATTAAACCAAGTATTTTATCCAAAAGATAAAAATAATGAAATACCTAATGATATTTTGAGCAATTTAAAAGATACTGATGGAAACGATATATCTATGGATAATTTTACACAGTATTATATCAATGAAATAGCGTCTTCAATTAATGGCATAAAGGATGATGATAATAAGATTTTATTTTATTATAATAATAGATATGATGGTAACCGAATAAGTCCAAGACAAACTAGAATTGATGATGATACGAATGAACCTAGAAGAGATAGAGACGATGATCGTAATGAGCTCTATGACAACAGAGAGAAAGATGACGCGATTAAATATGTAATAGAAGAATTATTTACACAAGAAAGTTTTACTGATAATTTTCAACCCAATAATAATATGGTTATAGAAGAAGAAGTAGATAATAATAAAATGTTAAATAATGGTAATTATGCAACAAGTGTTTCTGATATTTGGGGATACTTATCACCCCCAACTAGTCAGTATGCTGATTATGGTGGAACCAGAAAAAACAAGCGCAAACAACCCAAAAAATACAAATCCTATAACCGCAAAAACAAAACCAAAACCAACCGCAAATCCAAAAAACACAATAAATCAAAAAACAAAAGAAAACCAAACAAATCACAAAGAAAACCAAACAAATCACAAAGAAAACCAAACAAATCACAAAGATACCAACTTAAAAATTAAACCATAATTATTATAATAGGTCCCCTACAAAACACGACGACAAATCTATTATAATAAATCACGCATCAACCATGTCTAATAAATACGCGACAATACAAAAAACACTCGTTATCGTGGAATCCCCTGCAAAGTGCAAAAAAATCGAAGAATACTTAGGTCCCGGATACAAGTGCATGGCTAGTTACGGCCATTTGAGAGAATTAAACACACTGAAAAATATTCAAATAACCGACGCAACATTCACACCCAAATTCACAATCATCGACAACGCAATCAAGAAAAAGCACATTGAAGTTTTAAGAAAAGAAATCACCAATGCGAGAGAAGTCATTCTAGCCACAGATGATGATAGAGAAGGCGAAGCCATAGCATGGCATATTTGTATGCTTTTCAAACTAAACCCCGAATCAACCAAGCGCATTATTTTCCATGAAATTACCAAATCCGCAATAGAACAATCCATTCGCAATCCATCCACGATAAACATGAATATTGTCTACGCTCAACAAGCACGTCAAATGATTGATCTTTTTGTCGGATTTCACATCTCTCCACTATTATGGAAATACATAGCATACAACTCTAAAAACGCTCTCTCCGCAGGTAGATGTCAAACACCCGCACTCCGTCTTTTATATGATAATGAAAAGGAGATCCGCACAAACCCTGGAACAAAAGTATACAAAATAACCGGATATTTCACGAATCAGTGCATACCTTTTGAATTAAATCAGGATATTCCTAGTGCAACCCAAGATGAACCCGTATTGGATTTTTTAGAATATTCAGCTAACAATGCAAATAACCACATATATACTCGCACAAACCCAGAGAGAACATTCAAAACTCCACCCACTCCATTTACAACATCGAGATTGCAACAAGTATCCAGCAATGAATTACACGTGTCACCCAAAGAAACAATGAAAATATGTCAAAAACTATACGAAGCGGGTTTTATTACCTAC
>Ga0114971_10003826_pt1 | contig 10211 bp, 6 predicted proteins | sample M_140625_MF_Meta_FD_87320 | JGI IMG/M metagenome (GOLD analysis project Ga0114971, IMG submission 87320) | Freshwater microbial communities from Lake Montjoie, Canada to study carbon cycling - M_140625_MF_MetaG | ecosystem: Environmental > Aquatic > Freshwater > Lake | place: Lake Montjoie...
CTATCTATGGAAAGGTAAAAGAGGGAAAGACGCAACGTATTTGTCATGTCGAATATGTTTTTAAGGAATTTGAATTCAACATTTCTGCTCCATTGAATATGCAATCGAGTGAGGTATTGAAATACGACGATTTCGCGTTCGACAAGGACAGTGCCTATTGGGAAAGCAAGCAATTGATTCCGCTTTCAAGCCTTGAACTGAAATACAAGTTAGAGTGCGACAGTCTTCAAAAAAGATACGATGATCCAAAAATTCAAGCCGAATCAGATTCTGCCTTTAATAAAGTTACATTTTGGGATGTTACGCTTTCCGGCGTTGCTTGGCGAAACAGAGCAAAGGGAACGGCCTATTATATCAACCCGCTCATAGTTCAAGCCAATGTTTTTGGAATTGGTGGATATCGTCACAAATTCGGAGGAAGTTTTAGTCAATATTTTAAGAGCAATGATTACGTGTTGGAAACGGATGGATACCTAGACTATGGTTTCGCGAACAAAGATGTTCGCGGAAAAGGTGGAATTGGACTAACGTATTATCCAAAGAAATTTGTAAGGACCTATGTGCGGTTTGGAGATTATTATGATATGATCAACACCTTCTCATCATTCAGCTCTGTGTTTAGTCGAAGCAATTACGTGCGCGCAAAAATGTACAGCATTGAGCAGCGTATGGAAGTTGTGAATGGACTGTACGCCTCTCTTACATATGAATTTTGTAATCAAATGCCCATCAACAATTTGATTCAAGACGGTTGGTCAGATCAGCTTTTTGGTGCTGTCAATAATCCACTAGAATTTCAGCGCTATCGAAAATCAGAATTTAATCTGAATCTTCAGTGGAGACCTGGGCAGACTTATTATTTCAAGAAAAATAGAAAAGTTGTAACGGGATTCAAGTATCCTGAATTTAGATTCAATTACCGCAAGGGCGTTCCCAAAATGTTTGGCAGTGAAGTGAATTTTGATTATGTGGAATTGAGAATTCATGACGACTATCAGCTTCCTCGTTTTGGAACTGGTGCTTGGACCATTCAAGGCGGAGCCTTCGTGAATAAAAACAATTTAAGGTTGTTGGAATACAAATACTTCAGAGGATCTGATTTCTTTTTCTTCTCAGACCCTAATGCATCTTTCCAATTACTTGACCAAGTATTCTTAACCCCTAATGCCTATTACCGAGGAAATTATGTTCACAGCTTCAACGGCATGTTCTTCAACAAGATTCCTTTGTTGAATAGATTGAAGCTAAATGAAATTTCAGGAAGTGCGCTCATTGCTATACCTAGCGAGAACTTTATTCACCAAGAAATTTTTGTAGGTATACAAAAACAAATCCGAATCAAAGAACAACTTTTCCGCATTGGTGCATTTCTAGTAACCTCCGATTCTAATTTGGACAAAGCCAACTACACGTTCAAATTTGGAATCAGTTATTGGAACACCTATACAAAAAAATGGAGTTATTAATTTACAGATGAATTGTGGCACTATCTTTATAAAAGAAAAATAAATAATTGATATGAAAAGGCTATCTCTCTTTTTAGTACTCGCACTATTACTTTTAGCAGGATGTAAGACCAATGCTAACCTTGGTGAAAAGGTAAACGAACCATTCACAGGAAATAAATATGAATCGAACGATCGTTATTTCAGAGGAACTGGAAAAGGTCAATCGATGGATGAGAATATCTCTCGCAACAAAGCAGATCTTCAAGCCAAGAAAGTATTGGCTCAGCAGGTTGAGACTAACGTAAAGGTTGTAACAGATCAATATTTAGGAGAAACCGAGCTGAATAATCGTTCTGAAATCACGGACAAGTTCCAATCTTTAGCGCGTGAGGCAACGAATACGCAGATTGCTGATTTGCGTAAGATTGGCGAAGAGAAATATAAAATGCCTGATGGCACTTTTACTACCTATATCGCGTATGAAATTCATAAGCGAGACATGTATCGTTACATGAAGAAACAAATTAGATTAAACTCGAAGCTGAATGAAGCAGAGCGCAAGACCATCGAGGATATGATTGATGAAGAATTGAAAAAGGCGGAAGCTTTAGGAGATTAATTTCCAACTGTATTAAAAAAGAAAAAGGTGCTTATGCACCTTTTTTGTTTTCTCCACCTCTGTTTTTAGATGTGTATTTCGGTTTGTAATTACGTTTACCTCCACCCCCACTTCCGTGGCCCCCATGTCTTGGGCTGCTGTTACCCTTTCCTTTCAACATTGGATTGTATTCAGGAACAGCTCCGTAAGTTTCTGACACAGGTAACTTCTCAACGTCCTGTTGAATAAGCATTTCAATTTTCTTAAACTTCACCTGATCATCTGGAATGATAAAGGTTACCGCTTCACCATAGGCGTCTGCTCTTCCCGTTCTTCCAATGCGGTGAACATAGTCCTCCGCATCTCCAGGTACATCGAAATTAATTACACAGTCAATGCCTTTAATATCAATTCCTCTGCTTACCACGTCAGTTGCAACAAGCACAGCACATTTTCTGTTTCGAAATTCATTCAACGAATGTTCACGCTCGCTTTGTTCCAAATCACTGCTCATCATTAAAGCCTGAATTCCTTTCTTCCGAAGTGCGCTGTGAATATTAATAACCCCAGTTTTAGTGCTGCTGAAAACAATCGTGGTTTTTTCCTTTCTTTCAAAAAGATAATCCACCAAGATTGGAATTTTCTGATTTGGGAAAACAACATAGGCGCCCTGCTTAACATTTGCCGGTGGCTTAGATAGCGCTATGTTAATGGTTATCGGATCATTTAAAAATCCACGCGACAAACTGAAAATTGTATCGGGCATTGTTGCTGAAAATAACAGCCCTTGCTTAACATCGGGAGTCTGTGCAATAATGCGCTGAATATCTGGCTGAAATCCCATGTCTAACATGCGATCGGCTTCATCGAGAATTAAAAATTTCAATTTAGAAAAATCGACATAACCCAAATTAATGTGCATATTCAATCTTCCCGGAGTCGCGACAATAATATCTGTTCCGGTAGTAAGGGCGTGCTTCTCCTGTGTAAATACTTTACCATCACTTCCGCCATAAATAGGCATTGAAGAAATATCTGTAAAGTAACCATACGCTGAAATAGCCTGATCAATCTGTGTGGCAAGCTCTCTCGTTGGAACTACAATAAGTGCTGAAACAGATGTTCGATTGGTATCTTGAATAATCTTGTGAATAACGGGCAAAAGAAAGGCTGCTGTCTTACCCGTACCTGTTTGTGCAATTCCCAATACGTCTTTTCCTTCTAAAATATGTGGTATCGATTCCCGCTGAATGGGAGTCGGTTTTTGAATTCCCATTGAATCGATTCCCTGTATCAAATCTTCATTTAAACCTAAACTTGAAAAATTTTCTTCACTACTCATGACACAAAGGTCTAACATTCTTCGAGTGTTTTAACAATATGCGTATTTTTGTTGTGTGAAGAATAAATGCATAATAGTAGTTGAACTACTCTTTTTAGTAGCTGCTACAGTAATAGCCCAAGTCAAGGTTAAATCGGAAAAACCCAAATACCCGCATATTAAACCCGAATTAATATTAGACGGTAGGATAACTTTAATTAGCAACTCTGAAGCCAAGCTAGGTGGAATAAGAGCAGGAATTGAAATAGACCGTGTAAATCGACTTGGTGTAGGTTTTTATTCTTTTTCAAGTGGTGTTCAAACAAATTCACTCAAAGAAATCTCCTCAGATATTATTTTGGCCAATTTGGAATTGAACTATTCATCTTTTTATTACGAAAGAGTGTTTTTATTTTCGAAAAAATACGAATGGAGCTCTACAATTCATTTAGGCTCTGGAAATGTTTCTGGAACTTACTTATACGCCAACGGTTCAATCGGTAGATACAAAGAGCCGATACAATTGACGGAAATAAGCACAACTTTATACCGACATTTAACTTATTTCATATCAATTGGTGGAGGTTTCGGATATCGTCAAACAAGAAATGCACCCGATGAATTGCTGCATGTATATAATGCTCCAATATTTATTTTTAAATTGCGTATTCAACCTTTTAAGGCTTTTCGAGGAATTTGGAACAAGGACATTCGAAAAAGATATTAATACATGAATTCATTCGAAGCACAAATACGAATCGCTGAACTTTCAGAGCAATTGAATGCACATAATTACAATTATTATGTGTTGAATTCCCCTGTTATTTCTGATCGTGAATTTGATATTTTATTGAATGAATTAGAGCACTTGGAACTTCAATTTCCTCAATTGAAATTTCCGAATAGCCCTACTCAGCGGGTGGGCGGAGATATCACTGATAAATTCGAAAAGGTTTCGCACAAAAGCCCGATGCTTTCCTTATCTAATTCATACAACCAAAAAGATATTCAAGATTGGGCTAAGCGCGCAATAGAGCTAGCAGGCAAGCCCATAGAGTTTGTCATGGAGTTGAAATACGACGGTGTCGCTATTGCATTGTGGTATAGGAACGGTGAACTTGAAAAGGCTGTAACACGCGGAGATGGTTCAGTAGGTGAAGATGTAACAACGAATGTGAGAACCATTTCAAGTATTCCGCTTCAACTGAAAGGCGACTTCCCTTCCGAATTTGAAATTCGAGGAGAAATTTTTATGCCGAAAGGCGTCTTTCAAAAATTAAATGAAGAACGCGCCGAAGCCGGAGAAGAGCTCTACGCGAATCCAAGGAACACAGCTTCAGGTACTTTGAAGCAACAAGATTCAAAGGCCGTTGCGAAACGCAAACTCGATTGCTTTTTATACTTCGTATTGAATAGCACTTCAACCATTGAAACACACAGCGAACGTGTTAGTCATGCGCAGTCATGGGGATTTAAAACACCAGACTCTTCAAAACGAATGATAGAAACCACTTCAAGTGTTGAAGGAATTATGTCATTCATTTCTTATTGGGATGAACATCGAATAAGCCTTCCATTCGAGATCGATGGAATTGTAATCAAGGTAAATGAAGTTCAGTTGTGGGACGAATTGGGAATGACTGCCAAGAGTCCCCGTTGGGCTATTGCATACAAATTCAAAGCCGAAAGCATTAGCACCAAGCTCTTAAGTATAACCTATCAAGTAGGTAGAACAGGCGCCATTACTCCAGTTGCAAACCTCTCTCCTATTCAATTAGCAGGCACTACAGTCAAGCGAGCTTCACTGCACAATGCCGATCAAATTGAACGATTGGACATTCGCGTGGGCGATCTTGTTTGGGTGGAAAAAGGTGGCGAAATTATTCCGAAAGTAACGGCTGCTGATCTTTCTCAACCCCGTGGCGCAGAAAGCGCACACGAATACATTGCAAATTGTCCAGAGTGCAATACACCTTTGGTTCGGTTGGAAGGAGAAGTCTTGCATTATTGTCCAAACGACACGCAATGTCTTCCGCAGCTCATTGGAAAATTAGAGCATTTCATTTCAAGAAAGGCCATGAATATCGATGGTTTGGGAACGGAAACTGTTTCAGGATTGCTAGCATCAGGATTGATTAAAGATGCTGGAAATTTGTATTCCTTGACCTATGATCAGTTGATTGGATTGGAATTTCAAGTGGGTGATGAAGGCGAAGAAACAAAGAAGCGTTCGCTTCAATCGAGGAGTGTAGAAAATTTGTTGAAGGGATTGGAAAGCAGCAAGCAAGTGCCTTTTGAGCGCGTTCTTTTCGCATTGGGTATTCGTCATGTTGGAGAAACGGTTGCGAAGAAAATTGCTAGAGCGGTAAAGTCATTCGATCATTTGAAGACCCTCACATTTGAGGAATTATGCGGGATAGATGAAGTCGGAGAAATCATTGCGCGTTCAATTCAGTCGTGGCTAACAAAGGAGGAGCATCTGCTTGTTTTGAATAAACTTATTGAAGCTGGACTTCAGTTCAACATAAACGAACAAGACGAAGTCTTGCTTTCGAATGCATTGACAGGAAAAAGTATTGTCGTGAGCGGAACTTTTGAAACATTCTCGCGCGATGGAATTAAAGAGTTCATCGAACAACACGGAGGAAAAGTGGTTGGAAGCATTTCATCGAAAACAACGTTTGTTGTTGCTGGTTCTGATATGGGACCGACTAAGTTAAAGAAAGCAGAAGATCTAAAAATTCAAATCGTTACTGAACAGGAACTGCGCGCATTAACCGCTTAGATAACCAACAACGCAAGAATAATAAAGAATGCGAACTGAGCAGCTCCATAAAGAATAGCTGTTCCATTTTGATTTCTAAAGTGCGAGTAGCTGTATAAACCAAAACAAAATGAAACGACGAACCATGCAGTGAAATTCTGAAGGGGTGCATAATTCATATGTGTAAACGACCAAAAGTCGAATTGAGGGGCCAATACTTCCAACAACAAATCAAAACTTGTCAATAAAACCGCAACAATGATCGCAGAGAAAAATCGATTGTTGACTTCGATGTAATGCGTTGTTATCTGCTGAGCAGCCATGATTAATACTGCCCAATTCACCCCAATGATTAACGGTACGTCAAAAAGTTTCCACCCCAAGTTATTTCCATAGGTATAGTTTCCGAATAAATTTCCCGTTTTAACACCGTATACCTCCACCAAAAAAGCCATGCCAGCGACAACAGTAAATGCAGCAAATCTCGACTGTTTGTATTTTTCAAATCGAAGCAATACCACAATGGCACTTACTAGTATTGTGATCGGTGTTGCAGGAAGAAACCAATCAGGTAGAAAGTAAACTCCTATTATCCCAAAAAAATGAACCAGTACGATCCACAAAATAGCGAATGCCTTTAATTTTTTATTTTTATTAAGATCGATTGACATATTTTTTTTTAGGAAATGAACTCAGACATGTTTTTTGCGGATAAAATTGCCAAGGGCACACCACCACCTGGATGTACACTTCCACCTACAAAATATAAATCCTTAATTTTTGATGAATTGTTTGCATGACGAAAGAATGCAGCGCTAGCTGAATTGGAAGCATTTCCATAGAGTGCACCTAAATGGGACGATGTATCAGCTTCGATTCCACTTGGTGTCCAGACGCGTTCACAACAGATTTTATCTTCAATTTTTTCTCCTAACATACTTTCTAATTTCTGAATAATATTTTCTCTCGCTCTTTCAACAATCTCTTCCCAATTTTGACCTTTGTTATTTGGTGCATTAACCATAACAAACCAATTCTCTCCATTTTCTGGCGCATCAGTTTTAATGTGATGTGAGGTAATGTGAACGTATATCGTTGTATCTTGCGCTAAACGTCTATATTCGAAGATGTCGCGAAATTCGTTAAAGTAATCGCTCGAAAAAAAGATATTGTGAATACTTAACGATTTGTTCACGTAGTCTTTCATTCCCCAATAAAAGATAAGGGCCGACGAAGATTTCTCTTGGTTCAAGATTACTCTAGGTTCTCTTTCTTTCGGCAAGAGCTTCTTGTACGTCGGATAAACATCCATATTACTTACGATAACATTTGCCAATTCAATTTGATCGGTATTGAAACGAATGCCAGCAGCTCTTTTTTCTTCAATAATAATTTCTTCAACCTTTGAATTGAAGACGAATTCAACATTTTGGCGTTTCGCTAATTTATAGAGTTGAAAAGTAATGTCATACATTCCTTTATCTGGAATGAAGGCGCCTATACCCTGCTCTACGTGAGGAAGCAATTGCATTAGTGCCGGAGTCTTGTATGGGCTACTTCCATTATAAGTCGCGTAACGCTGGAAGTATTGAATGGTTTTTGGGTTCTTGAAATATTTTTTAAGTTGAATGGTATAGCTACCCATTAACGGCAGACGAGGAATCCGAAGTATACCCTTCCAAAACGCTTTTGTTTTATAAAGTTTCGAAAGTTTAAGCGGACGCTCTAAAAACAATGGCGCAGTTGTGTTGTATATGAACTCTGATTTGGAAAAGAACGCTCTGACTTTTTCTTCGTCTTCTTCAAAAGCTTGAACAATAGCTTTTATGTTTTCTTCTTTATTTTCTTTCGCCTCGAAAACAAATCCATCTGGATAAAAATATTTACAAAGAATTGGAAGTTCCGAATATGAAAAATGTTCAGACATTCTTTCTCCACAAAGTTCAAAAAGTTCTTCAACGTATTGAGGCAAAGTAAATAAACTAGGACCTCGATCGAAACGGTACTCCCCCATGTTAAATTCAGAAAGTTTTCCTCCTGGAAAACTTGAAGCTTCGAAAACCTTCACGGCGTATCCTTTTCGGGCCAAACGAATAGATGCAGCAATGCCGCCTATACCTGCTCCTATGACAATTCCGTTTTTCATTCTTTAATAGTAAAGAAAAAGAAAAGAACCGAAATGTTCAAATCAATTTTCATTTTTAAAATAGATGCGTATATTTGCACCCCAATTATGGCGAGGTAGCTCAGCTGGTTAGAGCGTGCGATTCATAATCGCAAGGTCTTGGGTTCAAGCCCCAATCTCGCTACTTTTTAAACCCCTTGATATTTCAGGGGGTTTTTCGTTTTTATTGTTGTACTTTTGCGCCCAAATTAAGAATCGCGCAATGCAAAAAATTAGAAACATCGCTATTATCGCCCACGTTGACCACGGTAAAACTACTTTGGTAGATAAAATGCTTCATGCAGCCAAATTGTTCCGAGATAATGAAGTGCATAACGACTTAATTCTTGATAACAATGACCTAGAGCGTGAGCGTGGTATCACAATTTTAGCGAAAAACGTTTCTATTCAATATAAAGATTATAAGATCAATATTATTGACACTCCCGGTCACAGTGACTTCGGTGGAGAGGTTGAGCGTGTTCTGAATATGGCTGAGGGAGTATTACTATTAGTAGATGCTTTTGAAGGAGCCATGCCTCAGACGCGTTTCGTATTGCAGAAGGCAATTCAAATGGGTTTGAAGCCAATTGTTGTCATCAACAAAGTAGATAAAGAGAATTGTCGTCCAGACGAAGTTCACGAACAAGTGTTCGATTTAATGTACAGTTTGGGTGCTACAGAAGACCAGTTGGATTTCGCAACAGCCTATGGTGCTGCGAAGAACGGTTGGATGAGTTTGGATTGGAAAGTTCAGACAGATACGATTGAGCCTCTATTGGATTTGGTAATTGAGCACATTCCTGCTCCTCTTAAAAGAGAAGGCACACCACAAATGTTGGTTACGTCATTAGACTATTCAACATACACTGGACGTATGGCAATCGGAAAACTTCATCGCGGCGAGTTAAAAGCTGGAATGAATGTTACCCTTGCAAAGCGTGACGGTGTTATGGTTAAAGGTAAAATCAAGGAATTATACATCTTTGAAGGATTAGGCAAACGTAAAGTTGAGTCTGTTGTATCTGGAGACATCTGTGCCATTAACGGAATGGAGAATTTCGAAATTGGAGATACTTTCACCGATTACGAAAATCCTGAAGCATTGCCTACGATTTCCGTAGATGAGCCAACGATGAGTATGTTGTTTACCATCAATGACTCGCCTTTCTTCGGTAAAGAGGGTAAATTCGTTACTAGCCGTCACATTAAGGAGCGTTTAGAAAAAGAATTAGAAAAGAACTTAGCGCTTCGCGTTCAAGAAACAGACAAAGCTGACCGTTTCAATGTATTTGGAAGAGGCGTACTTCACTTGTCTGTATTGATTGAAACCATGCGTCGCGAAGGATATGAATTACAAATAGGTCAACCTCGTGTAATTCTTAAGACTATTGACGGGGTTAAGAGCGAGCCAATTGAAGAGTTGACCATAGATCTTCCAACAGAGATGGCAGGTACCGCTATTGAATCTGTATCGAAGCGCAGGGGTGAAATGAAAAACATGGAACCTAAATCGGATCGCACGGTGATTGAATTTGAAATTCCATCAAGGGGTATTATTGGTCTAAGAAGTTATTTGTTAACTGCTACTCAAGGTGAAGCTATTATGACTCACCGCTTTAAAGAGTATCAGCCAATGAAGGATGAAATTCCTGGACGTTTGAATGGATCATTGATTTGTATGGAAACCGGAAACGCTATCGCCTACAGTATCAGTAACCTTCAAGATAGAGGGAAGTTCTTTGTTGAAGCCATGCAGGAAGTATACGAAGGTCAAGTTATTGGTGAGCACTCACGTGATAACGACTTGGTTATAAACGTGACAAAGACGAAACAATTAACGAACATGCGTGCTTCTGGTACGGATGCAAAAACTGTAATGGCACCACCCATTCAATTCACATTGGAAGAAGCTC
>Ga0114971_10003832_pt1 | contig 10202 bp, 7 predicted proteins | sample M_140625_MF_Meta_FD_87320 | JGI IMG/M metagenome (GOLD analysis project Ga0114971, IMG submission 87320) | Freshwater microbial communities from Lake Montjoie, Canada to study carbon cycling - M_140625_MF_MetaG | ecosystem: Environmental > Aquatic > Freshwater > Lake | place: Lake Montjoie...
ATAATGAAGAAGAAAAAGTATATATTCCTATTCAAAAAGGGATTGATGATGGCGAAATTTTATTAGTTAAAGATAAAGGTAATATTTTTAATGATACTAAAGGTGATTTAAAATTATATATTCATGTATTACCAAATAGTGATTATGAAAGAAAAGGATTAAATATTATTAAAAAACATAATTTAACCTTTAAAGAAAGTATTTGTGGGTTTGAATTAATTATTAAACATATTGATGGAACGAGTATGAAATTAGTTAGTTCACGTGGTAATATTATACAAAATGGTGATGAACATTTAATTAAAAATAAAGGGTTTACTCGAGATAATCAAACAGGTGATTTAATTATTTCATTTAAAGTGGTAGCACCTAAAACTTTGACAGAAGAACAATTAAATTTATTCGATAATATTTTATTATAATTTTACATTATATATCTAATGATTACTAAAAAATATAATGTAAAATATAAAAATAAAACTAAAAAAATATTTGGTGGAGCAAGAGAAGGACCAGCATCATTTGGAAGTCAACGACCAATAGTACCTAGAGATAATCCTCCTGTTAGTCCTCCTGTTAAAAGTGTTGGTAGCAGTAATCCTACTGTTAAAAGTGGTCCTCCTTTTAAAAGTGGTCCTCCTTTTAAAAGTGGTGTTAGCAGTAATCCTAGTGGTAGACCTTATTCTGTGCAATCACAAAGAGGTAGCTCACTAAAAAGAGTTAATTCATCTCCAGAAGTAAAAATTAAAGCAGTACAACCAAGAAGTTCGTCAGTACCACGCACAGAATCATCAGTACTAAACAGTAGAATTTCTTCAGGTGGTAGAGGACAAAAAAAAGCACCGCCACGCTTAGCAAGTAAATATGAAAACCTTTCAGTACCACGCACAGTACCACGCCCACACTCAGCAAGAGCAACTCCAGTATCAGCAGAAGCAACAGCAACTTCTGGAAGTAACAGTTTACCACGTCTAGAATCATCAGTAGTAGAAAGTAGAAGTCCTTCAGTAGCAGCAAAAGCATCAGCAACTCCAGTACCAGCAAAAGCATCAGCAACTCCAGTACCAGCAACTTCAGTAGCAGCAACTTCAGTAGCAGCAAAAGCATCAGCAACTTCAGTAGCAGCAGAAGCATCAGCAACTTCAATAACAGCAGAAGCATCAGCAACTTCTGAAAATAATAACTCAAACTTAAAAAGGTTAGGAAGGGAAAGTAGAGCAAGTGTTGAAAATTTTTTTAAAGCTAGAGGAAACCCAAAAATATTGCCATCACCACCAGCAACTCTAAAAAAGTTATCACCAGTAATATCATCACCAGTATCATTATCACCAGAAGCATTGCCACCAGAAGTAGAAACTGTAAAAGTACAAATACAACAAACAGAAGCTGAAATATTTAAGGAAATTAGTCAATTTCGAACTAAACTTCAAACTGACGGTGCTGATAATATAAAATTTAGTCACCTACAAGAAATATCAAATAGTTTTTTTGCAAATATTTTAGATTTATTAATACAAAAACAAAAAATATTAAATCCAACTAATGAATATGTTGGTGATGAAGCATCTAAAAATAATTATTTAGAATTATATGAAAATATACGTGTTAATCAAACAAGTTATTTAGAACAATTAAGTGAGTTAAAATCTTTACCAAATGATTTTTTAAAGACTATGTTAATTAATTTGTCTCCAGATGAAAAAGATATATTTGATTTTTTGCATTTTGACATAAATTTATTAGACTTAGAAAATAAAGATTCATTAGATGAAGAAAAAATTAATAATATTTTAAAAAATTTAATAAATAAATATAAATCTCAGTTAGATTTAGATTCTGATTATACAGTAGATGAATTAACGCTATATACTATACCAAATGAATTGATATCTAAAATAATTGAACTATTACATCCACATTTAGGTCATAGAGGAAGAATAATTAATAAAAGCTTAGAACATATAGTGCAACAATTTAGTAAGGCTGAAAAACGTATAATTGAACGTGCCAATTTGGTTGCTAGTGAAATTGACGCAAGAGTTTTAAGTACATTAAAACCACCATCTGATCCTAGAACTGGGACAAATATTTTAAAAGAATACGAAACACGTAGTAGGGAAACATATAATTTTTTACCGTATAATCCTCAAAATCAATTAATTTTTCAATCAGAGTTATTACCTAAATTACGTGGCATTTTAGATGAAAAACAAAATTTATTAGAATCAATCAAAAAATTAATACCATTAGAAGCTGGTAAAGATCTTGATGTAGCTTTTAAAAAAGTACTAAATACTACTAGTGATCCAAACACTTTTAATTCAGAGTATATTTTTAGTATAGCAGATAAATTAAATTATGCAGAAGGATTATTACTTTCTCAATTAGATTCCATAGTTACAGAATTAGATACAAAAAATGAAAGATTTTTAGAATTAAAAAGTAGTCATACAGAGTCAAGACAAATAATAGATGATTATAATAAACAATTAATTGCAGCTTTAACAAGTAAAGCTCAAACACATACAGCTACTTCTCCACCAGCAGCTACAGATACTTCTCCACCAGATAAATTAAAATTATTAATAGAATTACACAAAGTTGAATTAGAAGAATTAAAAAAAGAATTAGATTCTGCACATGAAGAAGAAAAAGCAGAATTAACACGTGAATTTAAATCTACAAGTTTAAAATTAGAACAGTGTCTAGAAGAATCTAGACAACGTGAATCTGAATTACAAGAAAGTTTAAGAAGTACAGAAGCTGACTATGCTGGTTTAGAAAAAAAAATATCACAAATAACAAAAACTCAAAATAAAACAAGAGATTCATTATTTGCATCATTAAATGTATCATTTACTAAATTGGTAAAGTTAAAAGAAAAAATAGAAAGTATATTAAAAGAGAAAGAGTCTAAAACAGAAGAAGAAATTAAATCAATTGCAACAAAATATTTATTTTGTCATAGTGAAGTTATGTCTTTGTATTATATGTTAACACATAAAAGTGAAATTTATGGAAATAATTTTCCTCCATTAAATGAAGATAAAACCCAATTAATGGAAAAAGTAAAATCAGAAATAGACAATACATCAATAATAGATAAATTAGGTGAAATATTAAAAAATATTGGTGCAGAACAATTAAAAACATTAACAGATGAGTTAAGGCACGTTAAAGAAATAGCTTCTAGATTAAAACCATTAGAAACAGAACTTAAAGAATTACAAACAAATAGTGCAGCTAATAAAAGTAAAATTGATGAATTATCTAGTAATATAAGAAGATTAGAAGAAGCCCTTAAATTAAATCAACAATTATTATTAGAGGCAACTACAGCAGCAGAAGCTCAATCGCAAGTATTCGAATTAAAATTGACTAATAAATCTAAATTATTACAATTATCTAAAATAAGTTTTGATCTAATATTATATAGACTAAAACAGTCTAATGCTGAAAAAAAAAGTTTATCAAATGAAGTAGATATATTACAAGAAAAACTTAGACTAGCAGAACAAAGTGTTACAGAATTAACTTCAACATTACAATCTACAACAGAAACTAAAGCAGAATTAGATAAAGCTAAGTCAGAATTATCAATATTAGAAGAGCAATTACGCAACTTAACTAAAAATAAAAATGCAGAATCATTAAGATTACAACAAAAAGTAGAAGAAGCAAAAACCAATTTTGAAAGAGAATTAAGTAAAGCAAAATCAGAAATAGAAAAAGAAGCAGAAAAAGAAGCAGAAAAAGAAATACAAAAAGTAAGAGAAGATGCAGAAGAAACTGTTGAAAAAATTAATGAAGAACTTAGATTAGCACAAGAACAAATAGATAAAGCAATACAAAATCAACGGTTAGCAATAGAAGAAAAAAATACAGCAATAAGAGCAGAAAAAGAAGCAAAAGAAGAGCTTAAATCAGCAAAAATAGCAGAAGAAAAAGCAAAAGCAGAAATAGTAAGAGTACAAGAACGACTAAAATTAACTGCAGTAGAAGAGTCAAAAAGGTTCTTAGAGGTAGGCAAAGCAGAAGCAGAAGCTAAATCAACAGAAGAAATAAATCGTTTACGATTAATAGCAATCACAGCAAAAGAAGAAGCAATTGCAGCAGTAAACAAAAAAACAGATGCAGATAAAAAAGTAGAGGAATTAGAACAAAGAATATCTGCAGCAGAGGCAGCAGCAGAACAAGCACAAGAAGCAAGAGAAAAAGCAGACGCTAAACTACTAGAAGTAGAATCAGAAAAAGAAGCAACATATTTAGCTTATTCCGAGTTACAAGAAAAACTTAAACTAGCAGAAGAACAAACATTAAGAGAAAGAACAAATAAAGAATCAGCAATAAGCGCAGCAACATATGCAGTTAAGACGTTATATGAAGTAACAGCTAAAGCTAAAGAAGCAGACGCAGCAAGAAAAGAAGCAGAAACTAAAGCTGAAGAAGCAGATGCAGCAAAAGAAGCAGCAAAAGCAAAATTAACTGCAGCAGAATTAGAAATAAAAAATAAACAAGCAGAAGCTAAAGCAGCAGACGCTAAAGCAGCAGATCAAGCAGCAATTATACAAAGTACAACTGATAAATTAGAAAAAGAAAAAGCAGCAAAAGTAGCAGCAGAAAATAAAGCAGCAAAAGTAGCAGCAGAAGCTAAAGCAGCACAAGAAAAAAAAGTAGAAGCAGAAGCTAAAATACTAGAATTATCAAATACAATAAACGATAAAGAAAAAAAAACAGAAGAGGCATTAAAACAGCTCGCAGGACTAGAACAGAATGTAGCTGATGCAGAAATCTCTTTAAAAACAATAACAGAAGAATTAACAAAAGCACAGGCAGAAGCAGAAGCAGCAAAAATAGAGGCAGAGTTAACAAAAAAAGAATTAACAAAAGCACAGGCAGCAGCAGCAGAAGCACTAAAAATAAATTCAAACAGAAATAAAGAAAAATTAAAACAAGAAAGAGATACTGCATTAAAGAATTTTGAACAAGCAATAATAAGTAATAAAACTAAAGCCCTTTTAGTAGAAGACTTAAGAAGAACCCTTAATGAAGTAACGAAAGAAAAAGAAAAAGCAAAAATAAAATTAGCTAGTGCAGAAGAACAAATAAGATTAACAATATCAAAAGCAACAAAATCAGAACAAGAAAAAGAACAAGCAAAATTAGAAATAAGACAACTACAAAGACAAATAGATGAAGCAAAGAAACGTATAGGTAATTTAGAAAGTGAATTAGTGAAAGAAAAATTAGAAACTGAATCTGCAGAAGCTAAAATATTAAAATTAGGTGGCAACTTGAGAAAAGCAAAAGAAGAGAAACAACAATTATTTGATATATCACAGCATTTAAATGAAGAATTAAGAAAAACAGCAGAAGAAAGAGAAACAGCAGAAGCACAAGTAAAAGAAGCAACAAACCGAATAGAAGCTCTAGAAAAAGAAACAGTACTATTAACAGCAGAAAAAAATGAAATACAGAGAAGAACATCTCAGGAAGTATATGCTGCAAAACAAAGAGAAGCTAGTGTAAAACTAGTAAATAAGCAAGCCTTATTAGATATTATGTCAATACAAAAATTACTCGAATCTTCAAATATGGTAATAGATGCTAATATGAGTAAATATAAAGAAGATATAGCTCAAATAGAAGATAAAATGAAATTAACTGAAGAGACATTATCAAGAACAGAAACTGAATTAACTGCGTCACAACAAGCAACACAGATTGCAACTGAGACACATATTAAAACACAGAAAGTATTACAAAGAATATTAGAAGAAAAAATTTTATTTCAAAAAGATATAACTTCATTGTATAGGTTTCATCAAGAAAAAGATATAAAAGGGTTTTTATTAGAATTAGGTAGATTAAAAACACAAAGTAATTTATCTCAAGAAGTAAAAGATTTTATTGATAAAAACTTATTAAAATTATTTTCCAAATAATAAAATTAAATATTTATATTATATATAATGGCAAAAGAACGAGGATTATTCAAAGGGCTTAAAAACGCATCTTTAAAATTAAGAAATACTGGTTATGGATTAATAAATGGATTGCGTAAAACAGGCAAAGGTGTACGTAAAACAACTAGACGACCTGTTCAAGGCGTAAAAAATATTGGTAAAGGAGTTTTAGGAATGGTTCGTACAACTGGAAAGGGAGTTTTTGGTGCAGTTGGAAATATTGGTAAAGGCACTCTTAATACAGTAGAAAATGTAAGTTCAAGTGTAGTAGGCCAAAGAAAAAAAACAAGACGCTATAAAAAACGTTAAACTAATTCTTTTAATTTAGGATTAACCCAATCCTCTATTTGTCTTTGAGCTAATTCATATTCTTCACATGTAACATCTTCTATATATATAATGTCTCTCGCTTCTTTTATTTTATATATTAAATAAGGGTCTATTTTATCTTTTAATTGTTCCAATGTATGTAATGTTTGATTAATATAAGAAATATATTTTACTTTAGAACTTTCTATATTTCGTATTATTTCTTCTTCTTCATTTGTTTCACCAATTAATTTATTTATAAATGAATATTCATATTTATATTCATTTATAATAATACTTAAAGTATTATCTGTTATTTTACATGTTATTTCAAAACGTCCAGTTATAGTATTTATTAATTCTAGTTTGCCTATCATACTATTATCTTTCACATAAACACGTTGTCCTTGATAAAAATATAATATTGGAACCAATGAATTTATTTCTACAACAAAATCTTCTTCCCATGGTAATGCAGTGCCCTTATTAAATAATACATGCATTATACCATCTATATTTATACCTATATCTGATTCAAGAATCATATAAATATATATGGTTATACTATTTAATTTACTTTATAATATTATTTTTACATTGTAAAATATTTTTATTATCCATTGGAATATACAAATTGTTGTTTTTTCCTTTTTAATAAATATCTATCATAACTACCATGTTTAATACCTTCATTTTTTACGTTAATTGTGTTTGAAAAAGAAGTGAGTATAAGTGGTCTTAATTCATTCATAGGTATTTTTTTAGTTTTTGAAGAAAAACAGTTCATATTATAATATAAAAATATTATTATTTTTATATTATGGAAAATAATTGCAAATATGTTTGTTCTCGTGGAATTTTAAAATCATGTGACATTTATAGTTCAACTCCTATATCAAGCATTAAAGAGTTATATAATTATAATTTTTCATCATTAACAAATGGTTCAATTGTATATATTTGTAGCAGTGCTTTGCAACATTTTATTAAGGAAATATTTAATAATTTAACAGTAAAAATTATTTTAGTAACAGGCGATTGTGATGAAACATGTTATCAAGATATATTTGATAATGTTGAATCATTTTTACAATTTATTAATAATGATAATTTAATACATTGGTTTAGTCAAAATAGTATAATCAAACATAAAAAAATGACACAAATACCAATTGGACTTGATTATCATACTATGACAAATAAACCTACAAAATGGGGACCAAAACTAATGCCATTAGAACAAGAAGATATACTAAATAAAATAATTAGAGTACCATTTTGGGAAAGATCATATAAGTGTTATTCTAATTTTCATTTTTTTACAACTACAAAATATGGATATGACCGAATAGATGCAATAAAAAATATACCTCCTAAACTAGTATATTATGAAAAAGAACATATTAATAGAGAACAAACATGGAAAAATCAATCTAATTTTGCATTTGTTATTTCACCACATGGTAATGGATTAGATTGTCATCGAACATGGGAAGCTCTTGTATTAGGATGTATTCCTATAGTTAAAACCTCAGAATTAGATACATTATTTACAGACCTTCCAATATTAATAGTAAAAAAATGGAATAATGTAAATAAAAACCTATTGAAAAATACAATAGAAACATTTAAAAATAAAACATTTAATTATGATAAATTGTTATTATCTTATTGGATGCAAATAATAAAAGATAAAACTAATAATTTATAATGTGTTCTTTTGGAGATAATACTAATAAGGATGGACATATATATTTTGGTCCTTCTATAGATTTATTAAAGGATACATGTTCACATTGAATAAACAATAAATTACCATTTTTATCATAAGTATAACAATCATATTTGCTATTTAAAATTTTAGATATTTTATATATACCTAAGCCACCAAAGGATGATTCAGTTTTAATTAATGGCATATCTATTGGAATTATTTTTTGATACGATTCTATAAGAATACGTGGATGAGTATTATTTATTATTTGTGACCAACAATCATGTTCAATTGGATTATTCCATATTTTATTATGTATATGTATGTTCCATACATTTGATGGAATACGTAATGCCCATATATCATAATATTTTCCAAAACAATTTGCAGTTAATGCTGACCATTCTTCATTATATTTTAATATATTTAATATTGTATTTGGATTAAATTTTTCTAATACATTATCTAAATCAACCATAATCATTAAATCATAATTAAAATAATATTGTTTTATTATTTTTAATAAAATATTGCGACCATGAGATATTATTTGTACACGATTATTTATATTTGGATACTTTATTTTATTTATAACATTTTTTTCACTTACAAAATTAAAATTAATATTATTATTTTTAAATTTTGATAATATTTCTAATGTATTATCACTTGAATCATTTTCATATATTATTATACTATATCTTTCAAATAACTTTCCAACAGAAACTAATTTTTGTAAATGTTCTTTAATATATGTTGCACTATTTTTAGTACATCCAGCAATAACTACTTTTTTATTCATTACTATTTATAATTTTTTTTATTTAAATTTTTATTTTATTTTTTATAAAAGTTTTTATTAAAAAGTTTTTAAAAAAAAAATATTTTTTTGAAGTTTTATAGATTTATTTTTAAAAAAGTTTTTCCTCCCTGGCTAAAAAAATAAAATTAGTCTTAAATAAAAATTATGGTAACAAAAAGTATAAAAAAGTATAAATAAGTATATAGTAAAATAATAAGAAGTATACCTTTTTTTTTAAAAAGATAAAAAAAGAACAAAAACTTAATAAAAAAGATAGACCTAAAATTATTTTTATTGTTTAACAAATAAATTATATTACCATTATTAATGTGAACTATATTAATTATTTATATACCAAAAGTTAGTCTTTTTAGTCTTTTTTTTAGTCGTTTTATGACTTTTTTTCAACATTTTTCAACATTTTTACTCAACATTTTTCAACACAAAAAGAGCAAAAAAAGAGTAACATCATAAATAGATTGTAATAATTAAAAACGTATAATAAATTTTATATACTAATTAATAAAAAAGGTTTGAACAAAGTATATTTATAATAAAAAGTATATTGTCATATAAAATGCATTTAATATTATAAATATAACATAAAATACAATAATTACCAAATAAATTAAATATACTTTTTTTCAAAAGTTTTTAATAAAAAAAATAAAAATAAAAAAAATATTTTTTGAAAGTTTTATAATTTAATTTTTAAAAAGTTTTTCCTCCCTGACTAAAAAATTAAAATTAGTCTTAAAAATTAGTCCACCGCTAAAAAGTATAAAAAAAGTATAAAAAGTATAATACATAAAAGAGTATACTATACTTTTTTATCCCTTTTTAGTAGAAAAAGAACAAAAAGAACATCTTTTTTGGCTAATATAAAATAAGTTTTGGTAAGTATAAAATTATTTATATGCATATTTAATGTATAAAATTATAAAATAATATTATATAAATATTATTTTATTCGTCCAAATTCGTCTAAAAATTAGTCTTTACTCAACAATTATTCAACATTTACTCATCTTTTTTCAACATAAAAAAGATAAAAAGTATAACTACAATTAAGGTGCTATATAATAAAAATAGAGTAATAAATACTATACTTTTATAATATAATATATAAAATAATGTATAAATATTTATAAATTAATTTATAATATAAAACAATTTATTATTATAATAATATGTCAATAAAAATAATTGATTGTTTTATATTTTATAATGAATTAGAGTTACTTACATACAGACTTAATATATTAAATGAATTTGTAGATTATTTTATATTAGTAGAATCTACACACACATTTACAGGTAAACAAAAAATATTATATTATAATGAAAATAAAAATTTATTTTAAAAATTTAATAAAAAAATAATAAATAATATTTTAAATGATTTTCAATA
>Ga0114971_10003833_pt1 | contig 10199 bp, 24 predicted proteins | sample M_140625_MF_Meta_FD_87320 | JGI IMG/M metagenome (GOLD analysis project Ga0114971, IMG submission 87320) | Freshwater microbial communities from Lake Montjoie, Canada to study carbon cycling - M_140625_MF_MetaG | ecosystem: Environmental > Aquatic > Freshwater > Lake | place: Lake Montjoie...
ATCGGGTATGATGCGGAATGGCAATGTTTATCAGCTACAACATTTGGATTTATACATCGTAGAGAACGAATATACGTTATTGCCTACCCCAACGCACACGGTGTCTTTTCAGATAGGATGGGAAACGCCTTTATTGATGTGGAAAGGTATAAGAACTCGGAAGAGTGGAGTAAAATACGGAGTGAATTTAGGGTGGACACTAAAGAAATGGTATTTAGACAACACCAATGGGGTAGTGAAGGACAAAACATTATTGCCGAACCCTTACTTTGTGGAGTTGGTGATGGGATACCCGAAAGGATGGACAGACTTAAAGGCTTAGGAAATGCTATTGTTCCTTTTGTTGGTTTCTATTTGTTTCAGTGCATAAAAAACCACATCAAATTAAGAAGTCAGCTCGTAAATGGAACGGATGATAGTGCTTTCGCCTAACATAGAATATTTATGCAATCAATCAAAGTCAATAAAAAAAGATGTTAAAAAACTTTTAAAGCCATGCGAGAAATAATTGAAACAATGGTACAGGTTTTTAAAGAGAATCAAAACAAGCCGATGACTGCCGAGCATTTGATTGACTACTATTTGAAAAATAAACAACTCCCTTTTGGTGAGCCAGCTACCGAGAAGGAGTTAAAGCAAGCTATCAAGCAAATATACCGTGATGGCATAGTAAAACAATCAGTTGGTAATACAGGCACATACAGCAAGTTAATAACTTATACTTATGTTGTTGAGCAGCATGCAGGGCAGGTTAATTTATTTATTTAAAAAAATTTGTAAATAAATCTAACAAATGTTTGTAATAGTCTAACAATAGTTGTAATTTTGTATACAAAACAATAACAATAACAACAATATGACAGATTACGACAGCCCCGATGGCATTTATGAGCCATACGATTTTGAAGAATTAGATTTGCTTCGTCAGCAAAAAGAAGACGAAGCAATGGAAGAACATTAAGTAGGAAAGGTTGATACATAGTTAAATACTCCTCCGCTTTTGGTGGGGGAGTTTATTTTAAAACTCTAATAATTTAATTTAATATGATTTATCGAGACCATTTTCAAAATTACAAATCATACGGAATACCAAAGGCACAATTAATAATTGCCGATATTCCTTATAATTTAGGCAATAATGCCTACGCAAGTAACCCAGCTTGGTACAAAGACGGAGACAATGCCAACGGTGAAAGTGCATTAGCAGGCAAAAGTTTCTTTGATACTGACGAAGATTTTAGACCAGCCGAGTTTATGCACTTTTGCTCAACAATGTTAAAGGCAGAAAAAAAGCCTACCGCAAAAGTTGAAGGCGAAGCCAGACAAAAAGGCGATGCTCCTTGTATGATTATATTTTGTGCATTCGACCAGCAGATGTATCTTATTGAATTAGCAAAGCGATACGGTCTAAACAACTATATCAACTTGGTTTTTCGTAAAAACTTTTCAGCACAAGTCTTGAAAGCTAACATGAAAGTAGTCGGAAATTGTGAATATGGTTTGATTTTTTACAGAGAACGCTTGCCAAAGTTCCGAAATAACGGCAAAATGATTTTTAACTGCATAGACTGGCCGAGAGACAATGAGAGCGAAAAAATACATCCGACGCAAAAGCCTGTTGAACTTTTAAAAACGCTGATTTCAATATTTACTGATGAAGGCGATGTAGTTATAGACCCTGTTGCAGGCAGTGGCTCAACTTTAATTGCTGCCGAAAGATTAGGACGCAAAGGATACGGTTTTGAAATTAAAAAAGAGTTTCATACAAAAGCAAGCAACTGGTTACAAGAAGAAAAGCAAATAAAAGAGGACATTAAAAAATACGGATTTGCTAAGTCAAAAATTGAAAAAACAAGCTTAACCCTTTGGCATCACTTATAACAATGAAAAAAATCAAATTTTTAGTGTCGTTTTGGAACGGCACAAGTACCGAAAGGAAAGAAGTTGTCATAATAGACACACAAAGCCAGCGTGAGCAAAAAAAGATTGGTATGCGTAGCAAATACCTTGCAGAAAAAATAAAAGAGCAGACAGGGTTTAATCACGTTTCATATTCACAAATAGCATGAGCAAATACATAAACCACCTTGACATATCAGCAAACTGTTATGCTGATAATATAGAGAAAGCAATCGAAATGATTGAGCATCAGCGAAGATGCAAATCTGATTACGAAATTAAATTAGAGCAGATTTACAACAAAGCTGCGACAATCAATAACCGTAACAGATTAAGATGCCAAATTAATGGCATAAGCCTACATGAAAAGAAAGTAACCTACAAAGCCAATGTAAAGATAAATAAAATTAAAACAAAGGCTGAGAAGGAATTATTTAGCTTACAAAAATCTCGAAGAAATGCAATACTTGAATCGGTTTGCAGCGAGTATCAAGTCAATATACAAACAATTAAACGAATATTATTATGATAAAGTCAGAATCAACAAACTGGAAACGAGGTTTAACAAAACCATATCAAGGCAAAATTAAAGACGAAACTGGATACGTAGAAATAGCCTACACAGGCAGTTTTGGTAAGCGTGAAAAAGTTACAGTATCACCCGACCTTGTAGAAATCAAATTTCAATCACTCCTTGAAAGAGGTCTAAACCCTTACATAATAAAATGAAAAAATACCTCTTACCTATTTACTGCGAGTTTCGCTTATTACTGCACGATGCAGACAGATTAATTGATTTAGCAATTTGGTTTGCTAAAAAGTCAATGACCCCGATTTTAGTTACGTGTATTTTTTGGGTAGCATTTCAAATTATAACCGCATTTTTAAGATGAAAAATAAATTATACGGTCTTTTGTCATTTGCCTTTTGTACGGCAATCGCTCTCGATGTTTTAGCATTTTGGATTTTTGAGCAGAATCCAAACCTATTATTTGCACAGGTTTTTTTAATCGGGTGCTTAGTGTTTACCCTTATTTTATGCGTACCAATGCTTTTAGCGGCAGATTTTAGCAAATCATCAGAATTATAGTTGTTGCAACAAGTAAATTTTTATATACATTTTAATTTTATACGATTATGGGAACCATGGCAGAAGTTTGGGTGAAAAAAGAAACCCTAAAAAAAATGATTGAAACGCTCGACAAAAAGGGCGAGCAGGGCATCAGTTTGACAATTAGCATTGCAGACGAAATGAACAAATTTCAACAGAATGTTGACTTGTTTGTCAAGCAAAGTAAAGAACAGCAGGAAGCTAAAACTCCTCGCTTTTATGTTGCAAACGGTGGGGTATTTTGGTCGAATAGTAGTCCGCTTGTGATTACCAAGCAGATGCGTGAGGAAGCTAAAAATGGCACTTATGCAAAGCCTGTGGCACAGAAAGTTGATAGTTCTGACGATTTACCATTCTAATCTGCAAGAACTATGAACATTTATCAAAAACTTCTTGAAATACAAAAGAAAATCAACGGTCTTGCAAAAGATAAATCTTCTTTTAATTTTAAATATGTAACAGGCACAAAGATTTTAGAATACATTAAGCCTATTATGAACGAATTAGGCTTGATTCTAAAACAAGAGGTGCTGAGTATTGAGAATGTAAGGCAAGATTATCAAAACAGCAAAGGACATAAGAATGAAATACTTTCTAAAGTTATGATGCGTTTTACTTGGATTGACTGCGAGACAGGGGAAAAAGACGAAAACCTTTTTGGTGCAAACGGTCAGAATGATTGGGATAAAGGAGTAGGTTCTGCATTGACTTATGCAGAAAGATATTTTCTATTAAAATACTTTCACATTGCGACTGATGAAGATGATGTTGACAACCCAGACCGAGTTACAACACCACCTGTACCAATAAAGTCACCAGTTGAAGTTGAATCTGACATTAAATATTTAAACGTAGGAACACCCGACTGGACACGAGCAATAGAATTGTTATCACACGGATACATTAGCAAAGATGGAACTCACAAGGAGTGTACAATAGCGGATTTGAGAAAGAAGTTTCGTATCAGTTCTGAGAATCAGAAATTACTGCAAGAGCAAGTTTTATCATAACCTTAAACAGCCCCTGTCTGCGATGGTAGGGGCATAAATAAAATGTCATTACAAAAAGTAGAATTGAGCGACTTTGTTTCGCTAACAAAGAAAGAAATAAACGAATTAGTAGATAAAAATATAGAGTTATGGTGCGATAGCGGAGACGATACGCTTGCTATGCTCTCGATGGTAACGAAAATAGCCGAGTACGCAACAGAAGTAAAAAGAAAACTTGCAAAAAGGTCTTATGACGAAGTTGCGTTGTACGGCAAAGAAGGAGTTACAAAAAATGGTGTTGCTCTAAGCCTTTTTTCATCGTCTCAGTACGATTATTCTAATAGCAATGCGTGGAATGTCTTAGAAGAACAAATAAAAGCGTTAAAAGCAATTCAAAAAGACATTGAGACAATCGCAAAGGCAACAAAGCAAAAAACGTCTTGGGTTGATGCTGATGGCGTAGAGTGGGATATTTACCCAGCTATTCGTACAGGAAATGAAACGGTTAAGGCATCTATAAAATAAAACACAAAACAATGATGGATTACTCAAAAATTGATATTGAAGGCACTAAAATAGCCGATGAACTGTATAAAGATATTGAAAGTACAGTTGAAAGAATAGATGCAAAATTAGCGTTTTATAACGGTTTTAGCAATGCACTAAAATTAGTTGAGCAACAATTAAAAAGTGCAGAATTAAAAGCAGCAGAATCATAACACAACCCATGGTCTTCCCGACATCGGGTAAACGAAAAAACAAACAAATTAACCCACCATCTCGCTGACATCAACGAGATGGTTTAAAAACAAATAAAAAAATGACAATAAAAGAATTAATGCTCAAACTTAACGAGTTTGACGAAAACGAAAGAGTTAGTGTTGATGGCAAAAAATTAGTAATACATGACAATCAAAATGACTGGTATTCTTACATTCGCTTTAAAACCGAACCTAAAAACACCGAATTAACGCACGAAGAAAATAAACAATACCAAAATGACTGGTATTCTTATATTGGCTTTGAAACCGAACCTGAAAACACCGAATTAACGCACGAAGAAAATAAACAATACCTAAAAATGTGTTTAGACATTGTTTATGGAGAAAAAACTTTTGATTTAAAAACAATTGATATGATTATATCGCTATTTCAACTTATTGATAAAAAGAAAGAAGAAACCGATTTGCAATCTATCTGCGAAATAATTAAAGATGTACAATATAGATTTGAAAATAAAACATGATGACGTACGAAAACTTTCACGAAGCGATTCAAAACCTAAAAAGGTTTGAGGCAGAGCAAGATAAATTAAAATCAGTTCTACAAGTTATTTCTCCAACAGGCACAGGCGTCGTTGAGTTTGGCAATCAATTCATAGATGATTACATTAATGTAGTTGAGCAAGCACTCGGACACGAATATGGTTTAGTCTCATGGTTTGTTTTTGACAATGAATTTGGGCAAAAGAATATGATTGTAACGCTTGACCGCAAAGAATACATTATTTCATCAATTAGAGATATTTACGATTTTATAATGCTATAAAAACCTTTGCAAATATCATCTGGTTCAGGCGAAAATAACGGAACGGCTCCATGCCGTGCTACCTGAGACTGACAATGTCGGTAAAAGATTATTAATATTTTCTTTTTAAAAAATAAATAAAATAAATCTTGATAAATGTATTGCATATATCAAGATTATTTGTAACTTTGTATTGTTATCAGCAGCAAAGCTGAAACATAAACTTTTAAGACAATGAAAAATGTAACAATCACAAGTCAAGATGATTTTGTAACTCCAGTATTAGTTCAATCCGCAATTAAAGACCGTTTCGCTTTCTCAAAAAACAAAGAAGTTGAAGTAAAATTTGACAGCAAAGAAAAAACATTTGATGTATATCAAAACGACAAATTTGTTTGTTCGTTTGATTCAGACGGAAACAAGATTTAACAAAAAAGCCCTCTCGGTGCTGACACACTTTGAGGGCTTTAAAACTTTTAAGAAATCAAATTTACAAAATAAACTTTAAAATCAAATGTCAAAATCATCAATTATCTCGAACGCAATACAAATCTTAAACGAAAATCGTGGCGAAATGGAATTAAAAGAATACGTTTTAGTTTCAGCAGAAAACGACCCAACATTTTTTTATTTCTTATTTGGCTCGGAAGCTGATAATATTACAGACTTCGGTGGAAATATGACAGAAGAACAAAAAGAAGCCTATTCTGATTTCTTAAACGAACTTTAAAAAAAAAAAGCCCCCTTTGATATCGCAAATCATCGGGGGCTTAAACTTTAAAATTGTACCAAATATATGGAAGAAAGTCCAATAAACCAATACGGAGGCAAACGTAAAGGTGCTGGAAGGAAGAAAGGAAAAACTAAAACCACCAAATCGTTTCGCATAGACAATGATTTGTGTGAATATTTAGAATCAAAAGTCGGCAACCAAAACGCCTTTGTAAATATGCTTATTCGCTCCTACAAGGAAAACAGCGAAGCACTCATAAAAAAAATTGATAAAATATTAGAACAACAAAAATAAATGTTTTAATATTGTGTGTCGTTAGTAACGGAATGGAAATATAAAAAGTACAAAATCAATCGCACCTCAACGCTAACGGCCTCGAAATCGAACCTTTATGGAATTAAAAAGCCTCGAATATCGGGGCTTTTTGCATTTCTACTCATCAAAATTATCCTTTTTGTAACCTTCCAAGAAAAGCCCTAAAAATAGAAAAAAACCTGAGATAAGCACTAAAATTTTTGGTTGAATCAAATCAACAATATTTACGCCTGCATTGTCGATAATGATACCAGTTGTAACTGTTCCTACTCCTAATGCAGTATTATACCATTTTTTCAATGTTACCAAAAATGCGTAAAGGTCGGCTGAAAGCCATTTAAAATATTTTCTTGGCATCATTTCTTAGGTTTAAATAAGTTCTTAAAATTTATCCAGTTTTGAATGTAGGTTTGCAATCCACCATCCTTTTCAATCTGTTTAAGCAGTCCGTACAGACCCACAATAATCGTTATTAAGATAGAAATATTTTGCATATTAATAAAATACGTATTAAGAATTATTGATAAAATGTTTGAAATCCCGACCATAAGTACAGGGCTTTCAATAGAAAAGTTTTGTTGCATTTTATTAAGTGTTTATGTTTTCCAATCAAATAAATATTCCTTAGTTTCTTTGCTATTTTCAGTATAATTAAAAAATACAAAGCCCGATTTTCCCCTTGCAAAATTAGTCTGCACCCAATCTGATGATGGACTTAGAGCAGGGTAGTTGTAATAATTGAATTTACTTGGGGTGCTGTCAAATAAATATTGATGACTGTCTCCCTTACTAAATTCAATAATAATCCCTTGGCGAAATAAGTAATTAACATCTATGTATTCATTAATCTTTTTCTCGTGTACATCGTCCAGCTTCGGTTTAAACCCAAATTTTAAGTTTTTATCGTCCTTTCCATGCGTCAGAATAAAAATAAAATTAGCAACTTTATAATGATCAATAAACTTTCGCTGATTCGTTACAAATACATTATGAGGGTATTTTAATTCTACAATAACCTTAAAAGCACTATTAACAATATATCCAAAATCTGCCGAGTGATTATCTACACAAATGTTTCTTAAATGTATCTTGTCGTAATACTTCATCAACTCGTCCACCATTTGCACTTTGAAACTAATTCCGCAATCAAACGCCACCTGATTACTCATATTTTGTGGCAAATCATGTCCTTTTCGTGCAGTTTGACCGTCCCATCCATCCATATAATCGCCCAAATCATCAATATAAAGCACGTTACTTTTTTGATGCTTTACAACGTGGTTTATTATAGTCTTTAACCGTTCAAATAACTCTTCAGCATCCCATTTTCCCCCGTAAAGGCTATTCCCTTCTGGGTTTACATTCATTCCAATGTGCGTGTCGGTATAAACTAATCTATCAAAAAATCCAAGTTGCTTTTTCTTTTTTGTAACCTCAACTGGTTTTACAACTTCCTTGTAAAAACTTGTAAAATCAATTTCTTTTATCGCTGCTTCCTGTACATCAATATAATTAGGATTTTTTACAAAAGCTGATATTTCTTTTGTTTTAAACCAAAGGTGCTTCATTGCTGAGTTAGGCACATCTATACTTTCAGTTGCATTATAAACGCCTTCGTGTTCGTCCAATATCGCTTTGCGGTTACGAGCAATCTGCTTGCGTAAGGTTCCAAAGTTCGGATGCTTTTCGCCTAAATCGCTATAAAAAGCAAGTACTCTTTTTGCAATTACAGAATCATTTAAGTCTTTATTTTGCGTTAAGACCTCAATAATTTTATCCTTATACAAAAGAAATATATTGCTCATTTTTTAGTTTTTTAGCCATCCAAAAATCCGAACAAATAAATACATTGCCCAACATTGCCAAGAGCGAAGTTGTGTCTCTTTCAACAATTCAAAGAAAATATCATCGCATACTTTACGCCTTATTAACATTTTCCGAGAAAGATAATCATGCACCACCGCAGCGTTTGAAGCAAGCCCATGTGGCGGAATTATAAACCACAAAAAACGTGGAGAACTGACTAAATCAGTCTGAAAACCCTCGTTGATTATAATTCCGTACTGATTTAGCAAGCAGTTTTCTGTTACTTGCCAGTTTAGTTTTTCCACTTTTTTGAGCCTTATTTCTGGGTACATTGTCATTTTTGTTGCTCGCTCAACGGTTTTAGCGTGTATCCGTAACCGCCAGCTAATTGTGCTGCAGCTGCATATTTTTCTGCAATCGTACCAAACTCAAGTTTCTTACAAATATCCAAGATAAGTGCCTTCGCAGTAGCTAAAGAAATACTCATATTAGACGATAACTCGCTCGACATCTTACCTGTATCTGTATTTAAGCCACCAAATGATTCTACGGCAGTAGTTTTAAAATCTATAAAAAACTGTCTGTAAAATGTACTATCAGACAAATTGCAATCAACGTTGTTTATCATCTTTGCACGAATACCAGTTATCGTTACCGACTTGCGTGTTTCGTCTTGAAACGTGTACGGCGTCACCTTAAATGTAAAAGACTGTGCATTGCTCACCACTGCAAAAAAAAGAATCGGAAGTATTAAAATAGTAGTTTTCATTTTTTATTTTTTTTATTATTTGCAAATATTAACAGGTTTTTGAAATATTTCTATGTAGCAGCCTTTATTAAATAATCCTCGTTTATCATACACAAAATAGCGAATTAAGTCGTTTGCTTCATAGTGTGCAATAGCCTCATTTGCTTGCGTACAGTTACTTTTAGCCTGTTTCACCTGCTTGTTTAGTTCAGCTATTACAATCTGTGCTTCACGTATTTGTTGAGTGCTTACATCGCTAGTTTGGTTGCAATCAAATAGCAAAGAATCTTTTAAGACTATTGCTTTTTTAAGTGTTGCAATCGAATCTGTTTTTTTCTTAATAAACTTGTCGGACACAAACGAATGATTGTTTAAATAGCGTGAGACAAATATGCCGACAGCTACAACAATAACACCAAAAATAATTTGTAGTTTTAATTTTGTAAACATTACGATATTGGTTTAAAGTATAACTCTGATTCTTTTACTCGTCTAATTGTCAATCCTTTCAGTTCTACTAACTGCCCAAGAATACGCCCTTTGTTCCATTTCATAAACTCCTGCTCGATGCTGGCATCGTTTGGATTTATTTTAGCTTTTTTCAGTAAAGTACTCTTAAAAAACGCCCCTGCACCAATATTATAAATCAATGAAGCCATAGCATCAAACTGATTCTGATTAACATTTTGCGGTATAAACTTTGCAAAGTCCTTATCAAAAATCGCTTCAAACAATATGGTTGCCTGTTCTTTGGTAATAGGCAAATCTTGCATCGTTACTTTTGTACCATCTAAATAATAAGTACTTCCGTAGCCGATTGTAGGCACTACCACCGCATCTATATAAGGCTCTGCCATAAATTTCTCAAAGCCTTTTATTAGTTCTAATCCTTGTTTGCTTATTTTCATCTTACCAAGTTGTTATTGCAGAGCGTTTCCATGTGTTGGTTGCCGTGCATATGTAAATATAACTTGCATCTATTCTAATTTCTCCTGTTGTTCCTGTTGCAGTAGCACTTGCAGGGGCTGTGTTTAATGCCGAAAGATAAAATTGTGTCGCTCTTGCTGTACC
>Ga0114971_10003839_pt1 | contig 10191 bp, 12 predicted proteins | sample M_140625_MF_Meta_FD_87320 | JGI IMG/M metagenome (GOLD analysis project Ga0114971, IMG submission 87320) | Freshwater microbial communities from Lake Montjoie, Canada to study carbon cycling - M_140625_MF_MetaG | ecosystem: Environmental > Aquatic > Freshwater > Lake | place: Lake Montjoie...
TAAATTATATATTTTTTTATTATTACATAAAAACTAATATCTATTATATTATTAATGTTTACATATTTAAAATATTTAGAAGATAATTTAAACAATAAATATTTAAAAGAATTTGAAGAATATAACAAGTATCTAAAAATATTTTATTCAGAAAATTCAAAATGTCCAGTTGATTCTAAAACACTTCTCCTTAAAAAAGAAACAGGGACTGAATATGAAATGTGGTGTAAATCCAAAACAAGTAAAGACTGGAAAATAATAATTAAAAAACCAAAAGTATTTAATCTAAATATTAAATTAAATGAACTAAATACTACATATAAAAATAAACTATTATTATTTAAGCAAAAATTAAGAGAAAATTTAGAATCTCCCATATATATACCTGAAAAAGATAAATCAATCGAATCCGAATTAAAAGAACTAAAATATTATGAAAATGAAATTCAATCCATTAAAGAATTATTTGATAAACAGGAAGAAAATAAAAAGGAACTTTATTTAAAATGCCAGGAGCAATTAAAAAAACTTCTCGAAATTAAGATTAAAAAGAAAGACGTATTTCGTTTGTGCGAACAAGTTGATGGAGAGGTCCGTAAAAAGCTAATTGAAATTGCTAAAAATGAAAAAAAAGTAGACCAAGAAAGAATTAAGCAAATTGCGAAAACGACGCAAATTACTCAATTGAATATAAAAAATTGGATTGATTATTATAAATATAATATTGAATATGTATCAGAAACATTTGAATTAAATAAATTAAATGAAGAAATATTCCAAATGACAGAGAAATATAGTTATATAAATAGTAATTATATTATAGAACCACCAGTTATTATATCAGATAAAAAAGTGAAGCTAGATATTAAAGAAGAATCAACTGAATTATCTAGTTCAACTGAATCATCTAGTTCATCTAAAAAAAGTATTAAGATGAAAAAATAATATGTGATTTAACAATATGTTAAATGAATATTTTGATCCATTATTTTTTTTTATTGCGCTGTCCATTGGAATGTTTGTAGTTTATATAACAACGCCAGTCCCCGAAATTATATATAAGTATCCAACACCAGATAATACAGTTGTTTATCAAGATGATGTTCAAAATTGTTATCGATATATATCGAAAGAGGTAGAGTGTAAAGGAGAAATAAATGAGATTCCTGTTCAGCACGTTGATTTAGAAGAAAAATCGAAGGAAAGTATTATTACTCAATTTAAGAAAATGATGAAACAAAATGTTTGATTATAATATAAAGAATGCTCGATTTCTTAAAAGAGAGACCTTTTGTAATATTAATATCAATTATTTGGGGGCTTGGACTGAGTTGTATGTTTAGACAGGCATGTGTAGGGCGCGATTGTATTGTTATTCGGGCTCCTCATCCATCTAAAATAAACAGTAAAGTATTTAAGGGACCAAATTCAAAATGCTATATTTATTTACCAGAATCAACTATATGTAGTAATAATCCAATCAGAGCGTAATTATTTATATTTAAAAATATTATTTTAAATATGGAATCTGATCCTAAGGCGACACCAATTAATGCTTTACCGAAAGGTAATATACCACAAGAGGATGACCAACAATTCATTCAGAATATTCTTAATCAAATGAAAGGGGATAATCAAGAATCAGAACAAAATTATCAACAAACACAACAGAAATATAATAATCAGCAGTTTGGACACAATCCGGCAGAGCAACATGAGAGGAATCAAGAGCAAATTCAAGGACAATACGAGCAAGAGGAGCAATATGAATATGAAGAGGAACCAGTTAAGCAGACATTTAGTGATAAGTTAAAACGCGCAATAAAAGGACCTTTGCTCTTTTTTATTCTATATGTTTTACTGTGTTTTCCATTTGTTCGTGTATTTGTAGCGAATCAAATTGCTCGTTTTACAGAGAATGAGAATTTTCACGTATATGGGGCTACTCTTCTTTTAGCTTTGATTGGTGGAGTTATATTTTATTTAGTTTCTACTTTTCTTTTCTAAAATATATATTATATGAGAGACACATATATTTCTTTACAAGGTTTAGTAATTGCTTTTTTTATTGTAATACTTTTATTTATTCCAATACCAGTTATCGGTAGGTTTATATGTTTATGGATTCTATTTGTAGTAATTTGTAATTTGGTATCTGGTGATATATTATTTTCTCTGTTTATTTCAACATTTATTGTTATATTATTTTTCATATATTTAGGGCCGAAGAAAACTATTTTTAGAAATACAATTGAGAAATTTGATGGAGGGGATGGTGGGGATGGTGGTGAGGTAGATGATAAGTTAAATAATGAAATGGAGATAAATGAATCAGTTCCTGAAAAAGCTCCCGCTCCCGCTCCAGAGAAAGAATTAAAAGATATGAATCCAACTCAATTAAATAATATAGTTAATAAATTGAATGTGAGTGCTAGCCCATCAAAAGATGATGATGAAGATTTATTTGGAAAATTAGATATTGGAGATTATGAAGATGAAGATAGTGATGAAGATAGTGATGAAGATGAAGATGAAGATAAAATTGAAAATAAAGTCGGGAAAACGACATCTAGTTCTAAAAAAGCGTATAAGGCCCAAAAGCAATTATATGACTTGAATAATACGGCAAATGCTCTACATAAAACACTTACACGTATGGGTCCAACACTTGAAAAAGGTCAAAAAATAATTGATACAATTTCAAAAATGGGAATCACTAAATATATATAAAAATTATTTTGTAATTATTTTGTATTTATAATATAAAAGAATGAAAAGTGCGAAGGTAGTTTCAAGTGTCACTTCAAATAAGCCAGATGGATTAAGTATTGCTTTAATTGTTATTCTTGTTCTCATTATTGTTGCTTGTATACTGTGGTATATGTATTATAAAAATCCGAATATAATTGTGCGTCAACAAAATACAGAAGGATTTGATAATGATAATAATCAAAGATTTTTTCAGACAAATAATATTGGAAAAGAAGTTGTTCCGACTGACCCAGTTCATGTTCATACTGATGTTCTTGAAGGTAGTCTCATGACCGCGGAACAAATCAATGACTATTTTGGGTCCACGAAAAAAAAAAGACAGTAGTTGAGAATTTTCAAAATCCAACCATTGAACATTTCAGTTTCGGTGATATATTTAGTTTTGGTGGGTCCGCAAAAAAGGCAACACCTCCTCCGGAAAGAACTCGCCCCACATATTCAGATTCAGATTCTGACATGCCTCCACAATATAGCACCCTTAATTACGGTCAAAAAAATCAGGACGCACTTCCAAACTATAATAAGTCAGGTGAGTTAGAATTGGAGAAAGCATTGCTCGAATTAAAGGGAAATTCAGGCGCTTATAAAAAAGATGTAGCAGTTGCTCCTCAACGGATTCAACCGTCGCCAGTTCAATTAAATGTTCCAACTGTTAGCAAGAGCGAACTGGAAAAAGCAATTATTCCAAAAATGGAATCTCAACCAGCGTCTGTGCCCGTTCCAGATTCAACCCAGAAACTACAATCAATGAATTGTAAGTTTCTGAATTCTTCTAAATGTCATCCAGATTATCCCAACTTTTCAGGTGCGAGTCTGAATATTGGAGGTGATAAAAATAAAATGAAATGTGATTCAGTCGGAGGTGAGAAAGACGCAAAAGCCGTCTGTACAATTGGAAATGGTCGTATAACTGGCGTTTATATGATTGATGAAGGAAATGGATATGAGGTCTCTCCAAAAGCAGTTGTCATTGGTGGTGGTGGGTCTGGATGTAAATTAGAATCGGAAGTCATAGATGGTAAATTAAAGAAGATTATTGTTAAAGAGGCTGGCCAGGGTTATAGTGAGACACCAGTCATAAAGATTGAATCTCCAAATATGAGCAATGGATGTTATTTGTGTTGTAAATAGGATAATTTATTTTCTATAAAAAAATAATGAAAGATATTTTTTTATTTATATGTGTCATACTCATTTTATTATTCATATTCATAATGAATCGTTCTTATTTAGAAAAATTTTCTTCAAGAGATGTTGAAAACTCATATCCACAATTGTATACCGCCAACAATGTAGGTGAATTATATAAAGCGCAGAATATTTACCCCAAGAAAGGAATGCGCAATTATTATGTAGGGAATTATCCAAATGTTGTTCTTCCTGGGGATGTAGTCGGTTGTGGAGGGCGAAATCAGCCATGTTATGGAGGAAGTCAGGAAGTCGTATTAAATACAATGCCCCCCCTTGATATTAGTAATAAAAGTATTTCTCCAAAAAATGGAAATATCGGACCAAAGAAGAATGTAGAAGAAGTCGGATATTTATACAAAATTATGAGCGCATATGAGGATAATTCATATATTCCTCTATTTTTAGTTCGTCCACGCGGCCAATATCCAAAATATGACTATTTTGTAAAAGGGGATAATGGTATTCGAAATGTAATAACTGCAAGTATCCATCGCGAACTTGGAACAAATGACCAAGTTAAGATTGAAGGTGAACCTTATTTTTACAGGGCGACAATAAATGCGACGAACTTTCCGAGTTATCCACAGATTGAGTAGGTTTACAAACAACTGGTTTATCAATGTGAAAATTTGCTAATGACAAAAATATCATATAATATTCAAAGATTATTTTATCCTAAATTCGTTTTCGAAACATTCCAATTAGGACCAACCATCGCCCCCAAAAAATATGGGTCCGTTTTATCGGCCATTTTATCATTGTAGATTTTACCATTTAGTCCTAAAACATCAAAATTCTGCTTAAAATTTCCATATTGCGCATAATTATATGGAAGCAGACCATTTGTAATACTACCTTGATTGGTAGAAACACGGACTTCACCTTCAACACGGCGCATATCATCTTGAACCATTGTTGGGGGGCTAGAATACATCTGTGTAAAATAATTTTCAGAATTAAGAGGTGTTAGTTTTTTAGAGGGAGGCGGAGTTCTGTCCTTTTCATATTTTATTTCATTTTTATTTATCAATTTGTCATAATTGATATAATGTTCTAGATTTAGAAGTTCTGAATTATCTTTAAATAGGAAAAGCCAGTCTACATAGTCCTGCATCGTCATTCCATCTGGATATCCAAATTTATAGGCGTTTCTTTCAACTGTTGTCATTTTATCTGGGCTCTGATAATTCTTCTTTGGCTTGAATACATGTTCTGACTCATTTGGATGAAAAGGATTTATATATATTTTATCTTGGTCATCATATTTTATTTTATCTGGGTCTGGTGTTAAATTTGGGAAAGCGGGCATGGTATTTGAATAGAGAGCCTGTTCGAGTAATTCTTTTTGTGGAGGATAATCTTTATTTTCAACTAGATTGATATCACTTCCTTCAAAGTGTTCAACAGAAGGGATAACCATGTCAGTATCTTCTTTATTTATTACAGTTTGATGAATTACATATGGAACTGTCATTTTAGTATAAATATGATTTCCATAAAAACAAAATAAGAAAATAAAGAAAAAAAGAAAAACCATAAATTGATAAAATTTCATTTTATTATTTAATGAGATTTATTTCTCTATATAAAATAGTATATTATGCCAAATTATAATGATAATGACACACGAGATAATTCAATTGACCAATTACCAAGAATGACATTTCAATTACCAAATACAGAGAGTGGTTCTGCTTTAACAACTATAAATCCAGTTTTTTTCTGTCAGCAAGGTTGTTCAATTGAATATCATTTTAGTAATATAACTTCTTGTCAAGTCAATAATGATGGTAAGAAATTTACAATTACTCCAACAGATACAACAAATATAAATTACATTATGTGGAATGGAACTGATATTAATAGTGGAGAGCAAATGACACAATTTACTCTAAAAGAAATATATTTTACAGCCCCCGCAAAAGATTATATTGGAACAAACAGTGATATTCTTAGTCAATCAATTCAGTATTATTTTGTTTTTGTAAATGAAAAATACAGCAATTTGATGATTTGCGTCTCTGTCATTGGTAGTGTAAATAATTTGGGAAATGCTCCTAAATCAAATGGTTTCGTTATGTTAGAAACACTATCAACTCGTATTCCCTCAGTAAATGTTCAATCACAGATTAGTAATCTCAATAATTTTAACTTAGGAACACTCATTCCACCAAATAAACCATTTTTTAATACACTAATAACAAATAATATTCAATATATTATTCTTACTGAGATTGTTGATATTCCAGTTGAATTTTTTTCAAATATGGCGACAATGGTTAATGGAGGAACACAATTATATACATCAAAAATGAATAAATTTAAAATAAATATTCCAGTTAATCCATCATCTACAATCCTTTTCTATAATGAAAACTCTCAGTCATTAGATAATGACCAATCATTTGTATGTAATTCAAATTGTGATTTGGTCCCTGGAAAAAAAATTACTCCAACAGTTGGAAAATACACAACCGTTAAATCAGATAAAAAACCAGAACCCAAAAATTTAACAACAATATCCGGAACAGAAGTTCCTCCGGAAAAATGCGAAACAGAAGAAGTTTGGGCAAATCAATCTCTTGGAAAAAATGCTTCACCACCAGATTCTACAGCGCCATCAGATACAAAACCAGTTGATAATACTCTTATTGTTTCAGTTACAGTTTCAATAATGATTATTATAGTTATTGGTACTGGTGTAGGTGGATATATAATATATAAAAAATACGGAAATCAAAAATCAATAATTTTTACTGTTATTGGAATCATTTCGATAATTGTCGGATTATCAGTTGGGTGTGGATTATTTTCGAAAACAACTAATTATTGGATACCATATTTGGTTGGACTTATTATATGGTTAATTTCACTTATATTTTTGTATAGAATATATAGAAATTATAATAGTTATGGGTCATCATCATACACTAGTTTCGATTTACAACAAACAGAAACAATACCACAAAATCAACGATATAGTCGTATAACGATTCCAACTGGATTTAATCAATCGAAGCAACAATCATGGTTTAGTAATTTTTTTAACAAAGGAAAATCATTATTTAGTAAAAAAGAATCAACTGACTATTTAGAAGATGTGACTGCTTCTAATGCTCAGGTCTCACAAGGAACTGGACAGGCTTCTAGCGCACAAGCCTCACAAGGAACTGGACAGGCTTTAAGTGCCCGGGTCTCACAAGGAACTGGACTGGCTTCTAGCGCTCAGGTCTCACAAGCTCCAATATTATCAAGTAGTTCACAAAAATCTTCAATAAATTCAAATTTTCAAAATAATATAATCCGCGCAACTAAATTAATAGAAAAAACAAAATTAAATAATGCTGTAAAAAAGAATATGATAACACAATTACAATCAAAAACTTTAACTACACAACAATTAAATAGTATTTTAAATAAACTAAAACAATAATTGTTTAATCTAGATATAAAAATCAAAGATTTTTATATGTACAAATTTTAAATAAATTAAAATATCCTAGATATAAAAATCAAAGATTTTTATATGTACAAATTATATTTCTATAAAGGATAACCAACGCTCGATTGAAATCCAGAAATGCCATCTAACCCTTGCGCACCTAATGTATCCTTCCATGTTTTAACACCACTACACTGCGCATTTGAGTCATTCCCCCCACTACAAGACAAACAACTGTCATTCTGATTAAATCCAGCTGGGTCTGCGCCTCCACGATTATTATAACTGTTGCTCATATCCATAACCTCCGGATCTAAATATCCATCACCATCCATTGATTCAATAATATTACCATCACTATCCGCAACTTCTTGCGCAACTACTGGAGCACTCATTCTTGACGCCTGTTTCTGAATAATACTTCGAACATTTGTTGTAAGTTGCTTCTTCTGACCGACTTGGAGCATAACAACAAGAGCAATTGCTAAAAATAGAGCAACTGCTGGACTAAACAATCCAACAACCGCAATAATAACCAAGAATACAATCTTAACAATGATATTATCAAAGAATGATAAGAAGCTTACAGGTAAGAATTGGACAACAACACCAGAATAAACGATTAATAGAACAACAAATACTGCTTGAACAATATGACCAGTCAATGAAATGCCAGTCTTTTCAAGAATCGCACTTGGAGCTTTAATAACAGCCCTTGAAACATTCAATACTTTCTTTGCTAATTTTCTAACAGCCATGTTTATAATTAATACTAATATTTTATTTAAGGATAAAATTGATTTTTTTTTTAATAAATTCATATTATCTCTAAATATGACATCAACATATATTGGAAAAAGAGGTTATGTAATTGTTAAATCAGAATTCCCCGAAAAAACAATCAAATCTATTAAGAAAGATTTAACAATTTCCCCATTTGTAATCGGAGACTATGGAGAGTCCGAAGAACCATTCCCCATCTTTTTAGAAAATGACAAAAAATTATACGTTCCTAAATATTATGGAATTGAAAAGTTCGGAATCCCCACAAAAAATGAGGTCCCCTCCGGAGAAGACATCGACTTAAAATTCAGTGGGACACTTCGTTCTCATCAGCTTGACCCAATTGAAGCATGTATCCAAGCATTTTCTAAAAGTGGAGGTGGTATTTTATCACTCCCTTGTGGAGAAGGGAAAACAGCATGTGCCTGCTATTTAATCAGCCATATGAAAAAAAAGACATTTGTCCTTGTTCATAAAGAGTTTCTAATGAATCAATGGATTGAAAGAATTTCGGGGGGTCCAGATAGCCCCGCCTTTTTACCAAATGCTCGTATAGGACGTATCCAAGGTAAAATCATCGATATTGAAAACAAAGATATTGTCATTGGAATGATTCAGAGTATATCCATGAAAGATTATCCCCTTAATACATTCGATAGCTTTGGAATGGTAATCCTTGATGAATCTCATAGATGTCCCAGCCGTGAGTTCTCAAAAGCCCTTCAAAAAATAAACTGTAATTATATGTTGGGACTCAGCGCAACACCAGAGAGAAAGGATGGCCTAACAAAAGTCTTAAAATGGTATATTGGAGACATAGTCTTTATGCGGAAAGGTAAAAGCGCCATAAATTCAGTGGTTGAAAGATATATCTATGATTGCGATAACCAAGCCTATTGTGAAGAATTAAAAGGGTATTATGGAAACGTAAATTCCGCTGGAATGATAAATAATGTAGCCCTCTATATGCCCCGAACAAAGTTCATAGTTCAAAAGACGATGGATTGCCTGAAAGATGAGAGACAGATTCTAATATTAGCAGACCGCCGCGAAATGTTAAAGGATATTGAGGTAAAAATGTGTGAGCATGGAATTGAATGTGGCTACTACATTGGAGGAATGAAGCAGCTAAAATTGGATGAAAGCGTCAAGAAGCCCGTTATATTGGCGACATTCCAAATGGCAGCCGAGGGACTCGATATCAAAACAATCGACACAATTATCCTCGGAACACCAAAGACCGATATTGAACAGGCCGTGGGACGTATTCGTCCAAAAGCCGGAGAAACTAAAAACATTCCACTCGTAATTGATATTGTGGACAATTTTTCAATGTTTAAGAATCAAGCCTATGCGAGGAATAATTTCTACAAAAAGAAAAATTACATTATACACACATTTTCTGTATCCAAAAGTGGAGAACATATTGAAAGTATTGGGTCATGGAATCCACCAGACCAAGAAGAAGCGCTGGAACTAGAACAATCTGAAAAAAAAAAATTCTTGTTTAAGTTATTTTGATTTTGATTTTGATTTTTGTATTTTATTATAATATTTTGGTAAATAAATCTTATTTACACAACAACAAACGCACGATCCTCACATTCAGTCCAAGCACGCAACACAGTTGAATCATCAAATGTAAGAATGTGATTATATTTAATCCAATTTCCAGCAATTCTAAAATTGTAGATAATCTCATTTTTCCGGAAATCAAACACATAAACTTCGAAACCAGCATCTATCTTTTTCTGAACTAAAATGAAGTTTCTAATGATTTCAATATGTTCTTGTAAAAGAATTTTTCGATTTGATGATATATACAAACATTCAATATCTGTATATATAAAGAAAAAATCACCTGTATATTGACATCCCATCATCTTGAGTCCATCCATTTTAAAAGAAGCAAACAAATCACTTATCTTAATATCAAATATCTGAATTTCAACAGTATTTGAGTCAATTCTAGAATCAGAAATAACATACCTCTCAGATACTAA
>Ga0114971_10003841_pt1 | contig 10184 bp, 7 predicted proteins | sample M_140625_MF_Meta_FD_87320 | JGI IMG/M metagenome (GOLD analysis project Ga0114971, IMG submission 87320) | Freshwater microbial communities from Lake Montjoie, Canada to study carbon cycling - M_140625_MF_MetaG | ecosystem: Environmental > Aquatic > Freshwater > Lake | place: Lake Montjoie...
ATACATGTCGACGCCGAGGGCCGCGTCGTAGCGGTGCTTCGTCCTCCCCATGACCCCGACAGCCATCATCGCAACATCGTCAACGCCGCGACGTACGTTATCGATCGATCGGCCTTAAACTGGTTTCCAGAGCATTCTGGCAAATGCGATCTTGCAAGGGATCTACTCCCGCAGATGATCGACCGTGGAACGATTGTCGGCGCGTACGCGAGTCGCGAGTATCTCAAAGACATGGGCACGCCCGACCGGCTCGAGAGGGTGGAAGCCGATGTCCGCAGCGGCGCCGTGGGTCGGCGGCATTTGCGAAATCGCCTGCCCGCAATCCTGCTTGACCGCGACGGCACGATCAATCATGAAATGGGGCGGATTTCGAATCCAGATGATCTCCATTTGATTCCGGGCGTTGCGGCAGCGATCGGTCGGGCCAACCGTGCCGCTCACCTCGTCGCAGTGGTCACCAACCAGCCGGTCATCGCCCGGGGCGACTGCACGGAACGCGAGTTGGAACGTATTCATGGCTGCATGGAGGGATTGCTTGCCGAATCGAAGGCCTATCTCGACGGTATCTATGTGTGCCCTCACCACCCGGATCGTGGCTTCGAGGGGGAGAGGGTCGAGTTGAAGGGGCCGTGCGGGTGTCGGAAACCCGCGACGGGCCTCGTTATCCGGGCCGACCGTGATTTGATGTTCGATCCGGCCCGGACATGGCTCGTTGGCGACTCGTCGACCGACGTCGCATGCGCGATGGCAAGCGGACTGATACCGGGCCTCGTGGCCACGGGGCACGCTGGTGCCGACCGCCGGCACCAGCTCGGCGCCGCAGTACGGTTTGTTGATGCGGCTCACGCCATCGAGTTTATTCTTGACTCGTTTCCCGCGATCTGGCGGCGGTGTCAGACCGTCGCTGCCGGGGTCGAATCCACCCGTAACATTCTTGTTCGTGGGCCTCGTGGCTCGGGGGTCAGCACGCTTGCTAGACTGCTGGCCCATGCCGTTAGTCAGATGGGCAGGCCGGTGGAACTCCACACTGACTCAGACCCGCCAGTGACGCTCGGAGCCGGTGCGGCAGCCCAGCAGGTGGCTATCACGATCGTCGATGGCGGAAGCGCGGCGGCCGATGACGGCCGAGTGTTCGACCTTGTGATCGAGACGGTCGTCGATGCGGCTGCTCAGGCTGCGATCGCACAGAGAATCGGAATCATTCAGCGGGCGTGGCCCGCACAAGTGACTACCGGCACGCAGCAGCTTGCGAACACGGAGCGGCTTTCCGACTGCCCAAATCAGCCTTTCGCTCGGTCGGTCATGCCATGATCATCAGCAAGACGCCGCTGCGGATGAGTTTCGTCGGTGGCGGCACCGACATGCCTGCGATCTACCGCGAGCACGGAGGCGCCGTTCTTTCAACTGCCATCAACAAGTATATCTATGTGACCGTCAATAAGCGGTTTGACGACACATATCGAATCAGTTACTCGAGGACCGAAGAGGTGCCGACGATCGAGGCGGTACAGCATCCTCTTGCCCGTGGAGCGCTCGCGATGACGAACTGTCCGGGAGGGCTGGAGGTGACATCGATTGCCGATATCCCGGCGAGGGGGACAGGTCTGGGATCGAGCAGTACCTTCGTCGTGGGGATGCTGCACGCGTTGCATGCGTATGCCGGCCGCTACGTTTCAGCGGGCCAACTCGCGCGGGAGGCGTGCGAAATTGAGATCAACCGTTGCGGGGAGCCAATCGGCAAGCAGGATCAATACGCTGCAGCGTTCGGCGGATTCAACGTGATCCGTTTTCATCCGGCCGAGAGCGTTGACGTCGAGCCGGTCTTGGCGCCAGCAGGCTTAATTGATCGTCTGCAGGCGCAGTTGCTCACCTTCTACACGGGTGCCACTCGAAGCGCCTCCGATGTGCTGGCTCGACAGAGTCGCGATGTTGCCAAGAGTTCGGCGAAGCGGTCCGCACTTCGCCGAATGGCGTCGCTCGTCGATGAATCGCGGGCGGCCGTTCAGGCCGGCGACCTGGAATCGTTCGGAGCGATGCTCCATGAGAATTGGGTGCTGAAAGCCTCGTTGACCGAAGGCATCACGAACCCGAAGATCGATCACTGGTACGCCGCAGCCCGGGGGGCGGGCGCGCACGGCGGCAAACTACTCGGCGCTGGCGACGGCGGGTTTTTACTCGTGCAGGCACCCCAGGATCGTCACGAAGCCATTTGCCGAGCCCTTGCCGAGTTGCGATTGGTACCCATTCGCTTTGAGCGGTCGGGTAGCCAGATCATTTTTTACCATTGATTGTGGTCGACTCGTGATTTTCATTGCTGACCATCGCCCATGAGTGACATGACATCGCTGTCGGATGCTCACGCGAGGCGCGTGCTGGTCGTCGCCGCGACGTGTCACCCCGAACGCGGTTCGGAACCGGGGCTCGGCTGGAACTGGCTTCGGCACATCGCGACCCATCATGACGTGGTGGCGATCGTCGGGGAATCTGAAGGCAATCGTGAGGCGATCGACCGCGCCCTCGCGGCCGATCCGGCACTCGCGACCCGATTGCGATTCGTGTTTCTGCCATGGTTCGACGAACCGCGAGAGGGGATCAATGGACTCCTCTGGCAGTATTACCAGCCAATCTACTACCGAGCCTATCGCCGCTGGATGGAACAGGCTTACGCGGAGGCCGAGCGGCTTTGTCGCAGCGAGCGATTTGATCTTGCTCACCAGTTGACGATGATCGGGTTTCGCGAGCCGGGGTTTCCGTGGAGGCTCCCCATTCCGGTGGTGTGGGGGCCCGTTGGCGGCGTTCAGAATGTGCCTTGGAGGTGCCTGCTGGCACTCGGCGGGGTGGAGGCGTGTCGTCATCTTGCCCGCAATGTGATCAACAGCATTCAGGTGAGATATCACCCGCGCTTTCGGCACGCTCTTGCCAAGGCGTCAACAGTGTTTGCGGTGGACAGCACAACGCAGGAGGCTTTACGGCGATTTCACGGTCGCGAGAGTACCCTGGTTGCCGCAGCGCTCTGCGACTCCGACCATCCACGTCAGCGCGTCCGAGTTCGCGGAGACGGCCCTCTGCGTTTAGTATTCTCGGGGTTTCATCTGTCCAGGAAGGGTCTACCGTTCGTGCTTCAGGCGCTCACGCAACTACCGCCTTCTGCGTCGTGGACGCTGGACGTCCTCGGAGAGGGCATCATGAGTGCGTCGTGGAAACTAATGGCAGCGAGACTTGGCCTCGACGACCGGGTCACTTTTCATGGCTATGTCCCGCGTGAACAAGTAGTCGAGTTAATGGATCGCGGAGAAGTATACGTGTTTCCATCAGTCCTCGAGGGGTGGCCGACCGTCATTGCAGAATCGCTGTCGTTGGGGATGCCTGTGGTGACGACGGACCTTCACGGCATGCGCGACATGGTGACGCCTTCGTGCGGCCGCCTTGTGCCGGCGGACGGCCCCGCCAGCATTATTACGGGGTTGCAGCAAGCGCTCTCCGAACTACTCGATAACCCCGACCTGGTGACGCGACTTTCGGTGGGGGCGATTGAGCGAGCCAATGAGCTGACCGCTGCGAAGCAGATGCCCAAGGTGATGCGGGCGTACGAAGACGCGGTTCGTGTCGCCGCACTATAAGTGCAAGAAAGCCAATTAGCATAGTTTTGCAAGGGTGTGCGGGCGTTGAGTTGTCGTCTTAGAGAGTAGGAGTTGCCACATTGACAGTGCGCAGTTGGGTGACCGAACAGGCTAAATCGTTTCTGCTTCGCCGCGGAATACGGGTGCAGCGAGACAATGCCAACACCAACGCGGAACTGCGGCTTGGGAGGATGCTGAGTGCAGAGCGGATCGATCTCGTGATCGATGTGGGCGCCAACTCCGGTCAGTACGGACGAGCGTTGCGTGCATCAGGGTACAACGGTCGAATCCTGTCATTTGAGCCGCTGTCATCAGCGAGATCAGATCTCGAGGCTGTGTCGCTGCGCGACGACAAATGGTCGATCGGCGAGCGTATGGCGGTTGGGGATCACGACGGGGTCGTAACGATCAACATCGCGGGCAACTCCACGAGTAGTTCGATCCTCGACATGCTTGACAGTCATCAACGGGCGGCCCCGTATGCTCTGTATGTCGGCTCGGAAGAGGTGCCGGTCCGCAGGCTAGACAGTGTACAGCACCCCTTCTTGGATGAGTCGACTCGCCCATTCCTAAAGATCGATACGCAGGGTTACGAGTCGCGCGTATTGGAAGGAGCGGAGGGACTGCTCAAGCGGGTCAAGGGGGTCCAGGTGGAGTTATCTCTGCGCCCGCTTTACGACGGCCAAGTGCTGTGGCGAGACATCATCGACTCGCTCGAGCGATGTGGCTTCGAGGTATGGAGCCTCGTGCCAGGATTTCTCGATCCGGAAACCGGACGTATGCTTCAGTGCGACGGGATCTTCCTCCGGCCGTGAACCGCCTCGAGGTCGCACCGGCCGGCATGGCGCGAGTGCTGGCGCAGACGTCGTCGCAGGACCAGCCGGGCTGCGGTTAGCCGGCCCATACGATGTGCGGCATCATCGGCATCCTCGACCGCAGACCCGGAGTTCCGCTCCTCCGTGCGCTCGACGTGGCCAGGCTTGCGCACCGCGGGCCGGACGCGAGCGGATTATTCACGGCCGAGCACGTCGCACTCGGCCACACCAGGCTGTCGATCATCGATCTCTCGGCCGCCGGCCGACAACCGATGACTCGGGGATCCCGCACCATTGTCTTCAACGGCGAGATCTACAACTACGTCGAAATCCGCCAAGACCTAGCGGCTTCGGGATGTACGTTTCGAACGGCCACCGACACAGAGGTGATTCTGGCGGCGCATGAGCAGTGGGGGCCGGCATGCGTGGATCGATTCCGGGGGATGTTTGCATTCGCGATTTGGGATGCGGCCGCCAGAACGCTTTTCCTTGCCCGCGACCGATGCGGGGAAAAGCCGTTGCTGTATTGGACGGACGGCGACCGCTTCTGTTTTGCCTCCGAAATGAAGGGAATTCTTCCCATCCTTCCCGCGCGCTTGCCGCTGGATCCACAGGCTGTGGATATGTATCTCCACTACCAGTTTGTGCCGGAGCCGCTGACGCCGCTGACCGGCCTGCGGAAGCTTCCTGCGGGACACCATCTCACCCTCCGAATCGACGCTGATTTCCGTCAGGCTCCGGCGTCGTATTGGTGCATCGAGGATTGCGGCCGGCACGTCGCTCTCCCTGCTTCTCTCCCAGCGGCGATCGATCAGTTACGAGACTCCTTGGTGGACTCGGTGCGGTTGATGCTGCGCTCGGATGTGCCGGTGGGCGTGGCACTTTCAGGCGGGATCGACTCCGGGGCAATTGCCGCCGTCGCACAGCGTCATTACCCAAGCGGAATGCACGCCTTTTCAATCGGCTACCCCGGGAGACCGCCGTACGACGAGCGGAACGACGCCCGTCGGCTTGCCGAATCGCTTGGCATGCAGTTTCACGACGTCGAACTGACCGTTGATGACTTCGCCGGCCAGTTTTCAGAGTTCGTGTCCGTGCTTGATGAGCCAATCGCCGATCCCGCTGCCTTTGGTCACTTTGCCGTCCCGCGGGCGGCGCGCGAGGCAGGTATCAAAGTTTTACTGAGCGGGATCGGAGGCGACGAATTATTCTGGGGTTACCAGTGGATCCGGGACGCCGTGGCGGCCGGTGAAAGGTTGGCGGACGGTCATGCACGACGGTGGCAACTGGCTCTCGCCCGATCCCCTCTCATCTCCCGGGCGATCCACAGCCGCTTGTCGGCGTGGATGCCGGCGAATGTTCGCCGGGAGTACGCAATCCTCGAGGCGGCGACCTCGCCGTGTCCTGCCGATCAGCCGCGATGCTACGGCACGTTTGCCGATTTCAGGGCCATGGCACGCCGCCGAACCGGAATTGCAGGCCCGGCGATTCGTGAACTGCGCCGCGACGCGTTGCACTCGACCACTGGTATCGGCCATCGTGACGCCGCGGAGTTGCCGGAAGCGGTCATCCGCATCCTCTGCGAGACCTGGCTGACGTCCAACTGCCTTACCCTTGGCGACCGGGTGAGCATGGCCTCGGGAGTGGAGACCCGCCTACCACTACTCGATTCCCGCTTCATCGAAGTTGCAAGCGCGATTCGCCGCAGATGGCCTGATCACCACCTCGGACATAAGGCCCGGTTCAGGGAAGCACTGCAGGGAATCCTCCCAGGGGACGTGCTGGAACGCAAGAAACGGGGTTTCACGCCTCCGATTGCCTCCTGGTTTCGGGCCGTGGTCTCTCGGTTTGGGCAATCGCTGATTGACGGCCCACTTGTCGCAGCGGGGCTCGTCACCAGTGACGGTATACGTCGCACGCTCCAGCGCGCCGCGGGACGGAGCGGAAACGATCTGTTTCTTGCCTACAAACTGGTGCTACTTCAGGCGTGGTTCCAAAAGGTGGCCTTGTGTCCGCTCCCTTAGCCGTGCCCCGCCTGCCACGGCTGTTTACTTCTCGCGACTGGATGGAGGACGCGGAACCGGCCCACCTGCTCTGGCCGTTTTGGGGCGCCTCGCACTGGGAGCCCCGATACAGCGATCTGTATGCCGATTTTATGGTTGGCGGACGGCAGTTGTTCGAACTGACCGAGATCGCGGAGGACGCCGACTTCTTTCTGCCTCCGTGCGGATGGCAGCAGGGAGGGTCTCGGCAGGCACTGCGAATGGCCGATCTGGCAACACGCCACGGGCGTCCGCTGTTGCTTTTTTTCAATAGCGACTCCGACGAGCCGATTCCTATCGCAAATGCGATCATCTACCGAACGAGTTTCACACGCTCATCGCGTAGCTCATGCGAACACTCGTGGCCGGCGTGGACATGCGACATCCTGAAGACATATGGAGGCGGTCGCATCATCGGACGGGCTACCGCTCCTCGGCCGACCATCGGCTACTGTGGCTACGTTGACTACCGTAATGTGTTCGAACATCTGCAGCGAGCCCTCCGTGGCCAGATCGGCGTTTGGGGAAGGATTCGCGGCACCGCTGTTCGGACGCTCGCGGCGGCCCGAGGGGTGGATTGCCGCTTTGTCCTCCGCCGGCGGTTTGCGGGGCGTGCCGCTGCGGCCGAGCGTGAAGAGTATGCCCGGATCATGCTTGGCTGTGACTATGCGCTTGTCGCAAGAGGAAAAGGGAATTTCTCATTCCGTCTGTACGAGGCCATGTCGGCGGGTGCGATCCCGGTGTTCATCGACAGCGACTGCTGCCTGCCCTTCGATGATGTGATCCCCTACCGGGAACTTTTTGTCTGGGTGCCCGAAGACGATATTGGCTGCGTGGCGGAATACCTTCTGCGCTTTCATGCCCAACATGACGGCGACTCTCTCGTGGCCCACCGGCGCAGGATTCGGCAGGTCTACGACACGTATTTGGCGCCGCTGGCGTTTCACCGTGAAGTGTCGGCCCGGCTCGCATCTGCTACGACGGCTGCGGGTGTCACGTATGGGTGATACCGTGTCCATTGTGGTGGCCGCAAAGGATTCGTTGGAGAGATTGCAGGGGCTCGTCTCCGACTTTCGGAAGGTGTGCCGCGAGGGACTGGAGTTGATCGTCATCGATGGCGCATCGCGTGATGGCACGGCGGAGTGGCTGGAGGCCGCCGTACCAGGAGGGGACACTGGACGGCTCCAGTGGGAGTCATCACCCGATACTGGGATTCCGGATGCCTGGAACCGCGGGGTGAAACGCGCTTCTGGTGATTGGGTGCTGTTTGTCGGAGCCGACGACCGCCTTGCCAGTGCTACGGTCTGGGCCGAAGTCGTGGGCGTCCTCCGCTCCTTGCCGGATGGGTGCGGCGTTGCAGCATTTCCGGTGAGCATCGTGTCCCCAACGGCCGCGCCGCTCGCCGTGGAGTCGCCGCGGGTCGGCGACCGGGGACCGGATCTGCTCGCAGTGAACGGGATTCCTCATCAAGGTGCATTTCACCGGAGGAGACTTTGGGAGGACTATGGTCCTTTTGACACCGCGTTTGCCGTTGCCGCGGACTATGAGTTTCTCCTGCGGCTATGGCGCGATGGTGTCGAGATCAGGTCCTTCGCCGGGCCAATCCCGGCGGCGATGACCTTCGGGGGTCGAAGCAAGCAGGATCCACTCGGCAATCTGTTGGAGTTTCGTCGTGCGCAGCGAAAGCATGGATTTTGCTGGCCGCGACCAAGGTGGTGCCGCGACTGGTGGTTTGCGGCGTCTCGGCACCTTGCGGGACGGTTGTTTGGCGAGAAGACCGTTCATCGCTGTGCCGATCGCGTGAGGCGTTTACGCGGCCTGCCGCCGGTGTGGGAGGGATCGTGACGAGGCGAGATGTCCTGCCCGTCACTGTCGTCGTGCCATGCTACAACTCGCGGGCAACGATCACGCGGGCAATGGAGTCGGTGGCGGCGCAAACGTGGGCCCCGGCTGAGGTGATCGTCGTGGACGATGCCTCAACCGACGGTACCGCGGACGTACTCCACGGCCTCGCTCGCCAACGTTGGCCATTCGACATGCGGCTGGCTCGACTGCCGGAAAATCGCGGGCCTGGAGGGGCGCGTAAGGCGGCGTGGGCCATGGCACGACCGGACACCCGGTATGTAGCCTTTCTCGACGCCGATGATACCTGGTGGCCCGCCAAACTGGAGCGGCAGGTGAGTTGGATGGAAGCGCGGCCCGGCATCGCGTGGACGGCTCACCGCTGCACCATCGTTTCAAGTGCGGCGCGGCCCACGGCCACAGCCGTCGGTATTCGAGCTCTTCCAATCACGCGGCGACAACTCCTTCTCAGGAACGGCATCGCTACGCCGACTGTTGTCGCCAGACGCTCCCTCCGCAGTGGTTTCCGCGAGGGCTGGCGGCACTGCGAAGACCTCATGCTCTGGCTTGACTGGCTTGAGGAGGGGAATGCGGCCGCCATGCTGGACGCACCCTTGGCAACTCTTGGCCGGGCTCCCTGCTCGCCTGGCGGGAGCACCGGCGACTTGGCTGCCATGTCGCGGGGAGAGAGGCGAGTCCTTCGGACGTTGGTTGCCGAAGGACGGTTGTCGGCCGCGGAGGCGTGCCTTTGGAGAGCCGTCGCTTGGGTTCGATACGCCCGCAGGAGGATCGTGGCGTGAGCGGCGACAACTGCCGCCTGCTTTTGGTCGTGCCCAGCGGGACGAGTTTCCTCACTTTTTTTCGTGAGGTGGCTCTTGGGTGGCGCGCCCGTGGTGAAGACGTCACGGTGGCCACCGGTCCGGAGTTGCCCGGCCACTCCCGGCCGTGGCCCCCGGAGATCAATCGTCTGCCGCTACCAGCCTTCCGTACCGGGGCCCCATGGAATCTGGCCGTCGCGGGGTGGCAGCTCGCCCGCTTTGTGTCGCGGTGGAACCCGACGATCGTTCACGCCCATTTTGCCGCTGCCGTGCTGGTTGCCGCAGTAGCAAAGAGCGTCAGTCCCCCGAGGCCGCGGCTGTGGATCGGTACCTACCACGGCATGCATCTCGCGGCGGCTGGAGAGCACCGGTCACCGCTTGTGGCCCGGGTTGAAGCGTGGGCCGCTCAACGCATGGATCGCGTGTGTGTGCTCAACGACGAGGACCAACTGGCTATTCGTTCTTACGTCTCCGATGAACGGATTCGCGTCGTGCCGACGTGCGGTTTGGGCTGTGACATCGCCGTGTTCGACGCCAGTCGATATCCGCGGAGTGTGCGGGATGCCACACGGGCGCGCCTGGGCATCGCTCAGAGCGCCTTCGTGGTCGCCTATGTCGGCAGGCGAACTGTATTCAAGGGCTTCGACATCGCCGTTCGCGGATTTCTCGAGGCCGGCATCGACCACTCCGCCATGCTCATCGTTGGGTCACCGGATCGCACGCATGCCCACGGGCTCAGTGCGGCCGAGTGCGATGCACTCACGTCCGACCGGCGGTTTGTTGACGTCGGGTGGCAGAACGACGTCGCACCTATACTGGCCGTTGCCGATGTGTGCCTGCTCCCCAGTGCCCGGGAGGGTATGCCGGTTACGGCCATGGAAGCTCTCAGTCTCGGGGTGCCGGTGGTCACGGTCGATGCCCGTGGATGTCGCGACGTAGTTCGGGATGGCGTGGACGGTGCCGTCATGCCTGAGGCAAAGGCCGATTCGGTCGCGGCTGTCCTTCGAGAACTGGCTGCCGACCGCCCCCGGCTCGACACCATGGCAG
>Ga0114971_10003843_pt1 | contig 10180 bp, 5 predicted proteins | sample M_140625_MF_Meta_FD_87320 | JGI IMG/M metagenome (GOLD analysis project Ga0114971, IMG submission 87320) | Freshwater microbial communities from Lake Montjoie, Canada to study carbon cycling - M_140625_MF_MetaG | ecosystem: Environmental > Aquatic > Freshwater > Lake | place: Lake Montjoie...
GAGATCGTGATGGCGTCTTCGAAGTTGTAACCGTTCCAAGGCATGAACGCCACGAGCACGTTACGACCAAGGGCGAGTTCACCACTGTCGCAGTTCGGACCATCAGCAATGACTTGCCCTTTGGCAACCTTCTCACCCTTTTTGACAATCGGCCGCTGATTCACACAAGTACCTGCGTTGGAACGCATGAACTTACGCAAATCAAACAACTGAACGCCGTCGGCAGGATCGTGTTTGAGTCGCTTTTTGCTTTCAGGCACTTCGCCGTCTCTTGAAACGATGATCTGGTCGGCAGTGACACTAGCCACGATGCCGTCGGCTTCCGCCACAATCACGGCTCTCGAGTCGCGAGCGACCTTGGCTTCCATCCCAGTTCCCACCAAAGGAGATTCAGAGATCAACAAAGGCACACCTTGCCGCTGCATGTTAGAACCCATCAACGCGCGATTCGCATCATCGTGTTCCAAGAAAGGAATGAGCGAAGCCGCGACGGACACCAATTGCTTGGGCGAGATGTCCATGTAATGAACTTTATCGGGTTCCACTTCCAAGAAGTCTCCGCCCGAACGCACTGCAACGTGAGAGTCAAGGAACTTGCCCTTTTCGTCCACACGAACATTAGCCTGCGCGACTAGGAAGTTTTCCTCTTGATCGCCCGTGAGGTACTCGACCTTATCGGTCACGCACCCCTTAATCACTTTGCGATACGGAGTTTCAATGAAACCAAAGTCATTGATCCGCGCATAGCTGGAGAGCGAGGAAATCAAACCGATGTTCGGACCTTCAGGCGTCTCAATGGGGCAAATCCGCCCGTAATGAGACGGATGTACGTCACGAACTTCGAAGCCTGCACGGTCTCGGCTCAAGCCGCCTGGCCCGAGAGCCGAAAGACGCCGCTTGTGCGTCAGTTCCGCCAACGGATTGGTTTGATCCATGAACTGGCTCAACTGCGAACGACCGAAGAAATCACGAATGACTGCAGAAAGCGCCTTGGGGTTGATGAGCTTTTGCGGCGTCATCCCTTCGATGTTCATGTCGAACAACGCCATACGCTCCTTCACAAGTCGTTCGGTACGGGCAAGTCCCACGCGGCACTGGTTCGCGAGCAGTTCTCCTACGGTCCGAACACGACGGGAACCCAGATGATCGATGTCGTCCAAACGGCCTGAGCCGGTACGCAACTGGATGAGGTACTTCATCGCGCCGATGAAATCCTCGTTGGTCAAAACCCGCTGATCCGCAGGAATCTTGATCTCCAACTTCGTGTTGATCTTGTGACGACCTACTCGGCCGAGATCGTACTTCTTCGGATCGAAAAACAGCCGCTTGAGCAGGTTTCTCGCATTGGGCACCGAAGGTGGATCGCCAGGACGCAGGCGCCGGTAAATTTCCTTCAGAGCCTCTTCTTCCGTATCAACCGGATCTTTCTTGAGGGCCTTAATGATTGTGTCATCGCCCTTAAGGTCAACCACAGGAACAGTCTTAATTCCTAGTGCCATGATCTGGCTCACTGTCGCCTTAGTAAGCGGCTCAAAAGCACGAGCCACAGTGATTTCACCGTCCAACACGGAATCCACAAGCACTCGGCTGGAGATCTCGGATTCGTCGAGGGACTCAGATAACTTCAAAGTTTCAACATCATAGAACAAACGGATAATTTGTTCGTCAGTGCCATAACCTAAGGCACGCAGCAAAGTAGTCGCTAGGAACTTGCGCCGACGCTTACGGCGGTCCAGGTAAACATAAAGCAAATCATTGGTGTCGTACTGAACTTCCAGCCAGGACCCGCGATCCGGGATAATACGGAAGGAGTAGAGCACCTTACCATTGAGGTGAATCGAGCTCTCAAAAGCGATCCCGGGAGAACGATGCAACTGAGAAACCACCACACGCTCGGCACCGTTGATCACGAAGGTTCCTTGCGGAGTCATGAGCGGAATTTCGCCCATGTAGACTTTCTCTTCCTTAGTTCCCCGCTCTTCTTTGAGCGAGAACGTCACATAGAGAGGGGCGGAGAACGTCTGGCTCTCGCGCATGCACTCGCGCACGGACATTTTAGGCTCGCTGATCTCGTATGAATCAAACTGCAGCACGACTTTTTCGTCGTAACTGGAGATTGGGAAGACTTCAGAAAAAACGGCGTGCAAACCTGTAGCCTTGCGGCGACTAAGTGGGACGTCCTTCTGAAGAAACTCCACGTAGGAGTTTAATTGGATTTCAATAAGGTTTGGCGGCTCGGCGCCTTCCTTAATTTTGCCGAAGTTAATACGCTCAGACATGAGAGGGATTCGGTGGGTACGGGAGGCTGCGGGCAAAAAACCGCAGAGGCGCGCGCATGCTGTCAGATTTACGACTCAACCAAGAATGCTGGCTATGGAGGAAATAGCGCCCCCTACACAGGGGAGAGGAGAGCCATCTCGGTTTTGCCGGCAGTCTGAATGAGTGAAAAATGGTCAGCAATTACGCGCGACTCTGCGGTTAGAGAATGTGAAGTCAGAATACCAAAGAATGACCTTACGGGAGAAAGGCTGCGTCCGGCAAGCAGAATACGAGCCCGCCGGACACAGTAATTACAGGAGTGGACGAAATAAATATTCGTCCGTTTGAAAAAATTACTTGATTTCGACCTTGGCGCCAGCTGATTCGACCTTCTTCTTGATCTCTTCGGCTTCTTCCTTGGTGACACCTTCTTTAAGGGCTTTCGGAGCGGACTCCACAAGCGCCTTGGCTTCTGCCAAGCCGAGACCGGCTACTGCAGCGCGAACTTCCTTAATGACGGCGATTTTGTTTGCTCCGCACTCCTTGAGGATGACGTCAAAAGACGTCTTCTCTTCAACAGGAGCGGCTGCTGCTGGAGCTCCAGCTGCGGCAACGGCCACAGGAGCGGCGGCGCTCACGCCCCACTTTTCTTCGAGTTGCTTTACCAAGTCAGCGACTTGGAGGATGGTGAGGTTGCTGAGCTGTTCAACCAGTGCGTGTGTATCGGACATATATTTGTTTGGGATCGTCGCTTTCCGGAGCTCCGGAGAAATTAAGAGGAAGGGCCCCTCCCCCGACAAAGAACCTGTTATTTTGTTTGTGTTGCAAATTGGACCCCTCTTTTGAGGACTCCAGAGTATCCCAGACTTGCGTCTAGAAAGATTGTACAGAGAACAGACCTTTGCTCACGCGCAGCGCGGCAACTGTCTGTACAGCTGCGTAAGTTTGTTGAAGTTAGAAATTAAGACGCAACAGCTTCGGGCGCCTCCGGCGTGGCGTCGGAAGTCTCGGCGGATGTTTCTGCAGGCTGGCCAGATTGATCCACCTTGGCCTGAAGCACGCGAGCCAGAGAGGCGGCCGGCTCGTTGAGAACGCGCACCAACTTCGTTCCGGGAGCTTGTAACACGCCCAAGAGCGTTGCCAAAAGAACGTCGCGAGAAGGCAAGTCTGCAATTGCGTTGATCTGATCAGAGGACACCACGAGGTGATCCACAATCCCAGCTCGGAGAACGGGCTTCTTGAATTCAGCGGCGAAGGTCTTAACAACCTTGGCTGCGGCGGCCACGTCTTTTTCTCCCGTGACAATCGCGCTTTGCCCCTTGATGCCGTCGATTTCGGGGAGACCGGCGCCTGTTAACGCGCGCCGCAGAAACGTGTTTTTTACTACGTGGAACTCTGCGCCCACGGCGAAGAGCCGGTTGCGGAGTTCAGCAAACTGGGTGACTTTGAGGCCGGTGTAATCGGCAACAAAAAGGAAGGGCGAGGAGTTGAGGCGCCCAGCGATATCTTCAACGATGGTGGCTTTTGCGGGATGCATAGATGTAGCCTAAATGTAACTGAAATTGTGATCTGATTGGCTCAGGACGAACCTGATAAATTAGCCAGTGTGTGCTGGGTTAGTTTGGAAAGTTAAAAGTTAGCGGGTATTAAGCTCAGAAACGTCCGAGGGCAATCCGCGAAGACTGAACTTCGTTTACAGTGAGAACTGGCAACTCAGGACGTCTAAGCAACATAGGGATTAGAACTTCAAAAACGGAGACGCATCCACCCGGAGGCTCGGCGACATCGTGGACGCCAAGGAGATGTTCTCGACGAACCTCCCTTTTGCGGCGGGCGGACGCGACTTCACAATAGCGTCAATCACTGCCGTTCCGTTTTCCAGCAACGCTGTTTCGCTGAAAGAAAGCTTACCAACAGGCACAGCAATGTTGCCGTTTTTATCAAGCTTGAATTCCACACGGCCAGCCTTCACTTCGCGAATGGCCTTCCCTGTGTCATCAGTGACGGTGCCAGTCTTTGGGTTTGGCATCAGACCGCGGGGCCCCAGCACTTTGCCGAGTTTACGCACTTCGGTCATACAGGCTGGCGTCGCGATTGCGACGTCGAAGTCCTGAAAACCACCCACGCACTTTTCAATTAAATCGCGGTAACCGACGTATTCAGCACCCGCTTCCCGGGCCGCATCGGCGGAAGCGCCTTCCGCGAAAACCAGGACGCGCACTGTTTTGCCCGATCCGTTTGGTAGAGGGCAGGTACCCCGCACCATCTGATCCGATTGCCGAGGATCCACCCCAAGGCGAAAAGAAATGGTGACCGTCTGGTCAAACTTTGTTGCGGGGAGCGCCTTGAGGGTAGCGAGTGCTTCCGCGAAGGGATAAGGATGTGCTGCTTTGATTTTCTCGGCAGCAGCGCGGTAACGTTTTGATCTGTGAATAGCCATATAAGGGAGCAGTGCAACCGAACCAGACTTTATGTCTGGATCTCCTGCGAATCCGCGGTGCGGGGTTTGGTAGAATGTCAGCAAGGAGACTGATGACAATCTCAATCTGAAAAAAATCTATTTTTTCTGATTGGACTAATTTCCCCAAAACAAGCCACCGAGCCTCGTCTCGCAGAGCTTTCACGCAAAGATGCGCAGATAAAAAATTGAGAGTGAATATTTTAGCGTCGTATTTTAACGAAAAATCACCACTACCCAACAGGAAAGGAATCAGACATCGAATCAAACCGATTGGGCTCCCGAAAACGATGAGCCATGGATGAATGAATTCACCACGCTCCTCGTTGCAAAGACTGACAGCTCTTTAGTTAAGATACTTAAGTCACGTTACTTGGTTCACGCTAACGAGGCGGTCGTCGCATTTTCGCTGACGATTCGTCCGGATGTGATTCTCATAGACTGCGACACATGCGGAGCGGATCCGTTTTTGCTTTGCCGTGAGTTGCGAACGCACCCTGAGCTAGATGCTACTTGCGTTGTTTTGTTGAGTAAAATTCTGAACCGACCCTGCGATCGTGCGCATGCCCAGCGATGTGGAGCTTCTGAACTGCTTTCTCTTGATTCCGATCTTGATCGGTTGAGGCCGACCGTATTGTCGATTATGGATCAGGCACGTATGTCGTTGCCGCTGAATGGCTCCGACTTTCACTTGCTGGAGACGGAGTACCACAAAGAGTGCCACTCTTTTTTATTGTCTACGTGTAATCAATTGATGGAAGACGCAGCCAAGACAGGATTTGAGGCAAAGCAAGTGGCCCAACTGCAGAGCAGACTTGAATCGAAGCTGAATCATGTAGAACGACAAAGACCCATGGGAATCGTCAGAGCCGCCATCGCTCACGACTTTAGAATCATCCTCGCCGAAATTATCGGTTTTGCGGAAAGCGGCATCCACCTTTCGGACGCTCCCTTGAATTGCGTTAAACAGTTCGATTGCATACTAAAACGCAGTAGACGCGCCTCGCACCTTGTCGATTCCATTTTAGATTTCAGTCGGCAAAAGGAACGGCTGCCGGTTCCCTTCGACCTAACAGAGGCCATTTCCGAAACAATGGAGACGCTGCGTGCATCCATACCGCCTAGCGTCCAAATTACGGAAAACCATTTTCTTCCTTTACCGCAGATACTTGGAGAGAAGTCACACATTCAAAATCTGCTGACGAATCTGGTAACCAACGCGTGTCACGCCATTGGCGATGTACCCGGCCAAGTGGTCATTAGCACCGACTTTTCGCAGCCCATTGAGGCTCATTTGCAGCAGAATCCCAGCCTTGAGTCGCGCCTTTACGTGAAGGTAAAAGTGCACGATTCGGGTGCCGGCATACCGCCGGAACACTTGCCGCATATTTTCAACTCCGATTTTAAGACAACGCCACTAGGAGCGGGTGCCGGTTTGGGATTGGCCCTCGCAGCAGAAATTGTGAAGTTCGAGGGCGGCGCTATTTGCGTGGACAGCAGACCGGGCAAGGGCTCGACGGTTACGCTCTATTTCCCTTCTGCGCAATTACCTATACCACCCGAACCGATCCCAACTGAAGCATTGCCACAGGGTAAGGGTGAGCGGATCTTGTTCGTGGACGACGAGGAGGTTTTAGGACTTGTGATCTCGGAAAGCCTGTCTTCACTGGGCTACCAAGCGACCTTCGCTCCGACACCTGAGGTTGCTCTCGTAAAGCATCGCACGGAGCGTTTTGACGTCGTCATCACGGACCTGAGCATGCCCCGTATGAACGGCATGGAACTCGCCAGATCACTTTGGAACACAAAACCTCAGCAGCGCATCATACTCACCACCGGACACGCTGGAAAACTCACTCCGGAAGCTGTGTACGCGCTCGGCTTTTCGGGGTTGCTCTTAAAACCATTCAAGACTGCTTCACTCGCGAATCTGCTGCAAAAAGCGTTGACTTAGCCGCTCAGCTTTTTGAATCGAGGGCGGTGTTTTACTTTCCGCCCTTGTGCTTTACGCGCAATAATTAGCACCGTGTCTATTTGAGGTACCCCCCCACCCCGACGGCCTATGAAAATCCACCACCCCCTGATTTTACTGAGCGCCCTTTGGCTGCTCGCTCCCCTCAGTTTTTCCGATTGGCGCAGCGACTACGCGCAACTCACAGATCAAGTGCCTGCGCTCACATTAAACGGCACAGCTGGGAGCATCGCCATTGTGGAAAATCTCGCTTTCCCAATCGCACAATCCCCGAAACGGGAAACAATTGCAGCATGCGGTTACTTTAATGACAAGGCCCCCTCCGGACGCGTGGTCGCCTTGGCTCACACGAGTCTGGGAAGCAACACAACGCCTGAAATGCAGGGCTGGTTTGCAAATCTTAGCAGATGGGCTTCCCGGAGGACGCACCCCTCTGTCCTCGTTCTCGCCCAGACCAATCCTGAGTGGCCGGATGCCAACCTTTTGGCATCACCCAAAACATGGAATTCAAATGCGTTACAGAATGTACACTGCGTTTTTATCAATCTCCACAACATCACTCCCGAATTCGCAACCGCCGCAATTCCAGACTTGGTGCGCTTTGCAAATTCAGGCGGCGGAATTGTGATAAGTGCAACACCCTGGGCGGCAAAACCTGCGCTACTTGAATTCGCCGGCAAGCTCCTTGGCCCGGCAGGCCTTGCCTTTTTACCCAACGGCCCCAGCGATTTGCGTCTCCCCCTCGGAGTGGAACCTTCTCCTCTGGCAAGCGGCCAGCGGGCGGCCGATGCCCTCGAAGCCGAACTAACTGGAAGCAAAGCACTTTCCTTGGCAGAGCGACAGGATTCCGCAATAAGCGTGGAAAGCTGCCTCGCCGCGAACCTCATCTCCGAACCCCTCAGGCAGACACTCCAACGTCTGCACCAGCGAGCGGGTTGGAGCAAATGCACTGCGGAGAATCCTCTAAGACGTAACCTTCAACCTTTAAACGCGTTGATGGCGCGTTACGAAAGCTGGTGGCTGAAGCAGCAACCCGCCTCCCAGACGCCTGCCCACCCGCTCGCCTCGGATTTTCCCGGCATGCCCTCTGCCGGGCCAACGCTAAAGAAAACCATCAACTTCAGCGCCAAAACGGGTCCGGACCGACTCATCAACCACGGGGAGCACACACGGCTTTCCACCGGCTTGTACGCCCGCCCCGGCCAACCCGTACGAATAGCCCTTCCGCCTGAGGCTGTTGACGCCAGTCTGCAACTGGAAATAGGAATTCACACCGACAAAAATTGGAACCTTACCCAATGGCGCCGTTTCCCAGAAATCAGCACCACCACAACGCTCAAGGCTACGGAAACATATGCAGCCAATGCTTTTGGCGGTCTCATAAGCATTCTTATTCCAGCAAATTGTGCTGTGGGTGCCGTGGAAGTCACCATCGACGGTGCCGTCGCAGCACCCCGCTACGAACTGGGAAAAACCACCGACTCTCAATGGCGCGAGCTCCGAAACGCTCCAGGCGCTTGGGGCTCATTGGAAACGCCACTCTGGACCGGTTATTTCCCTAAAGCCCAACTTCAATCGATGGACGATCCCGGGCGCATTGCCAGTTACTGGCATCGGGCGGTGGAAACTGCTGACCAATTTCTCGGCTATGGAAAATGGCGTAAACGTGGAGAGTCCATGCTGGTAGACCGCGATATTTCTAACGGTTACGGCCACGCTGGGTACCCGGTGATGATGGCCTACGGAGCAGAAGCCGGCGAGGCTCCCTCAGCGCTAATGGAGCGCGGTCCGACTCGGGGCGACTGGGGTTTTCTTCACGAATTGGGACACACGTTTCAGGACAGTTTTGACGGCAATTACACCATCGCGACCCATGCCGAGGTCGACGTGAATTTAGTGCCCGCTCTAGTGCTTCAAAAGCTCCATAACCGCACCTCATGGGACAACAATTCCCACGGAACATTCGACGCCAAAACTCGCATCGCCGACCTCGAGACTTGGGCCCGACTGCCTGCCGCGGACCGAACTTGGGAGAAAGCCTGCAAGATGAACGTCGCCTACGACTTCTATTTTACGCTGGCGGAATGCTTCGGCTGGGAGCTGTATCAGCGTGCCTTTGGGCGCTGGATGAACTGGCTTCAACAACCGGGCTCAGACCCTGCTTTGGATTATCTTCCATCGAAAGAAGCCTCGGCCAAGCGGGATCGTTTTCTGGTACTTTTCAGTGAGGAATCAGGATTTAATCTCACCGAATATTTTGAAAAATACGGCTTGGGTTTTGATAAGTTTCCCCTGAGCGCAGCCGCCCTTACCCGAGTAGCCCGCCTCCCAATCTGGACCGGCAACCGCGCCATCGAACGCCTCGAAGGCCCTGATTCGTTGAAGATTGCCGCAAACCAAGTTCCCATGACTTCCCTGGCCACGTTCTCCGCAAAGGACCCGGATCCCGGCACGATATTCAGCTATAAAATCGCGGCGGGTAACGAAGACGAGGCCTTTCATATCGAACTCCGCACGGGAGTGCTCACGCTAAACAAGCCCAGCAAAACGTCCCGAAAACTCCTGGTGGAAGTGCAGGACAACTGCATACCGCTGAGCAAAGCTACCAAGTCGCTAGCGGTCACTTTTGAACCGTAATTTCAGCCTGGAACCGCGTTCCTCTCGACTCTCTGTGAACCGAGTCTAAAGTTTTGCAGGATCCAGACGCACTTTGAGTTTGCATCGTTTGCGTCGTCCAAGGAGTTTGTACTGTTCGAGCACCTATGAGTATATCACGAAGAGTCGTCATTACAGGAATGGGCGTGGCAAGCCCAGTTGGGTCGGATCTGCACGCCTTCTGGGATAACCTTACCCATGGCCGAAGCGGCATCGCGCGGATTACGCTTTTTGATACGACCGGCTACGACTGCCAAATTGGAGGCGAAGTGAAAAACTTCGAGCCGGCAAATTGGTTTAAAACACCCAAGGATTCTAAACGGGCCGACCGTTTCGCCCAACTTGGGATGGCCGCTGCAAAGCTTGCAATGGACGACGCTGGACTCCAAGGTGCCATCGGAAATCCAGAGCGCTTCGGCGTCATCATTGGTTCGGGCATCGGAGGTTTAAAATCACTCGCCGACCAGCACGCCAACCTCATTACCAAAGGACCAGGACGCATTTCGCCATTTATGATTCCGATGATGATCTCCAACATGGCCAGTGGTCTGGTTTCTATGGAGTTCGGTTTGCAGGGTCCCAATTTTGCTCCCGTCTCCGCCTGCGCCACCTCGGCCCATGCGCTCGGCGAGGCTTGGAGAATGATTCGTGATGGCGATGCAGATGCCTTTTTAGCAGGTGGTTCCGAGGCTGCCGTCATTCCTCTTGGAGTGGGCGGTTTCTCCGCAATGAGGGCCCTTTCAACCCGTAACGACGATCCCACTCGGGCCTCACGCCCTTTCGATAAAGGCCGTGACGGCTTCGTCATGGGCGAGGGTGCCGGCGTCGTCGTCCTC
>Ga0114971_10003847_pt1 | contig 10176 bp, 5 predicted proteins | sample M_140625_MF_Meta_FD_87320 | JGI IMG/M metagenome (GOLD analysis project Ga0114971, IMG submission 87320) | Freshwater microbial communities from Lake Montjoie, Canada to study carbon cycling - M_140625_MF_MetaG | ecosystem: Environmental > Aquatic > Freshwater > Lake | place: Lake Montjoie...
AAAGATTATTCGTCAACAAAAAAAAGGTGTTTATTCATTCACTTCTTTTAAATTACGATTATTAAACGAACTGCCAACCATATTTTTGGTAAGCATTGTTTTTTTAGTTGTCGTAAAACCAGTATCTGGTTTAATTTGGGGAACTTTGGGTTTAATTGCTTTATCTGCAGTATTAATAATTGCAATTATGCTTTACAGAAGAAAAAACAAAAAGGGGGAATTAGAAAATTAACGTGATTTTATCCAAGCAGTTGGAAAGTCTTTTTTAACTTCTTTTAATTTAAGATTAGCTTCTTCTATAGAATTAAATCCATTATAAGTAACAATATGCATCCCTCTGTTTTTAATTTCTAAAATAGAAGCCGGTATATTCTTTTGATTTAATTTATTTACTAAACCTTCTGCATTTTTTAAAACCACAAAACAACCCAAAATAATATTAAAATTAGCAGAATTGTTTTTGGAATAGTTTGTATTTTTTATAGTTTCAACTGGTTCTAATTTATCTAAAGAGGGCTCAAGAGTGTTAACAGAAAAGAGATTGTTATTACCTAAGGAAAGCATCGCAACACCTTTAGAGTTTGCAATATAATTTTTATTAGAATGGTTGCTAGCCAATATTAATTCAGGGTAAGTAGTTGTTTGGTAGATTGGTTTATAGGATGAACCAAAAATATTTGCTTGAAAATTCCCACTAAATTTTCGACTAGAAACAAAAAGAGATAAAGCGAAAAATAATAATCCAAAAATTAAGATAGAAAAAATCACTTTTTGATACTTTTGACGATTAAGAAATGTATTTTTAGATTTAACATGACTTCTATCATTAAAATCATTCTTATTTTTATTATCTAATAAAATTGGGAGAGGAATTAGGCTAATAGATGATAGTCCAAAGCTATTCGTTAAGAAATTAGTATCGGGCTGTGGTTCGAATAAAATATTATTTTCAAAGTCTAAATAAAAAAAACCAATATTATCAATAGATAATCGTCTTCGAGCAGATAAAACGCTAGTAAAATAATCAGAAAAATCGTTTAAGTGTTTTAAACTTTGATCAGTGGTGCATTTTAATTGATTTTGTAACCACATTACTAAAACGCCATCGTTTTGTTTTAATTGTTTGTTAAAACTAACTATTTTAGAAGGTGGATTAAGTATGCCATTAGAATTGGAAAAATGGGAGCTGCTTTGTTTTAAAACAAAACCACCAAAATTAGGGATAACCAAATAATTATTGGAATACAATAACTCTTTAATACCTTTAATAATATGATTTTGAACGTTCATTAAAAAACTTTGTAATATTATTATCAAATTTAAGAATATTTTCGTCGATTTTATTTTAAATTTATAAACTTTTAAAATAGAAAATGTTCATATCGTATTTTTTTTTAATTATTAAATATTAATTCTGAACTTTAATAAATTTTTTTTAATTAAATCATGATGAAACTAAAAATTTTTACTGGCTTTTTATTATTTTCCTTTTTATTTCTTTCAGAATCATATTATGCGCAAGTAAAATATTGGGTTAGATTAAATAACAAAACAGGAACGCCTTTTTCGATTAATAATCCATCAGCTTTTTTAAGTCAAAAAGCAATTACAAGAAGATCTTTTCATAATATAGCTATTGATACTAAAGATTTACCAGTATCTCCAAACTATATTAATTTAATTGATAATGTTGCTAATGTTACTGTTTTATATGCTTCTAAATGGTTAAATGGCTTAGTTGTTTCTGTTCCAAGTTCTTCATCAACAGCATTAAATACAATAAATTCATTTTCTTTTGTTTTAGGTACGGGTCAGGTAAATAGTTATAAAATTAATATTCCAAAGCTTAACGAACCCCCAATAGACAATAACCAAACTAATTTGAAATCCACTTTAAGCAATACTTTAAGTGGATTTAATTATGGAGGATCCTACTGGCAAAACAAGCAATTAAATCTAGATTGCTTGCACAATAAAGGCTATAGAGGAAAGGGAGTTACCATAGCTGTATTAGATGCAGGTTTTTATAATGTAGATATTAATCCATTATTTGATAGTTTAAGAGCTTATGGTCGAATAATTGGCACGAGAGATTTTGTAAATGGAGGCACGAGTGTATACGAAGATAATTATCATGGCATGGCTGTTCTATCATGCATGGCTGCAAATAAGCCAGGGGTTATTTTAGGATCAGCCCCAGATTCATTTTATTGGTTATTAAGAACCGAAGATGTCAATTTCGAAACGATTAGTGAAGAATATAATTGGATAAGAGGCGCTGAATTTGCCGATAGCGTTGGAGCAGATATTTTAACAACATCATTAGGATATACTCAATTTGATAATTCTACTCAAAACCACAATTATTCCACTTTAAATGGAAAAACTGCCCCCATGAGTATTGCTGCTACAATTGCTGCTCGAAAAGGTTTGTTTGTTTTAAATTCTGCTGGAAACGAAGGTGGAGGATCATGGCAATATATTGGAGTTCCCGCAGATGCGGATAGCATTTGTACAGTTGGTGCTGTAGATAGTTTAGGTATTGTAGCAAACTTTAGTTCAACAGGTCCTACTTTTGATGGTAGAATTAAACCTGATTTAGTAGCCCGCGGAGTAGGGGCCTGGGTAAGTTTTTCTAATGGACAATGTGGACCAGGAAATGGTACTTCTTTTGCGACTCCAATTTTAGCTGGAGCAATTGCTTGTTTTTGGCAATCTCATTCTAATTATAACAATATTAAATTGTTAGATACATTACGAAAAATAGCTTCAAATGCTATAAATCCGAATAATTCAATAGGATGGGGAATTACTAACATGTGTACAATTCCTGTTGGAATCGAAAATCAAAACTTCAATTCTAATGATAATATTGATTTTATAATTTCTCCAAATCCTCATAATAACAAGTTTACCATTAATATAAATTCAAGAATTACTTATCCTTTTTTTATTAATTTATTAGATTTGACAGGTAAAATTTTAATTTCACAACAAATAAAATCCACACATAACATAATTGAATTTGATACGCATGAACTTGAAGATGGAATTTACTTTTTAAGCCTTAAATCTGAAATGGGTTATAAAATTCATAAAATTATCAAACATTAAATATGTTTAATTCAGGTTTTAGTTCGCCTATTAATAAACTTATTATTGTAGCTGCTTTAGGTTATTTTGTAGATGTTTATGATTTAGTTTTATTTGGAATGGAAAGGGTGGCCAGCTTAAAAGATATTTTAGCACCGGTCTATTCAAATCCAAAAGAGCTAAACGAACAAATTGCAATAATCGGATCAAGTTTATTAAGCTATCAGATGATAGGCATGATTGTTGGAGGAATTTTTTGGGGAATTTTAGGCGACAAAAAAGGGCGTTTATCTGTTTTATTCGGAAGCATAATCGTATATTCTATTGCAAATATTTTAAATGGATTAGTTAATGATACGTATTGGTATTCGATATTGCGCTTCATTTCTGGCTTTGGATTAGCTGGCGAATTAGGGGCTGGTATTACTTTAGTTAGTGAATCAATGAAAAAAGAAGATCGTGGAATTGGAACAACAATTGTTGCATCTATTGGCTTATTTGGTGCTGTGGTTGCCGGATTTACAACAATTTTGGTTAATAATTGGCGTGTTAGTTATTTTATTGGCGGTGGCATGGGGCTTTTATTGCTTTTTTTAAGAATGGGCGTTTTTGAAAGCAAAATTTTTGATCAAGTTAAAGAAAATAAAACCATCAAAAAAGGTAATTTTTATTATTTATTCTCACATCCTAAACTAGTATTTAAATATTTAAATATTATTTTAATTGCTGTTCCGGTTTGGTTTGTGATGTACTTTTTAGTTCAGTTTGCACCTGAAATGTGCAAGGCTTTAGGGATGAAAAATGGACCAACAGAAGGCAAGTATCCCATTATGGTTGCTTATATTGGAATCACCATTGGCGATGTACTAAGTGGTTTATTGAGTCAAAAGCTTAAATCACGTAAAAAAGTACTTTTTTTATTTTTAAGTTTAACTCTTTTCTTTTGTATAACTTATTATTTGTTTGCAGCTATATCATTAGTAATGTTTTATACTATTATTTTTTTTATTGGATTTTCGACAGGCTATTGGGCAGTATTTATGAGTAGTGCCTCTGAATTGTTTGGAACAAATATAAGATCTACTGTTGCTACTACAGCACCAAATTTTGTTCGTGGTTCTGTTTCATTGATGTCATTAGCCTTCATGTATTTTAAAACAGTATTTGACAACGGAAATCCATCTTCTGCTCATATTAATGCTTCTATTGTTATTGGTGTTATAGTATTTATTTTAGCTTATATTGCATGTTATTATTTAGAAGAAACATTTGCTAAAGATTTAAATTACGAAGAAGAATGAGAGGTTTAACATTAGTTATTGGAGCGTCAGAAAATCCGGATCGTTATAGCAACAAAGCCATCAATCGTTTAGTTGAAAATGGATTTAGTGTAATTGCCTTGGGTTTAAAAGCAGGTCAGATTGGCAAAACCGAAATTATATTAACAAAACCACTAATTTATGATGTGGATACCGTTTCACTTTATGTTGGGCCAAAAAATCAAAACGAATGGATGGATTATATTATTAATTTAAAGCCTAAACGTATTATTTTTAATCCAGGCACAGAAAATCCAGAGTTTTATAAATTAGCAAATGAAAATAAAATTGAATACATCGAAGCCTGCACACTAGTTATGTTAAGTATTGGAAATTATTAATATGAACTATTTTATTTTATCTTTTAATCAATTAAACATTAAACAATTATTCGAAATTTATAAATTACGAAGTCAAGTTTTTGTTGTTGAACAAAATTGTGCGTATCAAGATGTTGATGAAAAAGATTTATTGGCAATGCATGTTTTAATTTATAAAAAAGAAACACTTGTTTCATATGCAAGAATTATTCCACCTAATATATCATATTTAGAACCTTGTATTGGCAGAGTAGTTGTAAACCCAGATTATAGAAATAAACGATACGGATTTGATTTAATGGAATATTGTATTAAACAAAGTCTCAGTTTATACAAAAATCAAACTATTGTTATTTCTGCACAACTTTATTTATTAAAATTTTATACTGATTTAGGTTTTGTTCAACAAGGCGAAAGCTATTTAGAAGATAATATTCCGCATATAAAAATGCTTTATTCTGTATAACTATTTGATGTTTTTTTAATAAAAAAATGCTATTCTTATTTTATAATTTATTTATAACTTAATTATAGCTTTTTTATTAACTTTGGGTGTTAAAAACCGATAAAAAAAGACTGGTAAAAAATATTGATATTTGTTTAATGGAAATTCATCTAAAACTAAATGCTGGATTTTATACTATGTTTAAACTAATCGTTTATAGCTTTAAACCCTCAAAAGGCTAGATGAAAAAAAAACATATTAAATACTTTATATTTTTAACTTCAATTTTTGGACTAATAAAGGTTAATGCACAATATTGCATGGTGCCAACCACAAATATTCAAATTTTTCCTACTAACGTTGCTCAAACAACTGCTATTTATAGTTCTGGTGCTCGTGCTTTTAATTTTAATGCTACAGCTGGATGTTCTTATTATTTTGCTACTTGTGGTTTAGCTGGTGGCGCTGATACATACATTACTGTTCATAGTTTGGCAAATGGTGGAACAGCATTAGTTAATTGGGATGATAATTGTGGCATGGAATCTGCAGGCACGTGGGTTTGCACAACAACAGGAGCTTATTCTGTATTGTTAACTAATATTGGTTGTTCTGGTTTAGCTCAAAACACAAGCATGACTTATTCAAGCCAAACTTTAATTGCTAATTGTGTTAATGCTCAAACTATTATTAATAACTCTAACATTGTATTTCAGGGAAATCCTGGTTTTGGTTTAAATTCTGGATTAAATATTAGTAATCCAACATCCAACCCACAATTAGGAAATGGAAGTAATTCATTAGCTGCAGCAAATGCTGGTTGTCATTTAAGTAATGCTCCTGGACCAAAATGGTTAATTTTAAACATTAGCAATTCTGGTAATTTGGGTTTTGTTTTTGGAGCGCCAAGTAGTCCTTTTCCTCAAGCTGGTTTATATGACTGGTCTATGTGGTTATACTCAGCAAATTCTTGCACAAATATTTTTAATAATACGTTACCTCCTGTTTCTTGTAATTATAATGCGTCTTCTTCAGGAGGAACAGGAATGGGTTCTGTACCTGTTGGAGGAAATGTTGGAAATTATCAACCCTCAATTCCCGTTTTAGCTGGTCAACAATATTTAATTTTACTTTCTAATTATAGTGGTATAACTACTTCGGTAACTTTTACAAGTATTGGTTCGGCGAGTTTAACTTGTCAAACTTCTTCTATAGCTGCAAGCTCAAATAGCATATGTGCTGGATCTCAACTAACTTTACAAGTTTCAAATTCTGGTTCAGTTGCTGTGGCATATTCTTGGTCAAATGGTAATATTATTTCTACATCAAATTCGGTGGTCGTTAGTCCCAGTGTTTCAACCAACTATTCTGTATCAATAACGACCAGTTTAGGTTGTTTAGGGGCAGGTTCAGTTATTGCAGTAAATGTAAATCCCAACCCAACAATTACAGTAAACAGCGGAACAATTTGTGCAGGAAATTCACTCACTTTAAATTCAATAAGTCCTCCATCAGGAGGAGTTATTACCTATTCAAATGGATATACCATACACACATTTACATCCAGCGATACATTTAGTGCTCCGAATGCCATAAATTTAGATTTATTGGTTGTTGCAGGAGGCGGCGGCGGCGGCGGAGATGCTGCAGGAGGCGGCGGTGGCGGAGGTGTAATATATAATCCAACGCTAACAATAAATTCTGGTACTTATAATATATTCGTTGGTGCAGGTGGAGTTGCCGGGGTAGGATCCAATGCAGTTTTGGCTACAAATGGCCAAAATTCATCAGCATTTTCTTACACTGCCATTGGAGGTGGAGCGGGAGGTCGTTATAACTCAAATCCAGGCCTCAGTGGTGGATCTGGTGGAGGCGGAGCATATTCAAGTGGAGCTGGAGGAAACGGAACTTCAGGTCAGGGATTTCCCGGCGGAATAGGTAATGGAGGAAATCCGGGTGCTGGAGGAGGAGGAGGAGGCGCTGGTGGTGCTGGAGGAAATGGTAATACTGCTGGAATCGGAGGTATTGGTTTTGCATCCTCGATAACAGGAACTTTGGCTTATTATGGCGGCGGAGGCGGAGGCGGTAGATTTTCTCAAGGTGCTGAAGGATTAAACAACGTGAGTTTAGGTGGAGGAGGATATGGTGCAGTTGGATGTGGTGGACCTTTTGCTTTAGCCGGTTCACCTAATTCTGGAGGTGGCGGTGGTGGCGCTCCAGCAGGTTGTCAAAATTATGGAGCTGCTGGCGGCTCTGGAATCGTAGTTATCAGATATCAGACAGTTTCAATTGCCTCCTATACCTGGTCAACGGGTGCCAATACCTCAAGTATTTCAATTAGTCCAACCCTAACAAGTAATTATTCGGTTTCAGTTACAACCAACGCAGGCTGTATTGGAACAAGTAATACAGCAACGGTAAATGTTAATCCATTACCAGTGTTAAGCATTTCAGGCTCAAGTGCAATTTGTGTTGGCCAAACAGCAACATTAATTGCTAATGGAGCTAATACGTATACCTGGAGCAACGCATCAACAACATCTAGTATAACAATATCACCAGCATCAAACACGTCTTTTAGTTTAACAGGAACTGCGGCTGGCTGTGTAGGTTCTACTAATCAAGCCCTGGTAGTTAATCCCAACCCAATAATTACTGTAAACAACGGTTCAATTTGTGCAGGACAAAATTTCACCATCAATCCAAACGGAGCCAATACCTATACCATACAAGGCGGAAATGCGGTCGTGAGTCCATCAACTAACGTCAACTATACAATTGTCGGTACTAGCACAGCAGGCTGCTTATCGCAAGCATTTGCAACAAGTAACTTAATCGTTAATCCCATTCCAACATCTATTATTGTTGCAAGTTCAAATTCAGTTTGCCTCGGAAGCTCTTCCACGCTTAGTGTATTTAGCTCAGGTGCAAGTAATGCATTGAATTTTGATGGGAATGATGATTATGTTGAGACAAATTCTAATATAACCAATTTAAATAATTCTGATTTTACAATCGAAGCATGGATAAAAACAACTGGAATTGGAAGTGGTTTGGTTGTTTGCGCTAACAGTAATTCAGCTTGGGAAGCAGGTGAAAAAGCATTTTATATTAATTCAGGTGGCCAACCAACGTTTGTAGGTTTTGGAAATTCTTATATTAATTCACTTGTAACTGCAACTGTTAATAATAATGTCTGGCATCATTTGGCTGTAGTTTGGGATTGGAATTTAGGCAATTCAGGTACTGGCAAAATGTATGTCGATGGTTTAGATGTTACGGGGGCTGTAAATTATGCAGCGAATAATGCAAATCTAGGAACTTTCAAATTAGGTCGAGCAAATTTTTTCATTGGAGAAGCTCCAAATTTTTATAACGGTTCTATGGATGAAGTTCGAATTTGGAATGTTCCAAGAACTCAGGCTCAGATTATCGCCAACAAGAGTATAAACATACCTGGTAATTCAGCTGGTTTATTAGCTTATTATCAATTTAATGAAACTTCAGGTCTAACTACGTCTGATTATACTGGCAATATTATTACCGCTTCATTAACCAATGGTCCTACTTGGCAAGTTCCATCTACTGCCCCAGTTCTCTCAGCAATCAGTTCCTTCACCTGGTCTACGGGTGCCAATACCTCAAGTATTTCAATTAGTCCAACCTTAACAAGTAATTATTCGGTTTCAGTTACAAGCACAGCGGGCTGTATTGGTACAAGTAATTCAACAACAGTAAATGTAAATCCATTGCCAGTAATAAGTATCTCAGGATCTAGTGCAATTTGTGTTGGCCAAACAGCAACATTAATTGCTAATGGAGCATCTACTTATACTTGGAACAATGCATCAACATCTTCAAGCATAACATCATCACCAGCAAGTAACACTTCTTATTCAGTAGTAGGAACAAGCTCTGCAGGCTGTTTATCACAAACCTTTGCAACCAGTAACTTAACGGTTAATCCCAACCCAATCATTACAGTAAACAATGGTTCTATTTGTGTAGGACAAAACTTCACCATCAATCCAAACGGAGCAAATACCTATACTATTCAAGGAGGAAATGCAGTGGTAAGTCCACCGAGCAACACTTCTTTTACAGTAATAGGAACAAATTCTGTTACAGGATGTAGATCCCAAGCCTTTGCAACAAGTAGCTTAATTGTAAATGCTAATCCGATTATCACAGTAAACTCAGGCGCTATTTGTGCGGGACAAAACTTCACCATCAATCCAAACGGAGCAAATACCTATACTATACAAGGAGGAAATGCAGTGGTAAGCCCAGCAGGAAACACTTCTTATACAGTAGCAGGAACAAGCACGGCAGGCTGTGTATCACAAGCTTTTGCAACCAGTAACTTAACAGTTAATCCCATCCCAATAATCACGGTAAACAATGGGGCTATCTGTATAGGACAAAACTTCACTATTAATCCAAACGGAGCAAATACCTATACCATACAAGGTGGAAACGCAGTGGTAAGTCCAACAAGCAATGCAAGTTTCACAATATCAGGAATAAGTGGTGCTGGCTGTTTATCTCAAGCTTTTGCAACCAGTAACTTAACGGTAAATCCTAACCCAACCATCACAGTAAATAGCGGTACTATTTGTGTAGGACAAAATTTCACAATCAATCCAAACGGAGCAAATACTTATACTATACAAGGCGGTAATGCAGTGGTAAGCCCACCGAGCAATGCTATTTATACAATAGTAGGAACAAGCACAGCAGGTTGTCTATCCCAAGCGGTTGCAACGAGTAGCTTAATCGTTAATCCCAATCCAATCATCACAGTAAACAGCGGTGCAATATGTGCAGGACAAAACTTTACTATTAATCCAAATGGAGCTAATACTTTCACTATACAAGGCGGAAATGCAGTGGTAAGCCCTGCAGGAAACAGTTCTTATACAGTAGCAGGAACAAGCACTGCAGGATGCGTATCACAAGCATTTGCAACCAGTAACTTAATCGTAAATGCTAATCCAAT
>Ga0114971_10003849_pt1 | contig 10173 bp, 17 predicted proteins | sample M_140625_MF_Meta_FD_87320 | JGI IMG/M metagenome (GOLD analysis project Ga0114971, IMG submission 87320) | Freshwater microbial communities from Lake Montjoie, Canada to study carbon cycling - M_140625_MF_MetaG | ecosystem: Environmental > Aquatic > Freshwater > Lake | place: Lake Montjoie...
ATCCCATTCATTAGCTAACATATCCCAATCAAATTCACCAAAGCCAACGTTATCTTTAATTAAAAACTCGTTGCGTTGCTCTTGCGTCCAGTCGTCAGCAAGTATTATCGGCAGTTCTTTTAATCCTACCTCCTGCGATGCCTTTAGTCTCATGTTGCCTCCTAAAACAACAAATTTTCCATCTACATCAGTAAAGCAAATAATCGGTCGCTTTTCTAACATCTCTGGAAACTCACGAATTGATTTAACTAATTTTGCAAACTTATCGTCCTTGATAATCCGAGGATTTTTTGAATTAACTTTTATATTCTTTATGTTCTCTATTAAATATTTCACAAGTTCTTTTTATTTTGAGTAGCATTTCAATACTTTGTTATTTCTTCTTACGGTCTTGATTTTTTGGCTCATCATACACTTCTGATTTTTATTGATTGTTGAGTATAGTAAAAAACTTTTTAGTGCGACCATTGTGGTTCAATATTTCGCATTTTTCTATTGTATTTATTTCTCCGCCATGTTCTTGTTTTGAACGCTTCACCTTATTTCCTTATTTATTATATTTTATTAAAAAACCTTCTAATTAAATAACCTCTAATAAAAGAAGCTACAAAAAAGACTAATGTAATTATAATATTCTGAGAAAAAGTAACTGGTATATCAAGCAATGGATATAAGACTAATTGAATTAAAAATGATGTTAATAGTACAATTAATACATTTATTATACTTTCAATTGCTGAGTGTTTTTTTGATTGTTCCATTACTGTTTCCATTCATTAGTTACATCAACCCCGTTTAGTTTAATCGTTAAACTTGGGTCGAGTGTTATCATTCTTTTTACTATTACGTCGCAGTATTGTGGAGAAAGCTCCATACCATAACATTTGCGTTTAAGTTTGTGTGAAGCGACCATTGTTGAGCCACTACCAAGAAAACAATCTAAAATATTTGCATTTTTATTTGAAAAATGTTCAATAAATTTTGAAGGAAGTTCAATTTTTTTTTCTTGCGTGTGAATAGTTTCCCCCTTGTTTGAATGAATTTTACAACACTCAATTAAAGTGGTAAATCCATCATGCAAATTGTTAAAAGTTGTTTTTTCCGAGTTTCTAAATTCAACAACAAAATCAACTCTATTCATTGGTCGATTATTTGCAATCAAATGTGCTTGTCTAAAATCTATTGCATACCATCTTGTCATCAAATCTCTGTGTTTTGAGCTTATGTCAACATTTCTTTGTTCTGAATTGCAAATAAATTGATGTCCATGTGAAAATAAAAAAATATTATCTGTGAATGAAAGGTCTTCTAAATCATAAGGGGGGTCTGTAAATACCATATCCGCTTTTTCCCCATTCATTAACTTTGCAACTTGGTCGCTATCTGTACTATCTCCACAAAGTAAACGATGCACCCCAATCTCATACAAATCACCTAAAACGGTTTTAGGCACTTCGGGAAGTGTTGTATCAAAGTTATCTTCTTCGGCAGGTGCAATTTCCTCAACCTCAAAATTAGGAATGTCAATCCCCCAATCTGCGAGTTCTTCAACATCCCAATCATTAGCAAGTACATTAAAATCCCAAGCACCGAAAGAAGCGTTATCAATGATTATTAATTTACGCTTTTCTTCTTCGGTAAGGTCTGAGCAGTCCTCAACCCACGATTCTGGTATTTCTTTATATTTTAGGTGCGTTAATGCTCTAAGTCTCATATTACCCCCTAAAACCTTACCGCCATCAGAAAAATCAACTTTTAACTTTACTTTTGAAAGTAGATTAGGCGTTTCTTGTATTGACTTGCATAGTTTTTCAAACTTATCATCTTTGATAAATCGGGGGTTTGAATCGTTTAATTTTAATTTACTTAAATTTACCATAACATTAAATTAAAAATAGGGCAGAAGTACACGACAACCGCCCGTAGGTAATCAAACCATCAATCAACAAAAGTTCTTTTATAAGTTACAGCAATATTTTAATATCAAAATCAATAAACTCTTTGCCTTTCTCAACTTTCTGCTTATCTACTACCAGTCTCCACACATAAGAATCGTTGAAATTGTATTTCTTTTGGAAAATATCAATCAGTAACTTAACTGGATTATCTAAATCGCTCTGAATATTTGAGAAACCAAACATAAAGTATATTTCCAGTTTTTTGTCTTTAAGCAAATTAAGTTTTGGCAACATTAATAGGAGTTTTTTTTCGTACTCTTTGTATGCCTTAGTCTTATACCTGCTTCCTTGCCATGCTAAATTAACGCTCAAAGGCTTTATATTTATTCTCATACTTTCAATGCAATTAGACAGCAAATAAGGACTATAATCCAGTTTACGTCTGAACGAAAGTCTTCATTTAGCTGATACATAAGTATTATTTTGCGAATAAATTCCATAATAAAAATATTCCGTACCAGAACATTATTGAGTCAACAATTACACTAAAACACCTTAACTTTTGATAATTTACTTTCATTTGAAAAAAGTAGGCAGCACAGAATACTGCCTTTTTTAAGTCTTTCACTAACCCTAAACAATATGAACAATGAAAAAAAATCTTAGCAAATATAAATTAAATAAATAAATAAACAAATAGTTATTTTATTAAAAAATACTAAAATTTTAATAATTCTGATTTTACTTCTTCCCAATAAATTACATAAGAATCTAAATCATTTAATTTTGACCTACTTGCATTTAATATTTCATCAACGCATATAATTGCACATTTTTTTGCAGTACCAATATACATTTCATCATTATCACAATTTGAAAATTGATAAATTAAAACTTTTGCTTTTAAGTTTGCTTCCATTGCCTTGTTTATTTAAAATCTTTGTAATTAAAAGATGGCATTTCTTTAAGCGTTTGAATTGGAAAATTGTTGAGTAAATTATAACATAATATAAGTCTCTCAATAGTTTCTACCGAATATTCGGTAAAATCTGGAGCAGTTGCAATAGCAAATTTATTGCTATCTACAATTTTAGGCTTACCACTTTTTGTGTTATCTTTAAAAACTTTGTTTGGTGTCATTTTTCTTTATTTTTAAATTTTTTGAGCCAATCTTTAAAAGATAGCAAACATTCAACTCCTTCAGGTACATTTGCTTTCCAGCAAGCTAAGAATGATTCTGCCATATCTTTCTCACTATATTTTTTTTTTTCTTTTAATGCTGATTGTTTCATATTATTTTTTTTTAAAGTGCATAAAAAAAACCGTTACAGGTTTTCTCGTTTGGAAAGGGCAGATTTAAAACCCAACGATAAACCTATAACGGCAAAATATCTTTAAATCTTTTTGGCTTCCAAACCATAAACAAATTTACATAAAATAAACACATAATCAAATAACAAAATAATTATTTGATAAAAAAATAAGCCTGTTAAATAACAGACTTACTAAATAAATAAATACTTATTTAATCAACTTTCGTAGAAAAATAAATTTTTGCCTTTAGTAATGCAGAAGTACATTGATGAGACTTCAAATTAATATGCTTATCAAATAAGTCCTTAGAAAAAATATCGCTGTTTTCCTTAATTATTTTGTACTCTTGAAACGGTCTGCCAGCTTCTTTCTTTGACATTATTATCATCTCTACAAGGCTTAAAATCATGTACTGCGAAATAATTAAGTTGACCTGCGAATCTTGAATATTAAGAATCGCAGCCAAGTCTTTGTGAGAAACCTCATTTGTAACGCTGTAAAGCTTATTGTCACTATCTTTCAGGTATTTGTCGCACAATTCTTTATCATTTGCAACAAGTATGGCAATAACCTCTTGATAGTGCCGTTTTTTCAATGCCCTCGATAGTGCATCGTCGTTGGCTCTTATGGTAGTGTATGACATAATTTCTATTATTTAAACTCTAATGAAACTCTTTTTTTGTCAATTTCAGCGTAGAAACTAACGCTTTTTGTGTCAGATTGACCCATTGCCTTTGCCGTAGCTTCGGGAGACATACCCCGAATATTTACGCACTCGTTTGCAAAGATACGCCTCGCCATGTGGACGTGAATATGTCTGTCAATTCCTAATTTAGCCATAATTAACTTTAAAACATAGTTCATGTGCTTGTTTGATTTAACAGGCAATGTATTATCGTCTTTGTATTTTTTTATAATGCTCCACGCCAAATCTGTAAGCGGAACAAACCGCTCATTGTCGGTCTTTTCCCTGTTTGCTAATATACACCAACGACCATCATACATAGTAATATCGGCATCGAATCTTAGTTTTTTCAATCCCGAATATTCAAACCCTGTTTGTGTGCAAAAAATAAAACAGTCCGCAACGTCCTGCATGGGTTTTGGAAGTTCGGCAGCAATCAGCATTTGCAACTCCGACTTGCTTAATTGCTTGCGGTTCGGGTTTCTGGGTACTTTGGTAACGTAGTCGTATAAATTATTTTTTGAAATGTGATTGACCGACACCGCCCACTCCATAACAGTCTTGACAACTTGTTTGCATTTCGCTATATGAACTTTGTGGTAGTCATTTTGTAGCATCCAATCTGAAAATCGGTTCATAACTTGTGGATTAATCATATCTACTTTTAGGTTTTTAAGATTATTCACATCACAAAATTCCTTAAACTTTTTTAGTTTGCTACGATAAGAAGTTGCTGAAGAAGATGCAAGGTATGTGCGTTCATCAAAAAATTTGCCAACAACAAATTCAAAAGTCGGATTTATTTTTAATTTGCCCAAATACACTTGTCTAAGCATTTGCACACTAATCTCCTGCTCCTGTGTTTCAAAATTAATGTAGATTGTAAATATTTTTTGTTCGATAGTTTTCAGCATGGAATTATAATGCTGGTGAAGATGGTTCGTGCTTTTAACTTTCTGTTTTACAGCATCCCAATCTTTTGAATTACATAGCACTCTTGTAGAACCAAACTCCAAACGCTCCGAGTTAAGTGTTACTCGGAGCATTATAGAGCCTGTTGTTTTTTGTGTGTTACTTTTTCTAAACCAAAATAGTACGGCAATTTTATTAGTCATTTGAGATTCTTTTTTGTGAATCTCTACACTATCAATAACCGTAACCTTTTGCGTTTGAAACGTAACCTTTTCTGTATTCATTACATTTATTTTTTAAAACAATAGCAAAATGCTATTTTATAATAAAAAGTAACAAATCAGCTTAAAAACGCTCAATAAATTAAAGAACTTTACGTTATTGATAGCACAAAAAACGTAGTTGTGGAGACGCAGGGACTACAACCTACTACGTTATTTGTGCCTGTAAGCGTGTTTTTAGACTGATGTAACCTTATATGTTACCGATACTGCTAATTATTACGCTCACCAAGAGCGAAACCGCCTTGCTGAATTATTGTCATTAAATTCATTAATTTAAAACCAACTTCCGTATCAACAAGGTAGGCATCAGTTTCGCCCTCATCCTTTCCCAATACTTTGATTAAACTACTCCTTTCCTCTTTTGCCTCAATCAATTCAGCCTTTGTAGTTATTAATTCACTTTGCACGTGCTCCAGCTGTGATAAAATTTCAACTAAATTAAATGGCATTTTATTTAAAAGTACGTATTCAACACTAAAAGGGTAATCCATTCTTTTTCCTTCAAACACATCAAGCATGGTAAGGAGCGTAGAAATAGATGGTAAATTTCTGTAATTCTTAATATGCCCAAAAGTTACATCACTAATTTTAGTAAGTCTGGACACTTCCGAATAGTTTAAATTGTTTTTTTTAAAAAACTCTAAAAACCTGTCATTAATAGATGTATCAAATGATACACTTTCTTTTACTTTTTGATTATTTTCCATTGTTAAAATATTTATTGTTAAAAAAAGTCTAACATTTGTTTTGATAATAACAAACATTTGTTTACTTTTGCAAACATTGTAACAGATTCAACCGCAAATCTTGTACAATTCTAACACTTTATTTATTATAAAACAACAATTATATGCTAAAAAATGAATTAGATGTGTCTATTTACCTTGAAAAGGTTAAAAAAGTCAAAAATTATGGTAACAAAACAGTTAAGATTCTTCAAGAAATTAGTAAAACAACTAATGGCAAGGTTTACGGCAAGGAAGCTATAAGATTAGTAGCAAGTGGCAAATGGTTTAACGATGCGATTTATAATGCTATGTTACTTTTGCTTAAGCAAGAGATTGATTTAGCTAATAATCGTAATAAGCTTATAAAGGAAGTTAATAAAGGTTTTCAACAACTCAGTAAAACCGCATAAATTATGAAAGGCTCATTTTTATTACACATTGACAGTTTATGTATTTTAGATAAAATGTCTAACGAACAAACAGGGATTCTTTTTAAGGCAATATATCATTATCAAGTGCATGGCACTTTGCCAGAACTTGATTTTTCAATTGAAATGGCGGTTACTCCTTTTATTAATCAATTTAAAAGGAACGATGAAAAATACAAACAAGTAATTGAAAAGAGAAAACAAGCTGGCTCATTAGGTGGTAAGCAAAAGGTAGCAAACGTAGCAAATGCTACAAGTGCTAGGCAAAAGGTAGCAAACGTAGCAGTAAGTGTTAATGTAAGTGATAGTGATAGTGATAGTGTTAATGTAAGTGTTAATGAAAAAAAGGAAAAGAATACAAAAAATGTATTTACACCCCCTACTAGTTTAGAAGTTGAAAATTACTTTTTTGAAAACGGTTACAAACGTGAGGCGGGAACTAAAGCCTATAATTATTACTCTGTTGCAAACTGGCAAGACAGTAAAGGCAATAAAGTAAAAAATTGGAAACAGAAAATGCAGGCCGTTTGGTTTAAGGACGAGCATCGAATAATGATTGTACAACTAAGACCTCGTGATAAAGACTTTAATCCTGTAAGTTATGCAAACCTCGTTAACTGACAAGTTAAGAAATATTCCAGCAGGGCAACCTCTTTGGGAAGGTAGCAGATTAATGTCAACAGGTTTTACCTACTTAAATTCTGAAGAAATAAGTGTGCAAAAGTTTTTCGCTACTTACATTCTTTATTGCGATTCTTTCGATGAAATGACAAGGAAATTAATGGATTTCTATTTAGATGGTCTAATCGAAAATAAAATTGAAATAATGCCATCTAACGAATTATTAACAGAAACTCCAGAAATACAAAGGATATGCAAAATGTTAAGAAAAATAATACTACTGGAAGCAGCTACTTATCAAGCAGCTTGCTTACTAAATACTCCATAGAACCTCCAAGCAATATAGAGTCAGAGCAAGATTTTTTAAAGGGTTTGTTAGAGCATCAATCAATTATTGAATCAATATCAATTTCTGATGAAATAAGAAATATATTTTACTCAGAAATAGGTAAGATTGTTTACGATACAATTTTAGAATTATACAAAAAAAACGCTCTAACAATCAATACGCTGATTATTACTTTACAAAAAACAGGTCATAGAAAAAAGGCACAAGAAACATATCCTAAACTTTTGTTTGATGCTCAATTTATTAGTTTAGATGCTCTTAAATTATCTTTTAGGCTATTGTTTGACTTACATAATCAAAGAACTGCATTAAGTACTATTTTAGGTTCATTTGATGATTTAGAAAACGGGAATATTGACAGTATTGTTTGCCGTATCGAGTCATTAATTATTGACTTAAAAAAAGGTGATATTGATACGGTAGATTATGGCATAATAAATCATTCTAAAAATGCCGAACAAGAGATTTTTAGAATGTTAGAAAACCCGCTTGGTTTATTTCCTCACTCTGGACTAAGAAAAGTAAATGAGTTTGTTCCTTATTTTTATCCCGATGATGTAATAATTATTGGGGGCAGACCAGGAATGGGGAAGACAATTACAGGAGTTAAACACACCATAGAAGTAGCATTGCAAGGGTTTCCTGTCGGATATGTAAGTTTAGAAATGAGTGCAACGTCTTTAATTAAAAGAATGTATTCTGCTTACTCAAAAATCCCCTACAAAAGATTAAAAGAAGGAAAAGTATATGATAATGAGATTGATATTTTAAAAAAATCAATTGCGACAGTAAACAAATTGCCTATTTATTTTTATGATAGACCTGAAAGAGATATGAAAGATTTAAAGAAGTGGTTTAGAATTATGGCAAAAGAAAAAGGCGTAAAGCTATTTGTTATTGATTATGTGCAATTAATTGAATACGAAGGCATTTCAAAGGAAAATGAATATGCTATTGTTACCAACGTTTCTAAGGATTTAAAAAAGTTAAATAGAGAACTTGGCATCCCAATAATTTTATTGGCTCAACTAAATCGTGGTGGTGAAAATAATTCTAATAAAATACCTACTATGAAAGAAATTCGTGGAAGTGGGCAGTTAGAGCAAGATGCCTCAGTTATTGTGTTACTTGACCGCTCAGACGAATACGGATTTAGAGAAGCACGATTAAATAAGACTTTTTATGAGGCAGAAAATACTATTGAATATCATATTTTAAAAAGTCGTGATGGCGGCACAGGCTCTGTTTTATTGCATTGCGAGGCAGCCTACAATATAATTAATGATTTATAAACCCTAAAACAATACGAACAATGACAGCAGCAGCACAAAGAACAAAAGACTTTATTGAATCCGAAATGAGCCAAATTGAAAACGATTTTGACAAAGGATTTTATATGATTTCGGCATTACCTAAAGTTTTATCATTTCTTGTTGAAAAAAATAACAGGGTAGCAAACTTATCTTGTGATTACAAAGCAGCCAAATTGCTTGCAAAATTTAAGAAGCAAAGTATTGATTTGACTTTTACGTCTGACGAATATAAAAATCATTTCAAAGTAGAGAATAAGTACGCAAAAGAAGCATGGATAGCCATGTTTGCGGACGTTATTAGAGTTTTAGCAATTACCATAGACCAAATTACAATAGACCGCTATGATGAACTTGCCAGCCTTTTAATTGATTTTACTCAAGGCAATATTGCAAGGGTAGATGAACACGTAATTGATTCTTTGCTTGACTACGAAGAAAAAACAACTATTGAAGGATTAGGATTAGTTCAGCGTTACGCTCCGCATCTTACTGTTGAGCAAAAAGAAGCATTTGCAAAGGATATTGTAAAATTCTGTGATTATCGAAATATGTTAGCACAATGATTGACTTAGTAATTGATTTTGCAAACCAAGACAGCAAACAAATTCTTTTTCATCACTTAAAGCGATGTACAGGCAAAAAGGTTATTAAGATTGCTTCATACCGCAAGAAACGCTCCGTTAATCAAAACGAGTATTATTGGGGAGTTGTACTAAAATACCTTGCATTTGAAGCAGGCTATACGGCAGATGAAATGCACGAATTAATGAAACGAAAGTTTTTAGCCTATCAAAAAACAAATCAAAAGACTGGCGAAATAGAAACTTTTTCGGGAGAAACAAAAGGATTGAACACGGAGCATTTTGAAGAGTATCTTGAAAAAGTCAGAACATTTGCATTTGATTTTTATGATTGTTTAATACCATTACCAAACGAAACAATATGAAAACACCAGCCGAGCAAATAAAAGAATTGGAAGCCATGATTGCTCAGGCTAAAGACCCAAATGGCATATTAGTAATGAACTGGAAAAGAAGTATTAAAATTTTAAAATTAAAAATAAATGAAAAGAATAATTTATTACTATGAATGCCTTTCAATAGCCGACGTAAAACAATCAATAAAGGCAGGTTGGGTAATATCTAAACACAAGAAAAAAAGGTGTTTAGAAAATGCAAAAACAATTTTTATACCTTATTATATGCCAAGACTTTGAATAGCGTATTTGTTCACTCAAAAAATGAATTTATAAAAGTTCTTGATTTAAGTGAAGCACTAAGTAATACATTATTGCATGAAGGTTGGGTGCATACCGCAACATTAGACCCTTGTGCTTAAGCTTACGCATTTGGCGATGTTGTAAATTAGAAAGTACAAAAGCTCAAATAACAACAAATGATAGTAAAAAATACAGAAGCTCAAATTAAGAACGGAACCCCCAATATTGCCAATGCGATGTTAGGCGATGGCACGGTTAGTTTAGACCTATCTCACGGAAGTTTATTTAGTGGAATAGGTGGTTTTGAACTGGGTGCAGAATGGGCAGGAATACCAACAAAATGGAACTGTGATATTAACGAATGGAACAGGCAATTATTAAAATACAGATTTAAAAACACAAAGCAATATGAAGATATTAGA
>Ga0114971_10003850_pt1 | contig 10171 bp, 12 predicted proteins | sample M_140625_MF_Meta_FD_87320 | JGI IMG/M metagenome (GOLD analysis project Ga0114971, IMG submission 87320) | Freshwater microbial communities from Lake Montjoie, Canada to study carbon cycling - M_140625_MF_MetaG | ecosystem: Environmental > Aquatic > Freshwater > Lake | place: Lake Montjoie...
AACGGGGGCCGCCTAACGGTTATAACCGATTGAACTGCGGGACCCAGAGGCTCAAAGAGGCTCGATGACCGACGGGATCACTTCCGATTCCCGCCCGAGTACGAGGAAGCTTCCATGAAGAACAAGATCAAGCTGACCATTCTTGCGTCCCTGGCGCTGGCATTTGGCATCGGCGAGATGCCGCCCGTCGGCCAACATGATGCCCCCTCGCTGTTCGGCTTCATCAATGATGCCGCAGCCCGCGTGGGCCATCCGGCGACACCGGGCAGTGTTGCCGGCGTTGCCCGCCGCACCACGCGCCGCACCATCCGCCGTGGCGCCTATGTGGCGCGCGTTCCGAAGGGCTGCCCCTATGGCGCCTATTACGGCTACAATCTCTATTATTGCGGCGGCACCTATTACCAGAAGTCGGGCAGCGGCTACGTCATCGTCTACTTCTGAAGACTGACACTTTCCAAAGAACGGCGCGGGGGCACCCCGCGCCGTTTCGCGTTCATGAACCGCATGAGACGGTGGACCCGTCCGGCATGTTCACCGAGCATGCTGGCTGAGGCTTTCCCCTCATCCAGGCACACAACCGCCGTTGCCATCCTGCACGAAGCCCTTGGGGCATGACCGCTGCACGTTGCCACCCGTATTCTTCTGGCGCGGCTGCATAAGCTGCAACGTGTTGGGATCGAGCTGCAGGTTCGGTTGGCGCGGCTGCGTAACGCTCGGCTGGTCCTGCTTGTCAGGCACGCAAGTGAAGCGTTTCTTGCTGAAGTGCCAGCCATCCGGACATTGCGTCTGCACGCGCCGGTCTGGCATGCAGTTGCCGTTATCATCGCGGTGGTAGCCTTTGCCGCAGTCGTTGCCACCGAGGTTGACCTTCTCGCAGCGCCCGGCAGTCGACATCTGCGTGCCCTTCGGGCAGACGCAGCGGCCGCGATTGTCGCGGATGGTGCCGGCGAAGCACTGCGTAACACACTTGCCGCGTAGGCGCTCTTGCCCGTCCGGGCAGGACGGCGTCACGCAGCGGCCGTTGCCGTCGCGCACCTGGCCCTTGTCGCAGGGCGGCAGGCAGCGACCGTTGACCAGAGCCTCACCCTGAGGGCAACCGCAGCTGCCGTCCGCTTGACGCACGAGATCCTTGCGACACAGGGGCAGGCACTTGCCGTGGAAGGTCTCTGTGCCCTTCGGGCAACCCGGCGTCACGCAGCGCCCCTTCGCGTCACGCAACTGTCCGGTTTCGCACAGCGGCACGCATTGGCCACGATACTTTTCCTCACCTTGGCGGCAGCCGTTGTCGGGTGGCAGGCAGGCGCCGGTCTGGCGGTCGCGGGTATAGTTCTGGGGGCAAGGTGGCAGGCAGGTGCCACGGAAGCTTTCCCACTCATCCGGGCAACCCGTATCGGGAGGCCCGCATTGGCCGTTCCCATCGCGCGTCAAACCCTGATCGCACGGCGGCACGCACTGTCCCTGAAGATTATCATAGCCCTGCGGGCAAGGTGGCGGCGCGCAAGCGCCGCGCAGGTTCGGGTAAGTGCCATCGGGGCAGCGGGGCGGTGTGCAATAGCCATAGGGATCGCGCTGCGTTCCTTGCTCGCATTCCGGCACGCAGCGGCCATTCGAGGTCTCGTAGCCTTGCGGGCATTCCGGCGGCGGTGGAGTGCAGCGCGTGGGGTAATTGATGTCGCGCTGCGTTCCGGGTGGGCAGAGGGGGAGGCAGATCCACTGGTAGCCAGGTTGCCACGTGCCGGGCGGCACGCATTGGCCGGTCTCTGGGTCGCGCCCATAGCCAGCAGGGCAGGCATCCTGATAGTAGCTGCGGCACAGGCCTTGACCGTCACGATAGGTGCCATCTGGGCAGTCGGTCACGCATTGATGCGTGTTGGGCGACAGCACCATGCCGGCAGGGCAGTCATCCTGCGTCTGGTCGAAGTCGGGCACGCATTCATCCATGTTCTGCAGGTCGCGGTGGTAGCCCTCCGGGCAATAGGGCAACGGCACCTGCTCATAGCCTTCCGGGCAGCCGTGCTCGCAGGGCGGCGTGCACAGGCCGGGGTAACCCGGGTAGCGCAGCCAACCATCGGGGCAGGCGGGCAGGCAGTAATCGTCATAAGGGGTTTGGCCATCCGGGCAGCGTGGCGTGACCGTGGTGGTGCCGCAGCCGCATGTGGCGCATCCACAAACGTTTGTCGGTACAGCGCACTGATTGTCGGCAAAGGCACGGGGCGCGCCGGGCGCAAAGGCCATCGCCAGCCACAGTGTCAAGGCCAGCAGAATGGCATGGATGAAATTGGGTCGCGATCCGGCACGTTCACGCACAAGCGCCATGGCTCAAGCCCCCCGACGTCGCAACATATCCCCGAGGCTGACGTTATCAGAATGGAGGGAATGGTCAACGCACCCACAGGGCAGTGCACAATCGGGTCCGCACAAAGATTGAAACTCACGGTTGCCCTATGCGAGTATTGATCTGGCCAGCAACAGGGAACCCGCCATGCTCAAGCTCAGTCGACGCCATTTCAATGCCGGTGCTGCGGTCGCAGCGCTCTTGTTGGCCGCGCCGCGCGCCTTCGCCGCAGATGCGGCCGAGGTGATCTATTCCGGCGGCACCATCATTACAGTTGATGATGCAAACCCGCGCGTCGCGGCGGTGGCGGTGAAGGACGGCAAGATCATCGCGGCGGGTACGGCCGCGGATGTGATGAAGTTCAAGGGCGACAAGACGGAGCTCATCGACCTTGGCGGGCGCACCATGCTGCCGGGCTTCGTCGACCCGCACGGGCATGTCACCATGGGCGGCATGCAGGCGCTCAGCGCCAACATGCTGCCGCCGCCCGATGGGCCCAATTCCGACATTCCAACCCTTCAGAAGACGCTGAAGGACTGGGCTGCCGCCAATGCGGAGGTGGTGAAGCAGGCCAATCTCATCCTCGGCTTCGGCTTCGATGATTCGCAGCTCACGGAGCTGCGGGCGCCGACGCGGCAGGAGCTCGATGCCGTCTCCACCGAATACCCGGTGGTCATCGTGCACCAGTCGGCCCACATCGCCGTCTTCAATTCGAAGGCGCTGGCGCTTGCGGGCTACAATGCTGCAACGCCAAACCCGCCGGGGGGCGTCATCCGCCGTGAGGAGGGAAGCCAGGAGCCGAACGGTGTCGTCGAAGAGTCGGCTTGGTTCGGGTCGCTTCCCAAGATCCTCGGCAATGTCGGTCCCACCGGCGTCAAGGCGCTGATCAAGGCCGGAACGGAGCTCTGGGCCTCCTTCGGCTACACCACCGCGCAGGAAGGCCGGGCAAGCCCCGGCGTTGCCAATGTGCTGAAGGCGGTGGGTGCGGAAGGCGGCCTCAAGATCGACGTCGTCTCCTATGTCGACGTGCTGGTCGACCGCGATTACGTGAAGGCCAATCATTCGCTGGACTATGCCGGCCGCTACCGCAATGGCGGTGCAAAGCTGACGATCGACGGCTCCCCCCAGGGCTTCACCGCCTGGCGCGATCGGCCCTATTACGCGCCGGTGGGCGATTATCCGCCGGGATACGCCGGCTATGCGGCGGTCACCCCGCAACAGGTCATCGACTCGCTCGACTGGGCCTATGCCAACGGCATCCAGATCCTCACCCATTCCAACGGCGAGGCCTCGCATGACCTGCTGATCGCCGCAACGCGCCTGGCGCAGCAGAAGCATGGCAGGCTGCCGATCCGCCCCGTGCTGATCCATGGTCAGTTCCAGCGCGAGGACCAGGTCGACAGCTTCATCTCGCTCGGTGTCTTCCCCTCGCTCTTCCCCATGCACACGTTTTACTGGGGCGACTGGCACCGCGATCACACGGTGGGCCCCGCCAACGGCGACAACATCTCGCCCACCGGCTGGTACCTCAGGCGCGGGTCGATGTTTTCCTCCCACACCGATGCGCCGGTGGCCTTCCCGGACACAATGCGCGTGCTCTCCGCCACGGTGACCAGGCGCACCCGCTCGGGCGATATCCTCGGACCCGATCAGTGCGTGCCCGTCGATGTGGCGATCAAGGCCATGACCATCTGGCCCGCCTGGCAGCACTTCGAGGAGAAGACCAAGGGCTCGATCGAGGTTGGCAAGCTTGCTGATTTCGTGATCCTCACCGAGGACCCGACGGCAGTGGACCCAATCACGCTCGACCAGATCAAGGTGGCCGAGACGATCAAGGAGGGCCAGTCAATCTACAAGGCATCGCCCGAGAAGCTCCTGAAGAAGGCCGAGTCCGGTAAGGGCATGGGCAATCCAGTCTCCGACTTCCTGGTGAAGCTGGCCGCCGAGCGCGATCTCCGGAACCTGCCTGACAAGCGCCAGACGCCGCTCATGAAAAAGCTCATCGCCAGCGCGCCACACAATGGCGGCTGCGTCAGCGCTGTGCTCGTCGACATGACGCGCGCGATGCTCGGCGAGGGTTGAGCACGTACAACGAAGAACGTGCCGCCTCAGTTTAACGTTGATCTGCCTGTGCTAGGCGGCGTCGGCGGTGCCGTCGTCGGGGTCTGGCATGGCGCGCATCACTTCGGCGATCTCCTCGCGCGCGCTTTCGAAAGCGGCGACACAGGCGGGGTCGAACTGCTCGCCGGCATTGTCGTGGAGATAGGTGAAGGCATTGGCGATCGACCATGATGTCTTGTAGCTCTTTATGCTGGTCAGCGCGTCGAACACATCCGCCACGGCGGCAATGCGGCCAGTGAGCGGGATCTTCTCGCCCTTGAGGCGTTGTGGATAGCCAGAACCGTCCCATCGCTCGTGGTGGGTCAGCGCGATTTCGGCGGCCATGCGGAACACCCGTGAGCGAGCCCCCTGCAGCATGCCGTGTCCGATCCGTGTGTGCTCTTCCATCTCCCGTCGCTCTTCCGGGGAAAGGAAGCCCGACTTGCGCAACAGCGCATCGGGAAGGCCCGCCTTGCCGATGTCATGCAGCGGTGCGGCATGGCGGAGGTCGCGGCAGAATTCTTCAGGCAGGCCGAGATTATGTGCGAGGATGGCGCAGTAGCGTGCCATGCGCTGGCTGTGGAGTGGCGATTCCTGTTCGCGGTATCCGGCAACGCGCACGAGGGCATTCAGATATTCCTCCTCGCGGGCCGTTACCTCAGGTGGCGCTCCCGCGGGTTCGTCCCATGGCGAGGCGCTGTCGGCCTGCGGGCTACGCTGGTGTGCCAGGCCCTGGATGCGGGCGCGGAATTCAACCGGGTTGATGGGCTTGCCCAGCACCTCGGCAATGCCTGCATCTGCCGCACTCCCGCGCATGCCTTGATTGGGTTCATCCGCCGTCAGGAGGATGGGCTTGTGCCGCAGCCGCGGCTCGTCTCTGAGGCGGCTTGCCAGCGTGATGCCGTCGATCTGGGGCAGGCGGCAGGCGAGCACGGCGATGTCATAGTCGAGGCGGTCGATGCCGGCGAGCAGTGCATGCGCATCGGTTTGCAGCTGTGTGACGCAGCCTGGCAGCTTGCGTAGCAGCATGTCCATGAGTGCGAGATTGGTGCGGTTGTCGTCGACGATCAGGACGGAGAGTTTCGCGCTCATCGGATAATCCTTATGATGCATGCTTGAGGGAAGGGACGAAGCGGATGCGGGCCGCTTCCTGGGCGAGAATGTCCGGGTTGCCGGTCGCCAACGGATCGTTGCGCAATGTGCGAACGGCTGCCGCGAGGGCTGCAAGGCCGAGCGCCTCGGCTGAATCGAGCGCCAACCCAAGCACCGACCGGGCTTCATGCTCATTGCCCGTGGCGATGGCCGCCGCGAGGCGCGATTGCAGGAAGGGGACGTCGGCCATGAACAGTCGCAGGATGTCACGCAGGCCCGCTTCGCCCACATCGGCAAGAAGGCTGGCGAGGCGCTGCTCGTCCCAGACATCTGGGCGCGCGGATGGGGGATCGGCGTCCGTGAGAGCGGCTGCTGTCATGGCGGTCCTGCATGGCGAAGGCAGGCGGGTTCAGCGCCTGCGATATGACGGGAGGGATGCCGGAAAACTCCGGCGGGCGGCGCGGCGTGATGCCTCGGCCCTCAACGGACCGCCACCTGCAATGGTCTTCAGTTTTCCACAAACGTGTTAAGGTGATGACAATCGGAGCAGGTCAATTGCCGCCCGCGCATTCGCAAATCGGTTACCAAGCGGGCGGCTCAACAGGAAGGGAACTCGTCATGGCGCTCGGCAAGACGCTGCGAACGGAACTCGACGAGATCAAGGCCGAATTGGCCCGCATGCGCGAGGCGCACACCGCACAGGAGAGTGAAGCCACGACTGGCGCCGCAGGTGGCCTTCATGCACAGATCGCCGAGCTGAACCAGCTCGTGCAGGACATGCTGGAGAACGCCGAGGAAACCATTACCGAACATCCGGTGGCGACCGTTGCAGGCGCCCTGGCGCTCGGCATCGTCATCGGCCGCCTCACAGCGCATTAAGGATATCGCCACATGAACTTCAACAACATGTCCCGCCACATCCGCCTCATCGTGCGCGGCGAACTTCTCATGCTGCAGGCGAAGCTCGCCTTTGCCATGAAGCGTTCGGCCTTCGTCGGCTTTGCGTTGCTGTTTGCAGGGCTCGGCCTCGTCTTCATCAACATGGGGCTTTTCGCGTGGCTGTCTCCGCTGTGGGGTCCGGTCTGGACGCCGGTGGGCCTCGGTCTCATCAATCTGGCACTCGCGGTGGTCGCGCTGGCGATTGCCGCCTTCGTCAAGCCCGGCGCCGACATGGCGCTGGCCGAGGAGATCCGCAACATGGCAGCGGACTCGATCGAGACGGAAATCAGGTCGGCCCCGCTCATGGGTGGTGGCTCGCTTGCGGGCCTCGTCTTGCCTGCCGTCTCGACCATCATCGGCGCCATGGCGCGCCGCCACAAGGAGAAGTGAGGGAACCGTTGTGTTGCGCTGACTTCAGGCCGAGAGGGCGGCTGAACCCAGCATCACCGCAAGCAACCCCAGCCAGCCTGCAAAAAGGCGTCGGAGCAGTCGCAGCCCACCGGCATCCTTGCCATGCAGGGCCCCGCCGAGCAGAGTCCAGCCCGTTGTCGCGGCAATGAGCACCGCCAGCAATAGCCCGAGTGCTGCGCCCTGCTGCGGCTGTGAGGGGATCAGCACCAATCCGATGATGAAGGCCTTGGGATTGAGCATGGTGGTGATGAACAATTTCCCGCCGCGCACGCTGCCGGTGATGGGCGCATCATCATCCGTCCGGCGCCATTGCGCATAGGCCATCCATGCCACCCACAGCGCGGCGGCGAGGGTCACGCCCGCACGCACCCAGTGCTGCTGGCGGATCAGATCGTCACCCAGGAGTGAGAGCGGCACAACGGTGATGGCATAGGCAACCACGACGAGCGGCAGCAGCCGCAGGCTGCGCCACGCACCGGCCTCGGCGCCCGACAGTGCGAGCAGCGCATTGGTGGGCCCCGGCGCGAAGAGCAGGGCGATGAGGCTCAGGCAGAACTGCGGTGTCGTCATCTTCGTCTTTCAGCTGTCGGGTAGCTTCACTTGTCGTCGAAGCGATCGCTAGCTCCATGATCGAGATCAACTCCCGCCATGGCCGGTCGGGGCGAGATGGCCTCTGCAAGCCGCATGATGGCGGGAAAGGCCAGCGACCAGGCGAGACCGATGATGACGAGCGCTCCCGCACTTGGCATCTCGGCCGCCCCCATCTTGGCGCCGGTCCAATAGGCCAGCGGCCCGAAGAGAAGCCCCAGCAGCATCTGCAGGCCGGTGCGACCCTGCAGCCAGGTCAGGCTGCCATTGGGCAGGCTGGCAAAGCCCAGCCACAGCGCCCAGACCCAGATCGGCGGCAGCACGCCCAGAACCGGCGTTCCGATGAAGGTCACGAGACCGGCGCCCATGAATCCCGTCTCGAGCAAGATGCCGAACAGGGCGATGGCCAGCACCAGCCGCAGTTCCTCCCAGATCACGGCCCGGCTCACAAAAAGGTGAAGGGCGAGAACGGCCAGGGCGGGAATGATGCCAAGCCATGGCCAACCGCCCGCACCGCCCGCCACGGCGGAGGCCCAGGCCACGTCGAAGGCCAGAAACTGGAACAGGGAGGTCAAGGCTTGCATGAGGTCTGGCCGGCCACTTTCTGCGTAGGCGAAGACGGAAACCACAGGGGAGATGATCTGACGATGGAAATAATACCCTTTACGTGCGCTGTCGTGCGGCGGTTTTCGCTGCCCTGCCTTCTTCTGGCGTCGCTGGCCGGGCCCGCCGCGGCGGACAAGCTGTCTGGGCAGCAACTTCAGTCCTTCATCAGCGGCAAGCGGATATTCCTGGCCGTGCCGCTGGGCGGCGAGATCCCGCTCACCTACCGCCCGGGCGGCGTGGTGGATGGCTCCGGCGAGGCAGCGGGGCTCGGCCGCTACATGACGCCAAAGGACAAGGGCCGCTGGTGGGTGTCAGGCGACCGGCTGTGCCAGAAGTGGCAGCAGTGGTATGATGGCAAGACCTTCTGCTTCACGGTCACGATGCTTGCCGACAACCGCATCCGCTGGGTGCGCGACGACGGCAAGATCGGCATCGCGCGGCTGCGCTGAGGCGCCACCAGTGGGTGGCGACGGCGCGCATACCCGCCGCCCACAAGATGCTGTTGCCATCGCGCCCGCCTGCACCAATGATGCGGACCGGAAAAAACAGGGGATTCCATGTTCGATGATCTGAAGGGCAAGGTCGTGGTGGTGACGGGTGGCGTCACCGGTATCGGCGGCGCGGCCTCGCTGGCCTTCGCCGCGGCAGGTGCCAAGGTGTTTGCGCAATATCATGGCGGCGGTGACGAGCTTGCGGCAATCGAGAAGGCCGGCATCGCAACGCTGAAGCTGGACCTGACGGAGAAGGGTGCCCCCGAGAAGCTGATCGAGGCCGCGCTGGCCCGCTTCGGCCGCATCGACGTCATGGTCAACAATGCCGGTAGCCTCGTCGCGCGCATTCCGGTCACCGACCTTGATGATGATTTCATCGACCAGGTGTTCGACCTCAACTGCCGCCAGCTCATTCATTGCTGCCGCCTCGCCGCGAGGCTGATGAAGGCGCAAGGTGCCGGCAACATCATCAATGTCACGTCCATCGCGGCGCGCACCGGGTCGAGCCCGGGTGGAGCCGTCTATGGTGGCGCCAAGGCCTTCGTCTCGGCCTTTTCCAAGACGCTCGCCAAGGAGCTCGTCGGCAATGGCGTGCGCGTCAATTGCGTGTCGCCGGGCACGATCCACACGGCCTTCCATGATCGCTTCTCGGATGAGGCCAAGCGCGAGGCAACCCGCAAGACCATTCCCATGCAGCGACTTGGCCTTGCGCAGGACTGCGCCGGCACCTTCCTCTATCTCGCCAGCGATGCTGCGTCGGGCTACGTGACGGGGCAGGTGATCGAGGTCAACGGCGGGCAGCTGATGGCATGAGCCTGCACACCCGCGAGCGCTCGGTCCTCCCTGATGTCACAGCGCCTGACGGCTCGGAGGTCCGCATTCTCGCGTCCACCTCGCGGGGGTCCATGGCGCAGTTCACGCTGCCGCCGGGTGCCGTGTCGAAGGCCGTCGTGCATCGCAGCGTCGAGGAGGTGTGGCTCTGCACGCACGGGAAGGGCCGCATGTGGCGCAAGCTCGACGCGGCGCAGGTGACGGTCGATCTCAGGCCGGGAATTTCGGTATCAATCCCGGTCGGCGCGCAGTTCCAGTTCAGGAACGACGGTGATGAAGCGCTGCACTGCGTCGGCGTCACCATGCCGCCGTGGCCGGGCATGGACGAGGCCTATGAGGTGCAGGGCGTCTGGTGAGACGATCCTTTGTCTCATCATGACCGGGCATCCTTTCCGATGGCCACGAAAAAGGATGGCCGGGTCAAGCCCGGCGATGATGAAGCTGGAATATGAGAGGAAAGGACTGGCGCCTCACCACGTGCCCGTGTTCTGCATCGACGACCACGGCTCCGCCACCGGCAGCGCATCGCCCTTCTGCAGCAGTTCGATCGAAATGCCGTCCGGCGTCTTGATGAAGGCCATGCGGCCGTCGCGCGGCGGGCGGTTGATGGTGATGCCGTGCTTCTGGAGGTTGGCGCAGTAATCGTAGATGTTGTCGACGCCAAGCGCCAGGTGGCCGAAGTTGCGGCCGCCGGTATATACTTCCGGGTCCCAGTTGTAGGTGAGCTCGACCGGCGCATCGGGGCTTTCGGGCGCGGCGACGAAGACCAGCGTGAAGC
>Ga0114971_10003851_pt1 | contig 10171 bp, 10 predicted proteins | sample M_140625_MF_Meta_FD_87320 | JGI IMG/M metagenome (GOLD analysis project Ga0114971, IMG submission 87320) | Freshwater microbial communities from Lake Montjoie, Canada to study carbon cycling - M_140625_MF_MetaG | ecosystem: Environmental > Aquatic > Freshwater > Lake | place: Lake Montjoie...
ATTGGGTTACATCTTTCTTTTGCCCAATTTTCTTTAATTGGTTCAATATTTGACATTATCATTAAATAACAACGAACTCCAATGACAAAGAGTGTTACTAATAAAACAATGCTCACAGAACCAAAATACAAACTAAAGTATGATTTCTTACCTTTATATAATAAATTTATTTCATCTGCGGCAATATTTAAATTTTTATTTGAATTATTATCCATATATACTTGATGGATAATAATCATTCATATTATATTTAATTTTCATTTATGATTAAAAAATTACTAAAATTCTAAAGTCCGCATCAACAATAACAACGACAACTATTTGTGATTTGTATTAATAAGCAATATAGTCATCTTCCCAATCCCAAAACACAAGTTTTCCAATTGGAATGTTATGATTATATGTAATTAAACAACTAAACCATTCACTTTCCACTTCTTCTTGTAAAATAGCATTTGGGTATTCCTCTACATAAACATACCGTTGTTCATTTTCCAAATATACCATATGTTTACCAGTAACATAAATATCTTCACCATCTACCCCCATATTTTCTAACTTATACAATTTATGTTCTTTATTTGCATTATCAATTTTCATAGTTGCCATTATTTTGATCCCATTTTCTAAAACATCTCCTAAAATTAAATCTTTCATCATTTTTATAGTTCCATTGTTTAACTTAACTTTTGTATCTGGATGAAAACATTTACCAAGGGCTCTTACCATTTGTCCGGGAGGACCAGCCCAAGTGCTATTCATTGTTTTCATACTTCCATCCATAATATACATCATAGTGACCATAACGCCAAGTTGTTTAGCAACCAAATCTTTCGTAGAAACCATCATTTTTTGGAAAGAAACTACTATATTTAAAAATACACTAAAAACTCCTTGTAACATAGTTGAACTAAATGTTCTAATGTTACTCGTCATGGAACGAATACTGTCAATGTTATTTACAAAACCAGCACCCATTGCCGATAAACTAGACGTTACATAAGTAATTGGCTGTAACAAATAACCCATGTAATTTAACTGCATACTTTGAACACAATATGTAAAGTCTTCTTGCATATTATCAGATAAAGGCATATACATTGGATTACATCTATATTTTGGCCAGTTGTCTTTTATTTCTTTAATTGCGGTAAAATAATACATTGCCACGATTTGGGCAATAAATGCTAAATTTATATATATTAACATAAACCAATCATAACCAATGGGTGATCCATTAAATTCCATAGTTTTATTTTCCATAGTTAGATACTATTTAGATATTATTTATATATTGTAATACTAAATAAATAATTTATTTTCTTGATTTTCGGGATTTTCGCAACGATCTTACTTTTTTTCTTTTTACCGTTTTACCTAATCTTTTTTTAGTTGATTTTAAAATATTAATTGCATGTTCCATCTCTTTTTTACTAACAACACCGTCGTGATTTGTGTCCAATACATCTTTCATTATACGATTGTCATATGCAGAAGGTAAAAACGTTTTTCCTCTACGACTATTTGCTTTCATTAAAGTATCTATTGCAAAGTCCATTTCTTTTTTACTAACCACACCATCACGATTTGTGTCTAAAATATCTTTCATTATACGATTATCGTATGGAGTTGGTAAATATGAATGACCTTTACTTCTATTTGCTCGCAATAAAGTGTCTATAGCATAATCTACTTCTGTTCTACTAATGACCCCGTCACTATTAGTGTCTAAAACATCCATCATAATTCGTTTATCATATACTGATGGATACTTACTACTTCTGTTTTTTCTGTTTGCTTTTAATAATGTGTTAATTGCATAAATCAACTCTTTCTTACTAACTACGCCATCGTGATTTCTATCCAACACTGGTTTCATAATAAGATTATAATTTTCTTGGTTTATACGTCTACTTCTTCTACCTCTTCCACCTTTTAATTGACTCGCTGGAATAGGGGTTGGAGTAGCAACTGCACTGTCATACATAGCATTTGCTCCACCTTGATTAAATGTAGCAGCGTTAGTCACTTGTTGATTTTCGGCAGACTGAGACCCAGCCATAGGATCTTTATAAAGTGGTTCAACTACTGATACGGTATATTGGTTACTTGTAGGAGAAACGGCCGACGCTCCTCCTTTCTTCATTCTTCTGCCACCACTAGTGACATTAATTAAACTATTTAACTTACTTGCATCATTTTGTTGATTCATCATTGCTGCATCTCTTGGTGAATTTGCACCAGAAGTATATCCAGTTACTTGTGGGGGAGTAATGGTCGTTGGTTGTTGTTCCGACATATATATTAATATGATAAAATAATATATAATGAAATAATAAAATAATAAAATAACAAAATAATAAAATAATAAAATAACAAAATAACAAAATAATAAAACAATAAATTAAAATATAAAAATAAAAATCTGAAATTAATAAAAATGGACGACAAAGCAAGACTACAACTCCAAAAAATGATTAAAGCAAATAATGTGGAAGATCAAACCGAACTAATTCGTGAATTGAAACACAGTCATTTACTCCAAAATGATATAAACAATTTAATTATGCTAAAAGCAAAATATAGAAATGACCAAGATAAAATTAACGAAGAAGGGATGTCTGAATGTGGATTTTTATTCACTTACTACACTGATATTTATAATAAAATTCGTAAAGATGAGATAGATTTAAAAATTTTAAATCAATTCTTGAATGTATTAAGAAGAATTGAAGATGGCGAACTAGATCAACACGAAGGATCATTTGTTATTGGAACTTTACTCAAAGAAATGTATGTAGACAGTGCATTACGTAAAGCCGCTAAATTAAATGAGAATAAAGAACAAGAGTATATTGAACCCAGAGAAGTGGTAAATATTTCTTGGAAAGACTTCAAGAAAACATTGTAAATTACCGCATTTTATAATTTTTTTATATTATTGTATAATAATATGAATAATATGAAAACTAAAAAAAATAAAAATATAAAAAATAAAACCATAAAAAAAAGACACGTGGAGCCATCTGTTAAAATACTTAAAGTAGGAGCTTCTTTGTATGGGGCGAAAAGTCATAGTGGCGAAGAAATATTAAAATATACAAAATCAATGTCACAAAAAAATAAAAAAAAATGTTTAATACACAACATATCTTGGTTTAGTAACCTTGAAGTCGCAAAAAATTTCAACAGCACTTCAACCAACACACATGTATATAAATGGAAACTATCAAAAAATACAAAACTATTGAATGTCAATAAAGAAAATGAACACTTTATTAATAATCTTTTTTTAAACTCTGCCAATAAATTAACTACAACAATAAATATAAGTAAAAATCAAGAAAAAAATATAAACTATGAACACCCATATATTAAAATGTCTCAAAATGAAAAAGCGTTATATGAATTCAGTTTTGTCTTTGGATTGATTACAGTAAAAGAACAGTATGAATTTATGAAGTTTATAAAATATTTAATAGAAAATGATATATTGGACATCAAAAATAGAACAAATAATAGTATTTTAACTAGAATTACACTATTAATTAACTACTATAATATTAACTTAGTGTCTGATAAAAACAAAAAATATGATAGACTAAGTTTCTATAAAATTGATCAAAATGCAATTTTAAATTTGTGCAAGTTGATTAATAAAAAATATAGTATATCGGGGATATACTGTAAAAATATAAATAATTTTTGGATACATTTAAATATTATCCCAAAAGAATTTGCGTTATTCAATCCACACGAAAATATTCGTTATGTAGAAATGGTTGAATAATAAATAATAAATGTTTTATTTTACTTTACAAAAAAGAGGACCATCAAAAGGATTATCCAATAAAAATTCCAAAATACAGTTACCGATTGTATCAGTATCTATATTTTTTTTACGACAAATATCATCCATCATTAAATATTGTTTGACATAGTTCTTGATGATCTTGACTTGAGAAATTTCAAATAAAACGTTTTCCATACGATATGCGGGTGACCAGTTTTTATCACAAATAATAGAAGAACAACACATACAATCTACAAAATTATTTTTTAGAACTTTATTTATCCGATAACACTTAGAGTTTTGTAGAATGTTATTTTTATAAAACTGGTCATTAATCATTAACTTGGGTTCAATAAATGGATATCTGTCTGATAAAATGAATTTTAATATTTTACCACCAAATTCTTTGATTATAAAGTGAATTTCACTACTACTAAACAATTTAATTTGAATACTATCAAAGTCATAACATTCGTATAAATCCAACATTTCTGCACTACATCTTTTAATGCAAGTATTTATATCAGAACGATTTTTTTTATTGATAACACTTCCCATATCATACAATATATAGCATAATGGAAATATCTTTATTATACTAATTATAAATCTAATATATTCAAACCCACACTATAATAGAAAAACAATATAAATAACAAACAAACTCCTCTACAATAATATAGTTGGATTATATTGTAAGTATAGGTTTCACAACCATAATTAAACAACACACGAAGAATATAACAAAATGGTCCCGCTTGATATTTACGCAACTGTTTAATACAAATGTCCTTAGTTTCTTCAAACGTTTCTCTCGGTTCAATGATACTATCTACTACAACACGACAATTTTTATGGTCAATGCCGAGTATAACAATTTTCGCATTTAGTTTCTTAGCCAATACATAAAACCCGGTTTTCCATGTGACTGTTCCACCAGAAGGAAAAATAACACGACAAAAATCCTTTGCGTTCAGTAATTCATCGCATTCTTCTTTGATAAATCCACCACGGTTACCTATTGAACGACACCATTCTGGAAAATATGGACAAGGACCACGAGCATATATAAGTAAATTTTTCTCTCCAAAATATTTTAATGCATAATATAGTATAATACCATCAAAATATGGTGTAGAATGTGCAGCAACGCATATTTTTCTCTCAACATTTTTAAATTCATCTTTTATCTTCGGACGTGCGAAAACAAATTTCCACATTCCCATACTTTGAATGATACTGTGTTTTTAGATAAATTTAAAATAATTTATTATATTGAATTACTTTTTCTCTCTTTGATTGATTTAAAAAAGTAAAAAATGGTTTAAAATTATAAGATAAACTAATATAATCTCATATTTATTGATATAGAATGTCAACAAAAAAATATGCCACTATTGTTCCGACTCTTGTGATTGTAGAATCTCCCGCCAAATGCGCAAAAATAGAGTCTTATTTGGGTACTGGATACAAGTGTCTCGCTAGTTTTGGTCACTTGACTCAACTAAAATCATTAGACGCCATAAATACCAATGAGAATTTCAACACCAAATATGAAATTGTAGATGATCCTAAGAAAAAGAAACATATTGAATTTTTGAGGAGAGAAATAGAAAAGTCCAAAGGGGATGTTATTTTAGCAACAGATGATGATCGTGAAGGAGAAGCCATTGCGTGGCATATTTGTTCTCTCTTTCACTTACCTATAAACTCAACAAAACGTATTGTTTTTCACGAAATAACTGAATCTGCTATTCAAAATGCGGTAAGAAATCCGCGCACCATTGATATGAATTTGGTGCAGTCACAACAAACCAGACAAATCTTAGATTTATTAGTCGGTTTTAAAATATCACCTATGTTGTGGAAATACGTTTCCAACAACAAGGTTGGATTAAGTGCTGGAAGATGTCAAACACCCGCCTTGAGATTAATTTACGATAACCAGAGAGAAATAAATCAAAATCCGGGGAAAAAAGTATATAACACAACGGCATATTTTATGAACCACAACTTACCTCCTTTTGAGTTGAACAAAGAATACAACTCAGAAGACGAAATATCAAATTTCCTTGAAGCATCCGCAAGTCACAAGCACGTTTTCTCTCGCACAGAACCGAAAAAAGTATTTAAAGAACAACCGCAACCATTAACAACGTCAAGAATACAACAAGTTGCGAGTAATGAGATGCACATCTCTCCCAAAGAGACGATGAAAATATGCCAGACATTATATGAAGCCGGTTTGATTACCTATATGAGGACTGATAGTAAAAAATATAGTGCCGAATTTGTTGAGTTAATGAAGATGTATATATTGGATAATTATCAAGATAAGAGATATATTTTTGCCGACATTGATACTCTTAAAAACAATTCAAAGAGAGAAACCGACGAAGAAGTAGAAGAAAAACCGAAGAAAAAGTCAACAAGTAAAAAAATAAGTGTTGTGAAAAAAGAAGCCGAGAATCCGAAACCACAAGAAGCGCACGAAGCCATACGGCCGACGCATATGGAAACGAGAGAAATCCCCGAATACGAAAAAATGACTCCCAAAGAGAGAAGAATGTACAAGTTGATATGGGAAACTACACTAGAAAGTTGTATGTCTCCGGCGGAGTATGTTTCCATCACGGCAAATATAAGTGCACCAGAAAATGCCAAATATTCATATACGAGCGAACTTCTCTCTTTTCTTGGTTGGAAAGCAGTGACAAATGATAAAAAAATAGAGAAAGAAGAAAAAGAAAATAGATACTATCATTATTTGTATCACTCGCAAGAAGGGAAAGTTTTTGATTATAGAAAAATCACCTCCAAGTTAACTCTAAAAAGTTTGAAACAACATTATACGGAGGCTAAACTTGTTCAGTTATTAGAAGACAACGGAATCGGTCGTCCTTCTACTTTTTCTATGTTGGTAGATAAGATTCAAGAAAAAGAGTATGTTAAAAAACAAGACATACAAGGAACCAGCATCGTGTGTAAAGATTTTGAATTAGAAAATGATACCATAACGGAAACAGAAACAACGAGAGAGTTTGGAAATGAAAAAGGAAAATTAGTGATTCAACCGATGGGTGTAGTAGTGATTGAATTTTTAGAAAAGCATTTCAACGAATTATTCAATTACAATTACACAAGTGAAATGGAAACCACCCTAGATAAAATAAGTAAAGGACAAGAAATATGGTATGAAACTTGTGGAAAATGTTTAGAACAAATAAAAACCCTCATTGACCGACTACAGCAGCAACCTAACGAAGAGCAAGAAGGAGGAGTCGGGTTATGTAAATATGAAGTAAAAATAGATGATTATCATAGTTATATTATTGGTAAGCACGGACCAGTGATAAAGTGTTTGTTGAATCCAAAAAAAATAACATTTATACCAGTGAAACCAAATATAGATATGAATACTCTTGAGCAAGGTGGATACAAGTTAGAAGATATTACAGATGTTGAACGAACTGCACCAAGTAAAGACTCTTTGGGAAAATATGAAGGGTATGATTTAGTATTGAAAAAGGGTAAATATGGTTTATATGTTGAATGGGGAGAAAAGAGCAAGTCTCTCAAATGTTTTGGGAATAGACCCAAAGAAAATATAACATATGAAGATGTGGTGAAAATATTAGACGAAATACCAAAAGATGGAGAGACAAGTGGTGGTCAAACAAGCGCAAATATTGTAAGAAATATAAGTGAGAATATAACTATTAGAAGAGGTAAGTTTGGGGATTATATTTTTTATAAAACCGAAAAGATGACAAAACCGGAATTTTTCAAGTTAAAGGGTTTTCCCAACGATTACAAGTCATGTGATAAGGATGAGTTAACTAGTTGGATAAATGATACGTTTCACATATATTAGTTTTCCAATAGTAAAATATTAAAATATTTAGATATTTAGAAACCTTGTGAATGAAAAAATATTTACGTAATATATAGTAATGTTTAAAAGTTTAAAAAATATGAAAAGAAAACAAAAGATGTTTCTGTTTTACGGGGGACTTGTTTTAATTGCGTTGTATTTTATTCGTCAGTTATTACAAAATATGGAGGGATTTTCTACAGATATGCCAAGTCAAAAGAATAGTTACTTTTCGTTTGTGCCGGATAAAGATGGAAAATCACAAATTTGCAAGCCATACAGTGGAAAGTGTTTAGTGAACAATATATACAGTGATCATAAGTGCACAAGTCCAGTAAAATGTGTAGTTAGTTATCCCCCACCTTTATCTGTAAATAAATAACTCTTTCCTTGTCGGTAAGTAAATAATTTTTATTTAGTAAAAATATATATGTCTAATATATAAAATGGAAAAGTCAAATAATCATTTGTTCCGTATATTGATAGCATTCGCCATATTTTTATTCATATACTTCTTTTTTTTCAGTGTAAAAGAAGGATTTGAAATGTATAGTTATTGGTCAAAATCCAAAAAAGGAATTACGGGTCCCCATTTTACTACTGGTCAAGGTTGTAAAGCAACTGTTTATGCCAATAAAAGCGGAACAGTTTTAGGCTGTCAAGTTGGTAATAAACCAAACCCTAATTTTAAAGGCACTGGATATATATTTAAAAAGTAATAAGTAATAACTAAAAACTAATAAGTAAATTTACTACGTATATTATTGAAAAATGCACGTGGTAAATTATTTCCGTTTCAACTGTAAACATTGAACATCAAACGTCATTGAAAAAGGCATATTATTAAAATCCACTTTCAAACCAGAATGATAATAAAAAGAAACTTTTACTTTTCTTATTTTATTGACTGGTGGTTCAAAAACTTTGGGGTTAAAAAAACCACTACAATATGATAATGAAACTGGTGTACTTCCAACGGGTATTTTTCCGTAGGCATATTCAACAACACCATTGGTTTCATTTGTTTGTGTAGTATAAGCATCATTATTATATGGATACGTTACATCAATATTGTTCCACCCATCAATCAATAAATAAATATAAGACTCACCTAAAATATTTATTTTTAAAGGTGCTTCAATATACCATGGAAGACATCCGGGCAAGTCTGTGTTTGCGGTAAGCCAATAACCATCATCACCGGCAACAACATCACCATAATAAAATCTAACATCTTTACCATTGTTTATAGAAGGTTTAGATTCTACTGCTAACCGCGTGAATCCTAAATTATTAGGTAATCCCCAATTTACATATTGGGGAAAACGTCCAGAGTTTTTACAAAGAGTGTTGAAATACAATTCTTGTTCTGTGTAAAAGTCAGAGTCATTTGTTATTATAAACCCCGAACTTTTGTTTCCAAACCATAAATGTTGACCAACATAATGATATACTACTAAAAATTCACTATATCCACCAGATTCTTGGAATTCAGTATATAACTGTCCAAGTGGATCATTTTCTCTAATGTAATTTTCTAAATATTGCGTAACGACCCAGTTCATTTTTCTGGTTAATTCAGTTGCAATTTGATCTACACTATAAAACCCATCTTCAATTTTAATTAAAAAGTCTGTTCCAACATATGCGTTTAATCCAGCAAAAATAATACTTTGTAGTGAAGTAATTTCAAATGGATCAGTCGGAGTAGGTGGATCTGCTGGATTATAAGGAGTATTGATTTGAAATGTTAAAAAAACGTTATTATACAATGTGCTAAATGTGTCAATATTAATTGGTAATGCCATCTCAGAAACATTTAATTTAGAAACATTATAATAGTCTCTAGGAAATTCTATTTCAAAGTCACCCGAGTTAGGATACTTTAAAACATTACGATCTTCCGAATGTATTGACACATAATAATGCACTTCTTCGTATTGAGCTGTATCTGTTGGTGTAGGCATAATTGGATGGGGTGTAGAAACATTATATCTAAAACTACTCATACTTATATTAACTATATTTATTATTTTTAATAACTTATTTATAAAAATTGTATTTTATTCTTTTTATTTACCGAATTATCTATATTATTTATTACACAATAAACAATATATAATATATTTATATACTAATAAATATGAGTGGTGGAAATCCATTAGGAAGTTCAAATATATCTGTAAATTCAAATATAAAACAGTCTGGTCCAAATACAAGTGGAGGAAAAAATCAAGCATTTGTTAGTTTAGGTATTAAACAGTTGACAACCAGCACACCTCCTCAACAACAATATTGGATTACAAAAACAAATGTATATAACTCAGTATCATCAAATTCAATTACATCAACGCCCTCTACTTTAAGTGTGTATATTCCAAAAGATTTATACGTTGCTGGAACAATTTATGGAACTGTAGTGGCTCCATCGGATATTTCTATAAAAGAAAATATTCGTGACTTGTCTCTGGAGGTGGATTTTAATAAACTACTTGATTTGCATC
>Ga0114971_10003857_pt1 | contig 10165 bp, 10 predicted proteins | sample M_140625_MF_Meta_FD_87320 | JGI IMG/M metagenome (GOLD analysis project Ga0114971, IMG submission 87320) | Freshwater microbial communities from Lake Montjoie, Canada to study carbon cycling - M_140625_MF_MetaG | ecosystem: Environmental > Aquatic > Freshwater > Lake | place: Lake Montjoie...
CAGTACGACCGCGCGGGCCTAGCCCACGCCCTTCAAAAACTTGATCAAACTGGGGCCGACGCCGTTTTCGGCCCCACCATCATGCTCGATGAGCACCTCAACTTCCTCTACCTCTTCAACCAGATCACCGTTCCCCGCCCCATCGATGCGGATTGGCATATGCCTGTCCAAACCTGCTCATTCCTGTTTTGCCGTCAGATTTGGGACCGCTGCCCCTACCCTGCCGAATATCGCGTCGTCGGAGATCACGTCTGGTTCCGCCGCCAAATGAAGCTCGGCCTGAAGCTTGTCTCCGTCCGTAAACCCATCGGCATCTTCACTTGGCACGAGGACGACATCGCGAAGCGTCTAGGCCCTCACCATGAAAACGCCCTCTTTGAGGTGAACCGAAAATCTCCCCATATGCAGTTAGCCAAAATCCGTTTTCGCATCCGACATCTCCTCGAAGGAGGGCTTTGCCGTCCTACCCAATTGGCTTATGACCTGTGGAAATCCCCATCCTGCATGGAAAATAAAGCTCACCCTCGCCCGTCGATTGGATGACTGTTCATTCGACAACTCTCACAACTTAAGGAAATATTGACAATGGCTTTAGCGGACTACCTGCCGGCAAATCCAGAAAGTCGCGTGGCACGAGAGTTAGCACGAGCTTGCAGAAAATATCTCCACCGATTTAACGGATATTCCTATGATTTTGTTGAAGGCGGGGAGCAAAACGTCATGCAAAGGCTTTCCCCATTTGGCTTTAAGACCATCTTTGATGTCGGGGCAAATGTGGGCAAATGGTCGGCCCTTGCTAAAATCTATTTTCCGAAAGCCACATTTCATACATTTGAAATATCGAAGACTACTTACAAGACGTTAACTGGAAACCTTGCTGGGCGTAAATTTAAGAACAATAACTTTGGCCTTTCTTCTCAGAAAACTGACATTTCCTATAAGGACTATGGCTCTGGTTCGGGCCTTAATAGTATTATTCAGGAAGCGTCTGTTCATGACAAAAAAGCACCCCACGAAGTGCTTTCAGCTCAGGTAGAGACAGGGGATGGGTACTGCTTGAATCACTCTGTCAGATTTGTGGATTTTCTAAAAGTGGATGTCGAAGGCGCTGAACACATGGTTCTTCAGGGCTTTCATGAAATGCTTAAAAAGAACGCGGTTCGTGTAATCCAGTTTGAATATGGTTATAATAACGGGGACGCAAGATTTCTTATGCGGGATTTCTTCAGGTTCTTCGACTCATGCGGCTATAACCTTGCTCGAATCCGTAAAAGAAAAATTCAATTTACTGATTTCACTTATTCTATGAATGATTTTGAATCCGGCCCGAACTACCTCGCTGTACGCAAGGATGACCAAGAAGTCTTGGGAGCCTTAACTCGTCCCTCATAGTTGAAAGATAGGCTGCCCGCGCCCCTTCCTTGGCGAGAACAATCCTGACTTGGCTTTTACCCACCTAGGAACTTTCTTTGAAAGATATCTATTACAGTTTTGGGGTCAGAATATTTCTCGTACTCTGTTCCTCGGATGGTTCGAGGCTGAAATTCCCTAAGGATCTTCAATAATTCTTCCTTACATTTGTAGGCCAAGGATTTTTCGCCAAGCATCTCAAGATGAGCCCTCTCCCTTGATTCTGAAAATGTAATCACTGGCTTGCCCAATACCGCGAATTCCCCCACCGCCAAACCGAATGTTTCCCCGTGCCAGCGGGCATGAAGCATCGCATCGCAGGTGGCGAGGAATTTAGCCTTTTCCACTGAATCTACCGTGGCCGAAAGATAGTGAATGTTGGCCAGATTCTTTGCCTCGTGGATGGGCTCTGTGTTGAGGAATAAAAAATGATCTTCAGGATTTTGACGAGCGTGCCAAGCAACAGCTTTTCGAACAAAGGGAATGTTGAATGTATCCCAACCCCCATGCCTCCCAAAGACTTTGGCTTTGATCGGAATCCCTAGGCCTTGCCGTAGGTTCTCCTTGCCTTCTAGCCGTGGAACAAAATGCGGGACAAATGACTCCTCCCTCCCCGTCATGACTCTCGAGGCCCAGAGTGAGACATAGGCAAAACAATCCCCATGAAATTCATCACTCAGAAACATCGAATGGATGCAGTTCTTTACCCCGGGCACAACAAATCCGTCATAAGGACCTGGCTTGATTTGATAAAGGATATTCACCCCTCTCTCCTTAAGTTTTGAGCTTAATTCGGTCTTACTCCGATACGAAATCAGTGGAAACCTAGCTTTCCATTTTGCAAAGGTTGGGTTTTCCACTTTTTCCAGACTCTCTGCGTGGCAAATTAAAGAACGGTTGCCAAGAATCGTTTCGTTGAAGTTCGCATAATCCCATAAAGCATTTTCTGAGCCGCGCAGTGACATGGAGTTCGAATGGAATGCCACGTTCATTTCATGAACCGAAGGCCAGAGGACCGATACCAGAGTACAGCTTTTTGTACCACAGCTATAATCATCTTTTCTCCCCTAGGGACGAAGAGCGGCAAAAACTCTCGTGTTTTGCCATCATCACACCAATCAATTTGCCGATTTCTTGGGAGAGCAGGATAAAAGACTCTTTGGACTCTCCACTCAAGTAGCCAGAGGTGTAAGCTGTGTCGATCCAGTGCTGACTTTCCTGAAGCTCGGCATCAGCGTCGGTCATTTTACTTAAAAAGTGAGCTGGATAGCGCCTCTTGGCCCATGCCTCTGCCATGGCCGCCCCGATGGCCCGCGAAGATCTTCGTATTTGGCTGGTAAGGGCATAGAGCTCCTCTTTTGGCCAAAGCTTGCTCTCCTCGAAAACCATCTCTTGGAGCCTCACTGCTTCCTGATATGCCCTGAGCTCTTTAAAGCTAGAGATTATTTCCGCCATCTGTCTTCCGTAATCTGTCGTCGGGTTTCTGCACTGACATAGAACTCCATCCTCTCATAAACTATTTCGAGCCGATATCCCTCTCGAACAAGACGATACATCCAGACTGGGCGACGAGTGGGATTCCAGATTCCGACGAAACCTGGCCGAATCCGCCCATTTCGGATTTCCCTACAAATGGCGGTGCTTTCCCGCGAACCACGGCTGGTAATACCTGTTGGATTGGTTTTTCTTTCTTTTTCTGACCACGATGTCAGACGTTGCCCATGAATTTGCGTCCCCGGACGGCTTTTGCGTAAAGCCATCAGCGGAGTGGGTTGATGTTCCCATGCTTTTACCCTCCATTCCCCACGCTCACGCTCCAACCAGGTGCCTAAGCTCCCCACCAACCCGTCACCCACCATCAATTCATAAAAGTCGCCAATCTGAACCTTAACCATCATGTTCTTTTGCAGAATTCTAAAGAACCCCTCCTTGGTGAAGCCGTCTTGCTCCAGCCCCCATCTCCTCTCGTAGCCTGCCAGTTTCTTCCGATGCCAAGTTGCCCCCCATGAAGGTAGCCTTCGATAGAGCCATCCTCGACAACTACGGATTAGCTGGTTCCATGTCAGCGTATTATTCATAATCACGTATCAATTTTGATGGATATTTTATATGCCACATCTATGTATTTTTTAACTCATAACTCTAAGAGGCACGACATCTTCGCAAATAGCACCGATACCGAAACCCATTCAGTCCGTACCAAAACAGCTGCTTAATGTTCTTTCGGTAGTTTGGCCTAAAGAAAGAGCGGAAGATAGGCCACGACCACCCAGTCAGTCCAGGCATGTGGTTCTTGTAAAAGCCAGCCACATGGACGGCCGTAAGAGCCAGAGTGATGCCGCCTATGACAGTTCCAACGAGGCCCCCTGCTTCCTGCTGAAAAAGAATGTCTACATCCTTTCTCTTTTGCTGAAAAGCACCCCCCAACCGGCCCGAATCCACTATCTTACCATCGGTAGGTTGAGTTAAATCCAAAACTCTTATTCCCCTCTCTTCGATGAACATCTTGGCTAACGCCATGTCTTGAACGATTGCGCCTTGTTCCTTTTCCCCAGCCAAATGACGATGAAATGCTGCATCCCATTTTTTGATCACCGCCGGATTGCGATACTGCTGGAAAATCCAATCTGTGAAATCCGCCACTAAATTCTTTTTCAGAAAGTAACAAAAAGCCCAAAACATGGGGGCCCCAGCAGAATCATATCCACGGCTCTTGGATAGAATTTCACCAATATCGCAAAACAGAAGAATGTCACTATCCAAGAAAAGAAACTCCTCAATCTTCTGCTTCTTGAGAAACTCACTCAAGTAAACCCACCGCTCAATACAGCGGCGTTCGTCACCAAGGTGTCCTGGATGGAAGTGACGGTAACATTCCAAAAACTCTTGATGTCTTCCATTATAATCAAGCAGAAGGTGATGCTCATACTGAATCCCCTGAATCCGATTCTGGCTGTCACCTAAAAGAATAATTCGCGCATCGGGATTGCTTATGCGCGCCTGCGTGAGTGCAAAGGGGAGGTAGGGGCTAAAACCCTCGTGAAAGTAAATGATACAAGAAGGGGAACTCACGTTCCCCTGAGGCTCATTCCCCATCGACACGGTCCCGCTTTACCAGTCTGAGGCGGGTGAACGGCCAAAACCATCTGCGCCGTGCCACTGGAATCTCCTGCCGATCAATTTCCTGAACTAGAAACTCAAGCAACTTATTTTGTGAGTAGATTTCAGGCACTCGATTGTCTCTGAGAGGTGGTTCGGTCAGAATTTTCGCATATTCCGAAGGACTGTTCTCCAAGTGGAGAATATAATCACAGCACTCAGTGAAGTTTTTATAACTTCGAACATTGATAAATGATTTTGGATTGAACCACTGGACTGCATGCTCATCCCCCCAATAGATTGGCACGGTAAAAGCCTCGAATGCATCGGTGAACTTTTCCGTGGTCCAACCTGGTGACAGTCGATTCTCAAAAGCGATGTGGAATCTATATTGCGAGATAAACGCCATCTTTGCCCTTCCTGCCGTTCCGGGCACTTCAAAGCCTACGTTATTGAACGCTAGACCACCCGAATCGACCTTTTTTCTGCGATTTAACTCGTGAAAGAACTCCGTCCTTGGTCGCACAGAACGATTTGCGTACTTATGAAGGAACGAGCAAAAACCTCTGGGCTCATTTAGAATACGCTGGCAATCAAAGTTTGCTGGTCGAACAAGATCCTCCCCCTTGCGATGCGCTGCAAAGAAAGGGTAGTAGTAAGCTCTAGAATCATTGCAGAAGGCAGAGGTAACCGCGGCATCGCACTGTTTCCAGTCGGGAAAATACCTTTCTTGCGTGTAAAATATCTTTTTACAGGAATAGAGGCGATTACGAGTTCCGTAGTGGGTAAAAATGAGAACATCAGGAGTATCCACTATCTGAACGTCATAATGTCGCGCCAATAAATTATGCAGAAAATTATCGTTTTTTTTCATCTTCCCAAGAGCATCGGCGAAGTCTAGGTGGAGAATTGGTTTGTTCATCGGATAGTTCTCCGTTCAAACGATTGCAGACACTTTGCGCCAATCTTCTTAAAGCGATAGACCGAAAGATTCCAGATGTAAGCTAACAGCCCAATTCGCTGCCTTTCGCGAACAAGGCTTGAGCGACTCTTGCTGGATATGAACTTTGGATAACGGTTGGCGGTCCGTTGTAGCTTGTAAAGCAAGACGCTGGCCTCCCTCGGGGTTACTACTTTCTCAGCTTCCCGAAATAGATCTAAGAAAAGTTCTACGTGTTCGCCGATTCCACGCCCAGCTCTAGCATTTGCTTTCGTGGTCTGCCTTGCATGTTCGCGAATCCAAACAAGTGGTCTGCTCAAGACTGCCAGATTCCCCGACTTGAGAATTTCAAGCCAAGCCTTTAAATCCCACAACTGTCGGTAAGATGCATCAAAACCTGCGGGCAAGGATCGTTGGCGAAACATCACCGCACTGGGTTCCCCAATAGGATTCGCTTCAGTGAGAAAAACCTCTCGCAGAATTTCAGACCGTCGGTATTCCCCTGAACTGAGTTTCCCATCGTCACGAATCTTCTCGGACCTTTCATTGATCATCCGGCGAGGCGCGGTAACCATGGCAATGTCTGCGTTACAATCCATACTTTCCGTCATGGCCTCAAGTGCGTCCGCCTTTCCCAAGCAATCATCGCTGTGCAGGGTTAGTGCATAGTCCCCTGTAGCTTTGCCTAGAAGGAAGTTAGAGTTTTCTGTGATGCCAATGTTTTTCTTTTGCCGGAAAACTCGCGTGTTTGCTTTACCTTCTGCCCATGCCGTGACCAGCGATCCCGACTCATCCTGCGACCCATCGTCGGAAATTAAAATCTCCTCGGGCTTCCTGCTTTGAACATCGATGGAGCCAAACAGCTCTGGCAGGTAAGTCTCATGATTGAATACTGGAATTAACAGGCTGAGTGTCCCTTTTTTCATTTCTGGACTCTTGCCAAGACCGTCAAACCATTGTTGTTGGCAAAGTGGCTTTGTTGGAACCATTCAGGAAACTTTGCAAGAAACTCCCGAATCGCTCGCCCCATACCTTGTGAAATCTCCTCCTCCTTCATTCCCGTATCTTGAGCCATCTTACGAGCATCCCACCCCATCCGCAAAACTTCGCCCTTATCTCTATCTGTCTCCGTGTCGTGAAGGACAATAAAACGGCGGATCCGTTCTTGGTGGGCCCAGAGCTCTGCTTTCAGCTGTCCGTAAACATGTAGGGTATCGATAAAGAGAAGATCGAATTCATGAGGCAGGACAATCTTGCGCGAGTCCGCAACGACCATACTGGTGCGCACAGGTGGAATTAAGTTTCCTCCCCATCGCTCAAGATCGGAGACGTCAGCTGGATTGATATCTATGCAAAGAAGCTTTTTCTTGATGGCCTCGCTTTCTGCCAATCCTTGTAAAAAAGCCCAAGAGGACACACAGCGACGGACCCCTATTTCACACACCGAGGCGCAGGAGCGGCTCAGCTCCCTTAAGAGGGGAAGATGTTCATTGATGTCACTTTTCTCCTTGGTCTTCTTTCTATAACGGCGGGCTATATTCCAGCGCGCACAGTGTGCCTGAAGATGCGCGACCCATCTTACTAGGAATTCGTCAGATTGTTCTTTAGGTGGGGACTCCACTGGATTCAAATCTTTACCCAATTTGAAAGAGCATCTTCTATGGCCTCTTCAAGAGGACGAAGTCGTGCCCCGGCGCGGAGGGCCTTTCCACAATCAAGAATACAGTTAGAACGAGCAGCTTTGGCCCCAAAACGGTAGAATTCTGCGTCATTGTTCCAGAAAACTGGTCGCCAACCTGGATTGATCTTCCTTCGTATTTTTTCCACGACTTCCGTAGTTGAGGTGTACCCAGGATTCGTCAAATTATAAATACCCCCCTCGGCCCCTTTTTCCCAAAGGTCAAGGCAAGCACCCGCAAAGTCGCCTAGGTGACTGAGGGAATTCCAGTTTTGATACACTTTGGGGTAATTTTGTACTTTCGATAGGTAGTTTCTCGGACCATCGTGTTCATTAAATGGTATCCGGACCCGCCATACATAAAACTCCGGAAACGGCTTCATCACCTCCTCGGCGAGGGCTTTTGTTCCACTATAAAAACTGCAGTTGTTCTGGGCAAAAGTGAAGTTAGGCAAATCAATTTCATCAAAACCTTCGATCTGGCCAGAGCGGGTCGCCAGAAGCTCGGAAACAAGGGGCTCAGTCAGGCGGTCTTCCACCGCACAAAATCCATCCTCCCGCTTTACCTTCACTCCGATATAGACACATCCGGAGGAAACAAAACCCATGCGTACGCCAGCCGTCGCACATGCCTGAGCTACCGTCTGCGTCAAACTCAAATTCCCCGCCAGCGTTTCTCCTCTCTGATTCTCGCATGCGTCTACATTGGGTTTCCCCGTAAACCCCGCAGCGTGAATCACCAGTTCCGGCTTTTCCCGAACCAACCGCTTCGTCAGCTCACGAAAGCTTGTGTAATCGAAATCCCGTCGGGAAAGCCCTTGGAAGGGAATACCCCGCTTCGTCAGCTCTGCGACAAACGATTGACCGATATACCCAGAAGAACCCAGAAGATAAATCATTTTAGGTTCGCACCCTTTTCATAACGGAACGCCTGAACCTGCGCCAAAAGGAAAGCTTACCCTCCTGTCGGAGTAGATGATTTAGGAACGTCTGACGGTCGAGATCCGCGTCAGCACGTATTTCGCTAGGCCCTGTGAGCAGGGGCTTCAGAGAAGCTTCTCTCTCCATGCCAGTCTGTGCAGTCTCATCATGCGTATTCGTAGCATCCGCCCCAAAGCCCACGTTTCGGACAAGATTTTGAGCAGGAGTAATGGCAACGAGGCCGTCTTTCCAGAAAGAGGATATCCAAGGGTAGTCCCAGCTATGAATCTCACCACTCTGCACCCTTGCAAAAATTCGTTTCCAATACAGGAATTCATCATGGCCACAGTCGGGATAGTATTCCCTAAATCCAGCAGTAGGCCAAGTCCAAGGCCTTTGTCGATAAGCCTTCCAAGTTCGAGCCCAAGTGGCCCAGCCCCAGATATGCATATACCGAGAAAAGAAGTAATCTGTATGAAGTTTTGCCTCTTTCGGAAGAAAGCAGTCCCCAGATATTCCGCCAACTTTCGTCTCATTCCGATACCGGTCAAGCATCTCCTGACAAAAAGGAATGAAATCTTCTGAAGGTTGACAATCTTCCTCTAAGATAATTGCGCTGCTTTCGTGGGCGAACAGTTCATCGAGCCCAGTTTCCACCCTATTCTTAAGTCCTAGATTCTTATCTGCATACACTTTTGTTACTTCACATTTCCATGTAATACCTTTTTCCGCCTCTTGTCTTGCTGCACTACACATCTCATTTTCGCTTTCCTCTTTTGGCCCATCGGAAATAATCCAGATGTTTTTGGGTTGCTGCACCCGTAGCGCTGTAAGCAAGCCTCGGACTAGGGCTGGTCTTCGATAAATCAAGATGGCGATGGGAATCGTATCCATTGTCGAGAAGCTTTTACCAGTAACAACCATCTTCAACGCTGTTTCTATTTATCGGTCTTTCGTCAGGGTCTGCCGTCACCCAACTTGAATTATACATCACGGTGTTTGCCCATCGTTTCCCCTTAATACCAAAGAGTAACTGCATTTCCCCTCCCAAATGAATCGCACTTTTTCCCATTCTTTTGATCCGGTTCCCCAAGGGAAGCGACCAAGCTCCAGCACCGATTAAGGCTAGATCAAAATCTTTTGCCGAAACCTCCTTGGTGAGTTTTTCGAGCCCTTCCTCCCAACTGGCATAAGGACTGGGTTCTAAATGGGATTGAAACGGACATCGGACAAACTGACACGTTTTCTCAAGATGAGCCCAATCAACATCCCACTTCCCGTCCGGATCGTTGACTTGTTTCATGCAAAGCAGCTGTTTCTGCATGGTTTTGACAAAAGGTGAAATCACCAACCAGCGACAGGAGGCTATTTTAGGTAGTATATTACGACCCAACGCACTCATTGGAACTGCAAAGCTTCTAGGAGCCAAGGAAGTTATGATGGCAGTCTCGTACGCTTCAAGAAAGGCGTCGTCCTGCCACATACAAAGAAAATCTGTCGCAGCGATCGATCGCCTCATCTCCTGATTCCACCTAAGAAACGGTCCTTTCTGAATTGGAAAAAACCCAGCATTGTTCTGAAGACGGGAAGCAGGCCTCCGCCAACTCCAACCCCTCGGCCATTCAAACTTCAAACGGTGATCCAGATACTCCAACGCCATCAATTCAGCCCCACCTATTTTGCCAGCGAGAAACGGTTTCTTTTCAGTAAGCCAGCGTCGAAGGTCTTCAACTGATGCGGACTTGCGCTCCATGACTTTTTGTTTCCGTCCATTTATGGTTTTATTATTTTCTAAGCGCAGTTTGTCGCTCCATTGCTTATAGAACTTTTTTGCTTGGAGCGCTGATTCCCCAAAAAGCTGACCCGCCCTATAAAGTTCTCGCTCTTTGCCGCTTGAGTTCTGTTTTATTGCGTGCACCGAATAGCGTCCTATGACGCCAAGGAGCCGCACAATATTAAAAAGGCTTTTCTTCGATAGGTTTGAACCGAAGGCGAAGGCAGAATCATATCCTGAAAAGATTGCTGACCACCACTTCGGTTTATTGCTTCCTAGGTGATGTACCGCTAATGGATTAAACAAAACTCTCTTCTGCCCAGATCCATATTTTGTTGTAAAC
>Ga0114971_10003859_pt1 | contig 10163 bp, 10 predicted proteins | sample M_140625_MF_Meta_FD_87320 | JGI IMG/M metagenome (GOLD analysis project Ga0114971, IMG submission 87320) | Freshwater microbial communities from Lake Montjoie, Canada to study carbon cycling - M_140625_MF_MetaG | ecosystem: Environmental > Aquatic > Freshwater > Lake | place: Lake Montjoie...
ACTGTGACACGCAGTGCGACGGGCAGACCATTGATATCCGAGTCCCAAGAGTCATACCAATCAGTTCCGTCAGAAGCCTCGATATAAAGTCCGATGATCCCATCCATCATTGGTGCGGCTTTCCCGCCGCCGCCTTCATTGTCATCTGGAACTGCATCGGATCGCATCCACAGTGCGCTTCCGGATTCGTCATCGGTGACACGCAACTGAACTTCGTGTTCGATTCCATCACCTTCATAAGTCTTATTGCGAACGGGCGAGAGTTTGGTGGAATAGATCAGGACGTCATTTCGAGGAAGATCACCGATGGGAGAATTGACAGAGTCGCCAGTCAGCAGAATTCTGGTGTCGATCAGGTTGTCGCTGCGGATGACTTGCTGAAGTTCGCGTCGAATTTTATCGAGTGCCGTATTTGCGCGCAAATGTGCGTTCAATCGAACTTTCGAACTCGCTCGCGCGCGGGCGAGTTGGCTCAGAGAAGTCCCCAAGGTTCCAACGACGATGACGGCGATGATTCCCGCAATGATCAATTCGACAAGTGTGAATCCGCGATGAGTAATTTTATTTCGTGACATTACTGCCCTCATTCTTGGATTCAAAGTATTTCTGTCGATCGATTGGCTCTGATGGAGCGCGCTCTGGATTTGGCTCGTCGCCTAGTCGTAAAGCAATTCGAGTTGCACAGCGAAATTCTCGTCCAACTGGATCGGTGATGATCGCCAGAACATCGCATGGCGAACCTGGCTCAGCCTTTTCGATATTGACTTGAAATTGAAAGTCGGCCCACGGTGCATCGCAATGACCAGAAAGATTGTGCGACTTCGGCCACAATTCTGGTCCTTCAACAAGAACGCTGGCAAGAAGTTCGTCAAGTAATGCTGCGGCCATCACCGCACGCTCGCCGCGCTGTTGATCCATCATCGCACGCGCAGCTAAAGAGACGACTGATCCAAGGCCAATCGCCAAAATAATTCCAGCGATCACGACTTCGATGAGTGCGAATGCTCGGCGAGAATTTTTTACCACTTTTCGTCTCGCGTTCCATATTGATCAAGGTCAAGTGCCTCTCGAGTTTGAACCGCAGTTCCGCCCGCATCGAGCCGAGTTGGGACCATCGAATTCGAATCAAGTCTCAACACAGTATCGATCAATCCCGAGAGTAAATGCATCTCGACGCTTGGCCGGCCTCCTCCTGGAACGGAAGGAATCAGCCAGTCGGATCCTGAAACTTCAACGTCATCAATTGAAAGCCCAACCAATTCCATCCCTCTGGGAAGCGCGACGGGCGAAAGGCGAATATCTGTGACCCATTCGTACTTCGAGTGTTCACCATCTTCGCTTGTTGCCAATGGGTCGCGATCTTTGGTCAGCATGGAGAACCATCCAGTTTCTGGATCCTGCCAGAGTGCGATTTGCTGCGAGGATGTTGCATCACGAAACGCGAACATGGAAAGAAGATCACTCATTTTCGCAATAGCATTTTCATGTTCGGCTTTGGTTGTTCGAGTGAGTCGAGGGACGATCATTGCGCTCAAGACGGCGAGAATCACCACCGCGACGATCACTTCAATCAATGTGAAAGCTCGGCGCATAGTCTTCGCTACTCTTGGCCGTTGACGATGTCTTTGTTCTCGCCATCACCGCCTGGTTGCCCGTCAGCGCCATAAGAAATCAAGTCAAAATCCTTGTTGACTTCACCTGGGACGATGATGATGTATGGATGTCCCCAAGGATCAAGGAGTGCCTTCTTGTTATCCAAATATGGATCGTCACCTTCAGTCAAGATGTCCAGTTCGAAATCTTCTGGACATCTGCTCAGTCCAGCTTCTGTCATATAAAGACGAACCTGTTGAGCAAGCGAAGCAGCTTCTGTCTTTGCGCGCTTGTCCTTTGCAGAGCCGATAAACTTGGTGAGTCGCGGCACAAAGATTGCAGCCATAATGGCGACGATCGTGACTGCCACAATGACTTCGATCAAACTGAATCCGCGTCGTTTGGAGTTGCTTCGGAGAGTGCGACGATTGTGGGCCGAAAGGATTTGATGGTTGATGGACATTGTGACCTCGTTAAAAAAATAAATAAATATGGAAAAGAGAAATAGGGAAAGTGAAACTATCCGCCGATGGCGGCTTGAAGATTGAGAAGTGGAAGGAGAATGCCGAGCAAGACAAATCCTGCCACGAGGCCCATCACAATGAGCAGAATGGGAGGAAGCGCCTTGGTAAAAACCTTGAGTGAATTATTGACTTGACGATCGAAAGCAGTTGCCGCATGCATCAGCATGGGCTCGAGTCGTCCCGAACGCTCTCCGATATTCACAATCTGAATAAGCAGTGGCGGGAATAATCCAGAACGCTCGAGTGGATCGGCGAGAGAAGATCCTGTTGTGACGCGCTCTTGAACTTCGTCGATCGCGGCCATCATTGCGGAATTTCCCAATGTGTCTCGAACGACTCGCAGGGCTTGCAAAATCGGAATACCTGCGGAGACGAGGGTTCCAAGAGTGCGTGTAAAACGAGCGACTGCAACGTCTCGGAGCAGAACGCCGACAATCGGAAGACGAAGCAGGGTGAGATCGACAAGCATTCGATTCTGCGGCTGGGAGATCCAACGTCTCCAGCCAACGATCGCAGCAACTGTCGCCAGAGCAATTGCCCACCACCATCCAGTGATGAATCCCGCAAGTCCCAAGAGAACTCTTGTGGGAAAAGGAAGCTCCACTCCGGGCTGCCCAGTGATCGGTGCCATCAGTCGCGGCAGCACAAATGTGATGAGCACAACAACACTGATCGAGATCAGCCCAGCGACGATCATCGGATAGACCGTTGCTCCGACAACTTCTCTTCTTAATTCAACGGATCGATCAAGAAGATCCGCCAATTGATGCAGAACTTCAGCGTTGCGTCCCGACGCATCTGCGGCGCGAAACATTCCCACGGTCATGTCATCGAAGGGGGGGCCGTACTCTTTCGCCGCCTGATGCAGTGGAACTCCAGCCTCGACACGTTCAATCAAAAAATCAAGAATGACTGGAAGCGCGCGCCCAGAAGCTTGACGACGGACCGTACGCAATGATTGCATCAGTGGAAGACCAGCTTCGAGCGCTGTTGCAATTTCGCGAATGAAACTGGTGAGATCTGTCCGCGACATCGAAGGTCGACCTTTGAGGCGTCGATTCGAAATGGAGATTTTCTTGGGTGAAGCAATGCGAGCCGATCTTCCTTGCGGCTCCGATTCATTTTCAATCGAAGTCGCAACGATTCCTGTGCGCGTCAAGATGCGAATTGCATCAGCGCGATCCTCTGCTTGAATCGTTCCTCCGCTTGCTGCGGCACCGAGTCCTTGATATCGAAAAGTCGGCATGGTGGTTCCTATGGCTCAAAGTCATCGACATCTTGGGTGGCACGCAGAACCTCGGGGATCGTGGTCAGACCCGTTTGAGCTTTCATCATTCCATCGTGTCGCATGACCGTAAATTCCGAACCAGCCATTTCTTTCAGTTCCGTCACGGAAAGTCGTTTTGTGATTCCGTTACGCAGCGCTGGATTCATGCGAAGCAATTCAAAGAACCCTAATCGTGATTTAAATCCTGTCTTCCTGCATTCGTCGCATCCAACTGCTTTCCACTCGCCGCCTTCGAAGCCTGCAATCTCACTTGAAGTCAGCCGAGATTTCGTTTCATCAGTCAGTGGCGTACGAACTTTACAGCGCACGCAGAGCCGTCTTCCAAGTCGTTGTGCGAGCAATCCTTCAAGCACGCTTGCAACCAAAAATGGTTCCGCTCCCATATCGACAAGTCGTCCAATGCTGGAAATAGCATCATTGGTGTGGAGCGTGGAAAGGATGAGATGTCCCGTGAGTGCAGATCGAATTGCAATGTCAACAGTTTCGTTGTCTCGAATTTCACCCACCAGAATCACGTCGGGATCTTGACGAAGAATGGCGCGCAGACCGATCGAGAAAGTCAATCCTCTTTTTGGATTGACGGGAATCTGATTCACCCCAGACAATTCGTATTCAACGGGGTCTTCAATCGTGATGATCTTCTTGCGCGGGTCATAGAGTTTGCTTAAAGCTGCATAGAGAGTTGTCGTTTTTCCAGATCCAGTCGGCCCAGTGACCAACAGCAATCCGTGGGGCTTTTCAATCAGCCGATCCATTGTGTTTCGATGCGGCTCGCTCATTCCCAAACTTTGCAAATCCAAAGCAAGATTGCTCTTGTCCAGAATACGCATCACGATGCTTTCGCCATAGATCGTTGGAACTGTCGAAACTCGCAAATCAACTTTTCTTCCTTCGAAGCGCAGCGTGATGTGGCCGTCCTGCGGGACATATCGCTCTGCAATATTCATCATTGCCATGATCTTCACGCGACCAATCAGCGCAGCTTGCAAATGCTTTGGCGGGGGAGGTTGTTCGATCAGCACGCCGTCCACGCGGTACTTGATTTTCAAGTCGTTTTCGAATGGTTCAATATGAATATCGCTGGTACGACTTTGAATCGCTTCCAGAATGAATAGATTGACAAGATTGATCAGCGTTGGCTGCTCAGCCATTCGGTGCACGTCTGCAGCTTCGATCGCATCGACATTGTTGCCCGATTCATCGGTCGTCGATTCGTCATTGCCTGCGAGCGATTCTGCAACGCGTGCGGCAGTTGTTCCATACGCACGCCGCATGAGTTCTCCGAAAGCCTCTGGTTCCACACCAAGTCGTGTCACGGGAAGTTTGGCGATCGCAGCGATTTCATCGGCGGCGCCGAAATCAAGCGGGTTAAACATTGCAACGATTAATCGCCCACGTTCAATTCGAATCGGTACCGAGCGAACTCGAACCGCGACTTCGGGAGTCAATAAATCAATCGCCGCAGGATCAGTCTCTGGTGGTTTTTCAACCCAAGAAATTCCTAGAATGCGACATCGCTCGCGGATTTTTGCCGTTTCATCCGCTGCACTTGGCGGAGTGAGATTGGCCTCCGTGGCTCCCAGTTGAAGATCGTTTGTCGCTGGTGCCATGGTTCAGTCTGCAGTCTTTGGCGGAGCCGATTTTGATTTGTCACGACCACCGCTTGTTGGTCGGGAGAGAGCGCTGTTTTCTGATGGACTTCGTCCGGGAGCATCGCCACCAGATTCCGCGTTCAAAGCTGGTGCGTTTCCTTCACCTTTGTCTTTCCCATTGCCCATCGGTCTCTGAGCAGCCGCAGCCAACTTAGCGGCTCCGGGGAGTTGTTCCGAAAGTTCAGGCCCGACGATCTGCGCAATTTTTTCGCGAGTCTTTTCATCCATCGCATCGCGTTCGTCAAGCATCGGTCGATATGGGTCCAATGGTCCCTTTTCAACATTGGCATTTCCTTGCGTCATTTTGCGCCGAGTTTCTTCGGTTTGCTTTTTCGGTTCCTCGGTGCGATAGAGCGTTACCAATCGCAATCGCCAGTCCTCGTAGAACTTGACATATTCCACTTGAAGAGCATTGAGTTGAGTGATCTGATCTGGCGAGAGCCCCGGCAATTCAAGCGCCGCAGCAAAGTATGGAATCATCGGGCTTGGTCTGTAGGCAGCAGGAAATGCAGCCGCAAGAGCTTTCGCCCGAAAAATTGGTCCCCAATGATCGCCGTATGCAGTCGCAATCTTCTCCCTCGAAGAATCTTGCAGATCACGCAGTGCAACGCGAGTCGCCACGATCAATTCCAATTCCTTCAGTCCGCGTGCATAGTCCTGAGCAACAAGTGCTTCTTTAATCTTGTCTTGTGAAGCGAGTAACTGAGTTGATCGTGCAACAAGAGCAGCATCTAATCCAATTTCGTATTGATCTAGGGCTTCTTTGGCGGCGAGCATAAAATCGGGGGGTACGTCGCACTCTCGAGAAACTTGTCGCAGATCGACGCTCTCTCCACTGAGAAGTCCACGAGGAAGTTCCTTCTCTCTGCGCATTGCTCGTTCTAGTTTCGGCCATCGTTCTTGTTGTTCGTCGCTCAAAACGCTACGCAGATTTTCGACAAATCTCTGCTTCATTCGAGCTTTTTCCTGAATCCATTTGTTGATAGGCCGCATGATGACTCCCATCGCGCCTTGATCACCTGCGTTGATGATTTGATCCTTCATCCCCTTCATTTCATCTCGCAGTCCATCGCAGCCAACCTTGAAGTCTCCAGTGTAATCCTGCATTAAACTTTCAACCGTCGGCACTTGCCAATCTTCCAAGACAAGAAAATCAACAAAGAGCGTGATGTCTCGATTCATATAATCAGGCTGAAATGCTTCGACGAATCCCGCTTGAAGTCCAAGCTGCGCTTGAGCGGAAGGCGCCGATAGTCCGACGCAGATTGCGATTGCGGCAAGAAAAGTACGCGTGTGTGTTTTTAGGTTCATTAGATGAATTCCTGATTTGGTAAAAGAATCGTCCAAAGTGAACGCCGAAGTGCGTCAGATATGGCAGAAATTCGCCTAATTCTGTGAGTTTGGACTGAATTTAATTTTCCGTGCTTGCAAATGAAAAACTACAAATCCAATATTAGTCCTATAACCACAAAAAAATCGAAGAACAAGCGCTTTTCGCCGATGTTGTCATATTTTACGCCGAAGTTCGAACTGTTCGCTGTTCGATGCGCTTCAAACTGACGGTCTGGACGATTCGATCCACGAAGATTCCAGGGGTATGAACTTGGTCTGGGTCGAGTTGGCCAATGGGAACCAGTTCTTCTACTTCTGCAATGCACACCTTGCCACAGGTGGCGACCATTGGATTAAAGTTGCGAGCGGTTTTGCGATAAATCAGATTGCCGAATGCATCGCCTTTCCATGCTTTGACAAGCGAAATATCGGCTCGAATTCCTCGCTCGAGTACGAATGTTTCGCCGTCAAAAATCTCATGCGGCTTTCCTTCAGCAACCTGAGTTGAAAGTCCGGTGCGAGTGTAAAACGCAGGGATGCCTGCGCCGCCAGCGCGAAGTCTTTCTGCAAGCGTTCCCTGCGGAGTGAACTCGACCTGCAATTCTCCGGCCATAAATTGCCGCTCGAATTCTGCATTTTCTCCTACATAACTCGAGATCATCCGACGGACTTGTCGAGTCTTGAGCAACAAGCCCAGCCCCCAATCATCGATGCCCGCATTATTGCTTGCGATCGTCAGTCCTTTGACTCCGCTGTCACGCAAAGCAATGATGAGATTCTCTGGAATTCCACAGAGCCCGAATCCACCAACTGCGATCAGCAAATCATCTTGCAGCAGCCCATGAAGCGCATCTACGCACGATTTGTGAACCTTGTTGAGAGCCATGAAGGGCGCAGTGTACGCAAGTGGACTAGGCTCGTCTGACGTGCGTACGCTCATCGTCCTATTAATTTTTTTCTCGGCGATGCCGGACACAATGGCTGCTCCGGTTGTCAAAGAACTCTTCATGGATCGTTATGGCGCCAGCCCCGGCTTGGCTCAAATGTTCAATGGCATCAATTTACTAGGCGCATTCGCAGCGTTGCCACTCTTATGGTTCGTGCGTGGCAAGAACCATTCTGTTGCATTGGTGATTTGGGGATCCATCGCTGATGCGCTTTTGCTCGCATTGATGGCGCTGCCACTTGGATTGGAATGGACACTCGTTGTGCGTGCGCTTGAAGGAGTGACCGATGTCATCGTCTTCGCCGCACTCTTCGACCTCGTTCGCCGTTCTTCGCGCGGACATGTCGGCGCGGGCATGGGAATCGCATCGACTCCGCTTTTGATGGGGCTTGGTTTCGGTGCGATGTTTGGCGGACTTGTTGTCCGTCAATCTGCGGGAGGCGCATCTGCAAATTGGCTCTTTGGACTTTCTGCGGTTTTGAGCATTTTTGTCGCTGGAATTGCTTTTATTGCTCGCCGACGATTTGAAACTTTCCAATCTTCGGCTCACGTTGATGTTGCAAATGATGTCGCGGATATTGAATCTCAGTCTCAAGTTCGCGATCCGATGTGGCCTTCGCTTGCGATGACGTTTTCAGATCGTGCAACTGGAGGATTGATCACAGGAACACTGCCGATCGCTTTATCGCAAGTCTTTGGATATTCACCGCTCGTGCGTGGATTGTTGGTGGGATTGCCGCTCTTATTGATGGCGCTTGGAACGGGTCCTGCTGGATGGTTCTGCGACAGAATTGGAAGTTTGCGCGTTCGAATTTTCGCTGGTGTCGCATACGCTGGATCCTTCGCATTGCTTTCCGTCGCGGGAGATCAAGCAGTTCCGCTGGGAATCGTGATGGTGATCATCGGATTATCTGCAAGCGCGCTCTTTTCCAGTTCCATAGCTCTTGTTATTCGATCTGGTCCTGCGACGATGGCGCTCGGTGCATTCAGAGGCGCGGGGGATCTTGGTTTCCTCAGCGGAACTGCATTCTCGGTGCTCTTATTGTCATCGCTTGGTGGAGAATCGCCAACATACTCCAACTATGCAGCAGTTCTCGCTATTTTCGCAGGGTTTCACGCACTCACAACATTGATCACAGGAGTCAGGTTGAAAATCTCCCGCAACCGCAATGCAGTTGCGAGCAAATCATTGACTACAAATTAGAATCAATAAACTAGAATCAATAAACTGGGGTCAATAAACGGGGGTCAATTTGGTGTGCCGATGATTCCTGGAAGTGAATACGCCATCGATGGATTCATCGAGATCAATGCAAGTCGGATTTTTTCCAGCGCCTTATTCTGAATTTGTCGTACGCGTTCTTTGGTCACGCCAAGAATGAGTCCAACCTGTTCAAGAGTCAGTTGAGATGCGTTGACTGGACGATCAAGGCCATATCTGTGGAAGATGACAGTTCGTTCGATATCGGAAAGTCCGGCTCGATCAGATTGAAAGAGATTCTTCACTTCGATGATGTCATCATTTTCACGAACACGACGGGTTTCACCTGAGTGATCTGCTCGTTCAAGTTCGGGATCGAATTCGACTGGAAAGAATTGGCGATGCTTCTGAGTTTTAATTCCAAGTCGGCTGTACGCCTTCAAAATTGCGCGACATCCATATGTAGAAAACTTGAAGCCACGACCGAAGTCGAACTTATCAACGGATCTTAAGAGTGCCATATTCCCTTCGCTGATCAGATCTCCAAAGTCCAAGTCCGCAGATCGAACACGTTTTGCCATAGCAAGTACAAGTGCAAGATTTGTCTCGGCAATTTGCTTGCGAATCTTTTCGGCGACCGCATGCCAGTGAAGCATGTCTCGCGCGCTTTCAGTTGTCATCCCTTCACGAGCTGCTTTGCGCTGCGTGCGAGCAACGCGAAAACGTGCATAATTCAATTGAGCGAAAATGACTCGTTCTTGCGCAGCGGTCAGTACAAGTGACTTGGGCGGACGAACGTTTGCAGTTCCGTTTGAAGCAGGCGTCCTTTCGTCAAGAAGCGGCTGGTACCAAGTAATATCGGGCTTGGCAATCACTGGTGCGTCTGCGAAAATTCTTCGCTCTGCTCCGGCACGCAGAAAATCGGAACTCGCAACGAATTGGACTTTTTCGCGCTGAAAACCTTCAAGAATCGTTCGTTCTTCTGGGGTAAAACTTCCTGTTGGCATTTGGGTGGACCCGAAACTGATCGCACTCGAAGAGCGCCGAACTTTCAGTGCAGAGATGGCATTGGAACTCGGAGATTTGGTCACAGCAGAAGCGCGACTGGCGTTCAGCTTTGGCATTGGCAGTGGGGCAGATATTTTTCTGCGAGAGACCTTGGTAACTGTGGTAATTTTTGTCATTGCATTTCTTCTGGAGAGACGTAGAAACAGAGAGCCCATGATCAACACTCCCACCACGAAGTGAACGAACAATGTCCCATACGCAAAAAATGCAAAGGTGTTCTAGGGACTTCAAGTTAGATTTCGATTTTCACACGCAAACATCTTTCAATTTTGAAAGATGGCAACACTTCGTCTCAATTTATCACGAGGTGCAAAGCGATAGAATTCGAGGAAAAAGGGCTTTAACACTATTTCAGATAGCCGTTTACGGCTTTCAATCAACACTCGTCTTCGGCTGGCAAATGCCGCTTTAAGCGACTTATTCCGCCTTGCCAGCGCTTGTGTCATAAACCCAAGAATCTCCCGCACGTGCATAATCCAGGACCTCGCCGGACTTGAAAAAGAGCCCAAGTTCGCGCGTTGCGGCTTCGGGGCTATCCGATCCGTGCACGAGGTTGAAT
>Ga0114971_10003860_pt1 | contig 10161 bp, 10 predicted proteins | sample M_140625_MF_Meta_FD_87320 | JGI IMG/M metagenome (GOLD analysis project Ga0114971, IMG submission 87320) | Freshwater microbial communities from Lake Montjoie, Canada to study carbon cycling - M_140625_MF_MetaG | ecosystem: Environmental > Aquatic > Freshwater > Lake | place: Lake Montjoie...
CGGGGAGAAGGTCGAGGATCCTCACTGGTGGAATTCCGTTGGGAATATGCGCAGGGCGGTTGCTGTGGTGCGGGATGCTTTGACGGAGGTGCGCCCAGAACAGAAGGCAGCTTTTGGAGTGAACGCTCGGGCCTACGACATGGAATTGCTTGAATTGGATAAATGGGTGAGATCCAAAGTGGCCGAGTTGCCAAGGGATAAACGCAAGTTAGTAACATCTCACGATGCCTTGCAGTACTTTGCAAAAGACTACGGGTTCACTGTGTACCCCGTCTCTGGGTTGACTTCTGCCGAGCAGCCATCTTCGCGTGAGGTTGCAGACTTACTTAAGGTGATTAAAAAGCAGCGTGTGAAAGCTGTTTTTGCTGAGGACACCGTGAATCCAAAGGTATTGCAGCAGATGACAGCCGAGACTGGAGCCGTTTTGGGCGGGCAGTTGTGGGTGGATGGGTTGGGGACTGGGGAGGCCGCCAATTATCCAGGGATGTTCCGGCATAACGTAATTACTGTGGTGGAGGCGCTTAAGTAAAGTGCGGGGATCTCCTTTAATAAGAGCTTTGTTGTTGCTCCTAGGGTTGTTGGCTCTAAGTTGGCCGCTGCGACTGCTTCTCCAAAGGGAAGCCGCGCAGGTGGAGGCCGCTCGGGCTCCGGCAACTGTGCTTGAGGCAGCAGCACCTTCCCGATTGCCTTTGATGCTCACTTTTTCTCAAAAAGCCCTCCGTGCAGAAATCCGTTACGCAGGGAAATCCTTGTGGAATTTAGACCATCCAGGTTTGCACGAGGCGGGGGAACTACAAATTCCGTTTCCTAAGGAGGGCGTGGAGTTGGTTGTGAGTGTTGAGTTTGAAGGGGAGGCGCAGGGAGCGTTGCGTTTGCAGCTCACGGCCCCCGATGGCAACGAATACGACCGCAGCCTCTGGGGCGCGAGCACCGTGGAGGCGGTGATCCCATTCCCATGAGCTCGCACTCGCTTCACGTGGAGGATTTGACCGTGAGTTATCGGCGCATCCCAGCGCTGCATCACGTTGGCTTTACGCTGACTTGCGGCAGTGCCGTGGGAGTGCTGGGGCCCAACGGAGCGGGTAAGTCGACCTTGCTCAAGGCACTCGCCGGTTTGCTGCCGCTGGAAACGGGACGTATTACTTTTCACGGTCGCGAAATGAAGGGAGCCAATCAGGAGTTCGCGTACTTGCCGCAAAGGGAAATGGTCGACTGGGATTTTCCCACAACGGTACGCGGGGTGGTGGAAATGGGGCGGTATCTCAGCGTGCGTTGGTGGAAGCGTTTTTCGCAGGAGGACCGCCTCGCGGTGGACGCCGCTTTGGAGGCGATGCAGATGACGGCTTTGCAGGACCGTCAGATTTCCGCGCTCTCAGGGGGACAGCAGCAGCGTGTTTTTCTGGCGAGGGCGCTGGCACAGGAGGCGCATGTGCTTTTGTTGGATGAGCCTTTTACCGGATTAGATCAACCTAGCCAGGAGGGACTTAAACTCGTGTTCCGACAGTTACGCGAGCAGGGGAAGCTGCTGCTTATTTCACACCATGACCTCGGGAGTGTCCCTGAGTTGTTCGACCAGGTATTACTTTTGAATGGCGAACTCCTCGCCGCTGGTCGGGTGGTGGACGTTTTCACGCAGGAGAATCTGACTCGCACCTACGGGACGCGGGTCTTTTCAAGAATCGATCATGGACTGGCTACTTGAACCCTTTCAACACGCCTTCATGCAGCGGGCTCTGGTGGCCTGCGTACTGATTGGTTTTCTCAACGGCTTCATGGGCGGCTTCGTGATGTTGCGTCGCATGGCGCTCATGGCAGATTCGTTGAGTCATTCGTTGCTGCCCGGACTCGCTGTGGGCGTGCTGCTTTTTGGGTTGGCTCCGATGGGGCTTTTTTTTGGTGCCCTTTCGGCTGCTCTTATCGTGGCACTTGGGGCGCAATTGCTGGCTCGCGGGACGCGTGTCAAAGAGGACACTGCGCTGGCAATTCTCTACACGTGCGCCTTTTCCTCGGGTGTGGTCCTCTTGAGCTTTGTTAAAGTTCGGGTGTCATTGCTGCACTATCTTTTCGGTAACATTTTGGGTGTTTCAAATCAGGATTTGTGGCTGGCGTACGGCGTGGCTGTGGTGGTGCTGCCCTTGTTGGTGGCCGCAGAACGGCCCTTACAATTGTTGTTGTTCGACGCCTCGGTGGCGCGGAGTCAGGGCGTGCCAGTGTCGCTCCTTAACACCGGATTGGTGGTCGCCTTGGTGCTCACTATGCTGAGTTCGTTGCAAGCGGTAGGAGTAATTTTACTGCTGGGACTTCTTATCGCGCCGGCCGCCACGGTGTATTTGTTGTGCGACTCCTTCCCAGCGCTCTTGTGGGGAGGTGGGGCGCTTGGGGTATTCGGAGCGGTGAGCGGTTTGTGGTTGAGTTACTGGCTTGGGGTGCCGTCTGGCGCGTGCATCGTGCTGGTGTTGGGCGGTTTGTTTTGCGTCGCCTATCTTGTCAGTCCCCGCTACGGGTTGATTCCTAAGCTTTGGAAGGCGCGCCATTTTCACAAGGAGAGTCTGGCGCGCTGGGAGCAGCACCACTGAGTCGGCTCTGGGCTAGTTAAATTACCGAGGTAAAATAAACCGGAAGATTGACACTCAGTGCCGTGAGGTCCTACGCTTCTCCGTTCAACTATTGAACATCGATTCGTCGAAGGAAAGGAGGGAAACACCATGCCAGAAGTAGCAGTACGCAAAGGGGAACCGATTGATCGGGCCCTGAAACGCTTGAAGTCCAAGATGGAGACGGAGAGCATCATGGAGGAAGTTCGGAGGCTGCGCGCCTTTGAAACGCCCACCCAGAAAACGAAGCGCAAAGCGAAAGCCAACGCCAAAAAAGCGAAAGCCAAGCAGCGTTTTAACGCCTCCTAGCCTTCAGTCGTTTGACCCGAATTTTGATAAAATTCGGCTCAAATTCGTTTTGAAGCTCAAAGTTGTAGTTCGACACTCAAAGCTCGTAGGCATCTCGTCTAAGTGACTTCGAGAAGTTTTTAAGCCGCTGTCTCTCCGCGTGAGAGACAGCGGTTTTTGTTTGGACAAATTCTGGTTTTGCGGTCGCAAGTTTCGCCAGAGTCACCCTCTCAAATCTACTTGCCCTTACACTTTGACCGCTCACACTCATCCTCCATTGCAGGTGCCGCGAGGAACCCCGTGTAAGCCGGGGGCAGTCGCGCTGCTGTAACCGGGGACGGACTCCCAAAATGCCAATCTTTACTTCGGTGAGGGTGAAGGCGGGAGCGAGGTTGGTCGATCGGAAGGGCATAGCCTTCGCCGCTCGGCCGCAGCCGGGAGCCAGAACATTCACGGCACCAGCAACTCATTCGTCGGAGTCTATTTGCGAAAGAGGCGCGTTTTTAACGCGTATTCTTATGCAAGCCTTCGATGACAAACCTTCTTCGCAAAAAAGAAGAATGAGGGATCAGTCCCGAGCGCAAGCGGGGGGCAGGATCTCTCTGTTCAAGAAAGATCCATGTTACAAAGTTCCGAACCTCGCGGTCCGGCAGTCTTCGACGTCTCCAAAGGTGACGTTGCGCTGCTTCACGCCCTTCAGCAACGCCTGCTTTCTCAAACCAAGCCGCCCGGTAGCCTCGGCATGCTCGAGGAAATTGGACTGCGCCTTGGGTTGCTGCAACGCACACTCACTCCAAAGGTCGAGCACACGCGGATCTGTGTTTTCGCCGGCAGTCACGGAGTCGCTCGGGAGGGGGTTAGTGCGTACCCTGTGGAAGTCACCGGCCAGATGGTGGCCAACTTTTTAAATGGTGGGGCGGCGGTTTGTGTTCTTGCCCGTGCTGCAGGAGCGTCTCTGCATATTGTTGATGTTGGGGTAGATGCAGACTTCCCCGATAATTTGCTAAAGCATCCCTCCTTCTTTTCACGACGCATCAAGCGGGGAACTGAATCCTTTGTGACGGCTCCCGCTATGCTCCCCTTTGAATGTGCTGCGGCTCTGGAAGTCGGGCGTGAACAGGCCAGGCTCGCTGCGGCAGACTCCATCGACGCGTTAGGTATTGGTGAAATGGGCATTGGCAATTCAACGTCTGCGGCCGCACTGTGCGCGGCGTTGCTTCCCGTGGATGCGGCCTCTGTTACGGGGCTGGGCACGGGGGTCGACGGAGAGGGGTTGGCACGAAAAATAGGTGCCATCCGTGCGGGGCTCGCGCTCCACGCCTGCGAGGCTACTGGGCCCGAGGCCGCGCTGCATTGGCTCGCAGCGGTGGGAGGGTTGGAAATAGCGGCGCTAACCGGGTGTATTTTGGAAGCGGCTCGACTCAGGCTACCGATTGTGGTGGATGGATTTATCGCGACAGCTGCTGCGCTTGTGGCGGCGCGCTTAGAGCCGGCTTGTTTGGAGTGTTGTTTCTTCGCGCATCAGTCCGCTGAAGCGGGGCACCTTGCAGTGCTTGGCGCATTGGAGGTCAGGCCGCTGCATCAACTAGAAATGCGCCTCGGTGAGGCCAGCGGCGCCGCTCTTGCTCTGCCGCTGTTGCGCGCAGCTGCGCGGTTGCTCACGGAAATGGCCACGTTTGAAGCCGCGGGAATAAGCGCTTCCATCGCTCCTCACCTTTTATGAAGGACGCGTGGAATCACTTTCTGACCGCAGTAATGCTTCTCACGCGACTCCCCGTTGGACGCTGGTGCCACTATTCGCCGAACGCGGTGACAGCCTCTGCAGCGTACTTTCCGGCGGTCGGCGCGCTCGTAGGACTCGTCTGCGCCGGTGTGCTGACAACGGCGGCGGATGCTTTTCCAGCGAAGCTCGCAGTGCTCCTTTCCATGCTGGCCGGCGTTCTGGTCACCGGCGCCTTTCACGAAGACGGACTTGCCGATGCCGCCGATGGGATTTTTGGAGGCCGCACTCCGTTTCAACGCATGGAAATTATGAAGGATTCTCGGCTGGGCAGCTTCGGGGCGATTGCTCTTTGGTTCGCCTTGAGTGCAAAGTTTGTTCTTTTGGAAGCTATTCTGGCTAAAAGTCTTTTGTTTGTAATACAGGCGATTGTGTGCGCTCACGTGGCTAGTCGTGCTGCCGCCGTTGCTGTCATGCAACTGCAGCCCCACGTGGGTTTGGACACTACTCGCTCACATCCGTTCTGCCGCACGCTCAGTCGCGTTCAGGTGTGGTGTGCACTCGCTCCGCCGGCTGTTCTAATGGTGTTTTGCTTCGAAACGGCGGCTATACCAGTGCTCGCCTGTGTCACATTACTGGTCTTTTTTCTGGCGAACTTTTTCCATAAAAAGATCGGCGGTATCACAGGGGATTGTTTGGGCGCCACCGTCCAAATTTCCGAGCTAACGGTCCTCACCGCACTTCTTAGCCGATCATGAGCGCTCACCTTTCCCTCATTTTGGGCGGAGCTCGCAGTGGAAAAAGCCGTCGTGCTGAAGTGCTAGCGGCAGCCAGCGAAGCTGCTGTGGTTTATGTGGCCACCTGCGCGACGGCCCTTGCGGATGGTGAGATGCTTGATCGGATTGGATCGCACCAAGTATGTCGCCCAGCGCACTGGTTGACGGTTGAAAATCGATTCGATTTACCCGTCCTTTTCGCTGAGTTCAGCGGTCGCACCATTCTCCTAGATTGTCTTACTTTGTGGCTCTCATTCCATTGCGAAGCGATGGAGGAAGAAGCTCTCCTAGATTATCTTAAGGCTTCCATTGTGAGTGCCAAGAGGAACGCACACAGCCTTTTGGTTGTGAGCAATGAGCTTGGCATGGGATTGGTTCCATCCAATCTTGCGGGGCGTAGTTTTCGGGATCTGTGCGGCCGGGCTAACCAACTCGTGGCCGCAGAAGCGGACTTTGTAGAATTTCAAATCGCAGGTCTGCCTCTGGTTCTAAAGGGAGGTCGATTGCCATGAGCCAAGCATTTCATGGCGGCCGTTTGATTGAAGCAAAGGAACGCTTTGGTCATCAAACCTTCCTCGATTTTAGCGTCAACACCAACGCCTTCTGGCATCCGCCGGCCTCTTTTGCCGCCGTGCCTTTGTCCGACGCAATCACGCGCTATCCAGAGGCCGACGCGAACTCCGTGCGCCTGCTACTGGCCGATTTATACGATGTCCGCGCCGATCATGTCCTCGCTACTGCGGGAGCCATCGAGGGCCTTTATCTCGCAGTACGTCCCTTTACTCAAAAGCGTGCGCTTCTATTTGCACCCGCTTTCGCGGATTATAGTCGGGCCTGCTTGTCAGCGGGTCTTGAAATAAGAACCTGTTCCCTTTTTCCAAATCCCCCGGATACGGAGCAATTCGTCCAGTGGGCTCTATCTGTGGATGTCGTGATACTAGGTAACCCCAATAATCCCACGGGGCGTCTCTTTACAAACCTTGTAGAGGTTGTTTTACATCCCGCACTTTCGCACCTGCATTGGATTATTGACGAAGCGTTTATCGAATTTGTGCCGGAGCCGGAACGCCATTCCTTGCTTCCCAACATTGAGCGTCTTCCCAATGTAATCGTATTGCGCGCGCTCACCAAAAGTTGGAGCGTTCCAGGGTTGCGTCTAGGATTTTTAGTGACGGCTAATCTTTCTTGGCTCGCCCAACTTCGCGCAATGCAGCCGCCATGGCCGCTTTGTGGCGTCGCGGAGTCTTGGGCAAATGCACATCTAAACAAACCGACCCTCGCCGCGGTTCGCGAAAGCTTGCGTACCCTCGCACCGGAGCGCGAACGTTTATCAACGGCTCTGTCCTCCCTCCCCAGCCTTTTTCCTCTTGCCTCGGACGCCAACTTTTTACTGGTCGAAACTAGGGGACTCAACGCGAGAAACCTTGCTGAGGCTCTGGGGCGGCAAGGTATTCTCATTCGGGAGTGTGTCGGATTTCTTGAGCTGGAGGCCGAACGTTATTTTCGCGTGGCGGTGCGCACAACTCTGGAAAACGACCGACTCATTGACTCGCTCCATAACCTCTCGAAAGCCCTCCATTCTCCTCGCAAAACTCTCAAGAAAAAGCAGATGCGTGCTATCAGCGTTCTGGGCACTTCGTCCAATAGCGGAAAGAGTTGGGTTGCGACGGCTCTATGCGCCTGGCTGAGAAGGCGCGGGGTGCGTGTTGCTCCGTTTAAGGCGCAAAATATGTCGAACAACTCGGCCGTCACTCTGGACGGAGGCGAGATAGGCCGTGCGCAGGCGGTCCAAGCGGAGGCTTGCGGCCTGCCGCCCTCGGTGAGAATGAACCCAATTTTGCTGAAGCCTTCAGGGACCTCCGGGTCGCAGCTTGTGGTTTTGGGGCGGGCGCGGGGCCATATCAAGGCGAGGGAGTATTATGAAACCATAGAGAGTTTATGGCCCGTTGTGACCGAAAGTTTGAGTTATTGGGAAGGGCGCTGTGATGCGCTAATCTTGGAGGGTGCGGGTAGTCCCGTTGAGCTCAACTTGATGCAGCGCGACTTGGTTAATTTGTGGCCTGTGCGTCAGCTTGACGGACGCTGGTTGCTGGTGGCCGACATCGAGAGGGGTGGCGTATTTGCACAGGTTGCTGGTACGTGGGGTTTGCTGCAGGGCTCTGACCGCCAACGATGCGCAGGGCTAATCGTGAACAAGTTTAGGGGTGATCTTTCTCTTTTTGCTGATGCTGAGCACCATTTTGCTCCTCATTTCGGTGCCCCATTTTTCGGCACGCTTCCCTATGCAGCTCATCTACAGCCGGAAAATGAAGACAGTCTCTCGGAGGAACCCGTGGCAAGCATTCATGGAGAGCCCATTCATTGGGTGAGGTTCCCCCATCTATCCAACTCTCAGGACACGAATCCTTGGCAGCTTGATGAGGGCGTGCGTGTAGAGTGGGTCAGCCAACCCAATTCTCTTTCCAATGCTAGAATTGTGGTGCTTCCGGGTAGTAAAAACACACTCGCCGATCTGGCTTGGCTGCGATCCTCTGGCATGGCCGATGCCGTCCTTGCTGCCCACCAACGTGGCGCGCTTATCATCGGCATTTGCGGCGGTTTTCAAATGTTGGGCCAATATCTTTCAGACCCTAATGGGATTGCAGGCGAGAGAGGAGAGATGCTTGGGCTCGGGCTGTTACCAGTGGACACCCTATTTTTTGAAGAGAAGCAATTGGGCACCGTGAAAGTCCGATTCGAGGATGAGGTGTGGGATGCGTATGAAATTCACATGGGCCGTTCGACCGCGTCACAAGCCGTTTCTCCGCTCCTTACTGTTTTGGAAGAAGGCGCAGAGCGGGCTGAAGGGGTGCGGCACAAAATGGTCTGGGGCACTTACTTACACGGTGTGTTTGAGTCGGCGCGTATACGCCTTGCCGCCACGCAGAGCGTCGGATTTTTGGGGCACCGAGCGTCGCCGGTTGCGTTTCGTACTCAACGCGAGACATTATACAACGGCATGGCTGATTTGATTGAAGAGCACCTGAATCTGGAGGACCTCTGGCGTTATGTGGCAGATTGATTTATTTCAATTTCTGGCTGCTGTTGGGCTCGATCTCTTACTCGGGGATCCGCGTGGTTGGCCGCATCTTACCCGCTTGGCTGGCTACATGGCAGCGGCACTTGAAAAATTTTGGTCCAGCGCGATGGGCCGTAATGTCCCAGCTGGTGTGTGTTTCTGGCTTTCTGTTTGTGGTGGAATGTTGGCGGCGTACGCAGTAATGCGACAGATTTTAGGAGCAATAAGCCCAACGATTGCATGGATTTTTGATATATTAGTTATCTACCAGACCGTCGCTGCACGGGATCTTGATGGCCATGCAAGGGCGGTGGCTGTTCCTCTTGTCCTTGGTGATTTGGAGGAGAGCCGACGCCGTGTTGGTTTTTTGGTTGGTAGAGATACCGTGGACCTCGATGTGCAGGGAGTCTCCCGCGCAACGGTGGAAGCCGTGGCTGAAAGCGCCACAGACGGGTTTGTTGCTCCACTTTTCTGGGCAGTGGTTGGCGGTGTGCCCGGCGCTCTCTTGTATCGCTGCGCAAATACTCTCGATTCCATGGTGGGGCACAGAAATGAACGCTACGAATTGTTCGGTAAGTTTTCCGCGCTCACAGACGACGCACTGACTTTTATCCCTGCGAGGTTATGTGCGCTTTTTTCTCTGCTGCCGCGTGGCTTTCGTTACGCCATCGCAGTGATGGAGGACGCAGCCAAGCATTCGAGTCCGAACGCAGGTTGGGGTGAGGCGGCTGCAGCTTGGGCTCTAAACCTTCGGCTCGGAGGCTTAAATTTCTATGATGGCATTCCGGCTCAGGGACCGATTTTCAATAAAAATGGGCAACCGCCAGAACCTCGCGACATCCTGAGAGTACTGCGCTGGTTTTGGGGTGTGGCGTTTCTTTGTGTCATTCTATTAGGGCTCTACGTTGCCAAGCGTGACCAATCAACACGCCCTTCCAGCGGGTTTGAGGGGCCGAATATCAGCGAATTCAACCTTAGAGCACCGGCACTCAAGCAGGAGTATGTCCTGCAACCTTCGCCGGCTCCGGTGAAGCTTCAAGGGCAAATTATTTATGGAACAAAATCAACGCCTTAAGCAGGGTGCTTTTCAGATATACACTGGGGAAGGAAAGGGTAAGAGTACCGCTTCTATGGGACTCATGCTCCGTGCTTTGGGCTGTGGTTTCCACGTCTACTATTTGCGGATGATGAAGCCCCGATGGAAAACTGGGGAGCTGGCTTTGTGCCCGACGCTTCATCCCAATCTTACTTACCGCAATGTCGAGCAGGATTGGATTCTTTCGCGTAGCAAGCATATCCCCGAACACGTCGAAGCGATGACCGTCGCATTGGCAACAGAAATGGATGTCCTCCAAACAGTGCTTTGCTCGGGTGAATACGACTTAGTCGTCGTCGATGAAATTAATTACTGCATTCATCGCGGCTTGATACCTCTGGAGCGTGCGCTGTCTTTAGCGCTCGCGCGACCTCCGCAAGTGGAGCTCGTTTTCACCGGTCGTTACGCGCCCGATGCACTCATCGCAGTGGCAGATGTCGTTACGGAAATGCGCAAGGTGAAGCATCACTTCGACAAGGGTGTGTCGGCGCGGCGCGGCATCGAGTTTTAGGAAACCAGAGCATGCATAGCCCCACCCCAACGAGTTTGCCCGGCGGTATTGTGCTGGGAGGTCTGCATGGTAGCAGCGGGAAGACCGTGCTCACATGTCTGCTGCTTGCTGGATTGGC
>Ga0114971_10003861_pt1 | contig 10161 bp, 12 predicted proteins | sample M_140625_MF_Meta_FD_87320 | JGI IMG/M metagenome (GOLD analysis project Ga0114971, IMG submission 87320) | Freshwater microbial communities from Lake Montjoie, Canada to study carbon cycling - M_140625_MF_MetaG | ecosystem: Environmental > Aquatic > Freshwater > Lake | place: Lake Montjoie...
CTCCACCGTGCCCTTCCCGCGCACCCCGCACCCGCTCGCCGACCCGGCCCCGAAGCTGCCCAGCCCGGCCAGGGCCCTCCACGAGGCCGTCAAGGCCCTCTACGCGCACGACCCGTGCCTGCTCCCGACCCCGCAGGGCGCCCCGGCCCCGGACCGCGCCAACACCTCGGTTTATCTCGACGAGCCGCAGGGCCACGTGCTCGTCGTCTACGCCGTGGGGGGGAGGCTCGAGCTCGTCTCGTTCGCGCTCTCGCCTCAGCCAGAGAGGCAGCTGTAATGAACGCACACAGCAGCCTTACACACGGCGTCGTTTCGACTCTTCCCAGAGATCGGCGACCATGTCCCTGATCTCGTCCAGCTGCGTTCCGCCTGACTGAGAGTTTTCGAGCGTCCGTACCTTCCTGTTGGCACTGTCACGTTCCGAATTCAATCGAGCGATGATCGCGCTCTGACTGTTATTCTTTTTGGTTAGCTGATCCATGTCTCTTGTCTTCGCCTCAAGAGCAGACTGAAGTTTAGAGATATTCACTGACTGCCTCAGTATCACATCCTCGTAATCCTTCTTAATCTTCTCCTTTATCTCGTCGACGTGGCACATCAGCTCCTCTGACGACTTCTGGGATGATTCTCCAAACTCTTGTAACTCTTTCTTGGTCACCATAGACTCACTGATTCTTTCAGCCACAGCGAGGGATTGCTTGATCACAGCCTGTGTCTTCTCGTCAAACTCTGTTGTGTTCGTTTTGACCTGCTCTTTCTCAGCAAGTTCTTTGGCCTTGGCCAGCAGCCTTGGATTGCAGCTACCAGTTGTGATCAGCTTGAATCCGGGGGAGCTGGCCAGCTTGGTCACGCGGTTGAGCGCGGAGGCGGCAGAGTGGTTGCCGTCGTTGTGCTGAAAGGTCAGGACGGTGACACTGGCAGCCCCAAGCTGTTCCCACTGTGACTGGATCTGATGGCTCCACACTTGTTCTTGAAAATCCATGAACCCCTCAGCAGTGCCAGTGGATTCATTCAATGCGTACTGAGTGAAAACAATGGGCATTTCCCCACTTTCTCTGACCTTTGGAAGGGAAAAATCCTCGAGATTTTCCTTGAAAGCATTGTACATTGAAACGTAACAGCGCTTGAGACGAATATTTTCGACCTGTCAAGATCAAATAGCAGCTCACTAATTGCTTGGATATGGATTTTTTTCCAAATCCTAGTTATGGGAGGTTGTCACGTTACCTTTTGATCTTCGTCGCTTGAGCCCAGAAAGGTCTCCACGTCAGCGAGCATACCGTTTTTGGACCTCCAACGCAAATTATCGGCCCAGTGGAGTATTGTGGCACTATCTAGACCTGTTTCATCTGCAAGTAGGTCCACGTCATGTTGAAAAAAGGAATAGTTTGGTGCCCGTGAAAGCATGACCCTCTTGAGGGATGCAAGCACAGCACGAGAGAAGCGCGGCATCAATGGCGATCCTGGATGTGGCAGGGCTTCAGCGCGCAAACGAGCCCTTTTTATTGATTGGTTGGGACTGGAAGTTGTCTCAGATGACTCAAAATGAGTCAACTTTCTTATCCATGGAGGTGCTATAATTCGTTGATCAGCTGTCCAACCACACCCGCAATACGTGCCCAACCGCACGTATTTAAGCCCTAGGACTCGCGCATGCCACCACCGCGTTCGCGAATGAGCGCAGCCTCCGAGAACCTGCCCGCCGCACCCTCTGGCATTACCCCGGAGGCGGACAAGGGGGCCCCGCCAGCGCCCGAAGGCGTGCTGTACCTGGACCCCGCCCGCGAGCTCCCGCCGCACATGCGCACCAAGGCCAACGCGAGGTATCAGGCCTTCTCGTCCGACTCCTCGCCCGACCCGGAGCCGCATGGGCCTCCCACGCCTCCCGGCAAGAAGCAGAGGCTCAACCCCGAGCCGGGCCACTAGGCAGCCCGTGAATAAAAGCACGTAAAACCCCCGCACGAGAACATGCGCCCCCGCCCGTATAAAAACAGGCGCCCGCCCCTGCAGGCACGGCATGGCGCGCCCGCCCTCCCTCGCCGCACTGCTCCTGATCCTGCTCCTCGCCCCACCGGCCGCCGCCACGCCCGCGACCGAGGCCAACTACACCGTGCTCGACGGCCTCACCAACGTCACGGCCGCCAGCCTGGCCGCGTGGCTGGCCCAGTGGGTCCCGTTCCCCGTCTCGTCCGTGACCGTCACCAACCTGTCCGCCGCGCGCGTGACCGCCGAGACGTGCGGGCTCGGCACCTACTCCCCGGCGGATGCCCAGACCTGCTCGCTCTGCCCGCCTGGCACCTACTCGTCCTCCCTCGCAGCCACCTCGGTCGCAACCTGCGTGGCGTGCCCGGTAGGCACCTACTCGGGCAGGGCAGGCGCCACAGGGCTCAGTGACTGCTCGGCATGCCCATCCAACACCTACTTTGAGGGCACTGGCGCCACGTCGCAGGCCAACTGTACCGCATGTGCTGCCAATTCCAGCTCGACCCAGCCCTTCCTAAGAGCCAACTGTGTCTGCAACCCTGGCTACTCTGGACCAGGCGGTGAGCACTGGTGGCAGCCCCAGAATCGCACCATCCTCATTGACTGCTTTTTTTTTTTTGCAGGTGGGCCATGCACGCCATGCACATCCGGCGCATGGTGTATGGCAGGGGTCAGCAATCCTTGCCCTCTCCACTCGATCTCCCCATCACTTTCATCGTCATTGAGCCAGTGCTCATGCATTCCTGGCTACTTTGGAGACCCAACCGACAGCGTGGTCCTATGCCAGGTTCACTCTTTTTTTCTCGATTCTAGCACATAGCCTTTTTCGAGTTTTTTTTATCTTTTTTTGGGGGACCACATACCCCTGTACAAGACTTTTTTTCATAAAACCAGGCGTGGCCATAAACCCAGGCGTAACCATAAACCCAGGCGCTATGAAACGTTGCGATATATAATCTAGAATATAATAACGCAACTGTTCAATATTTTAAAATTATTTTAGAATTATAAAATGTTTAAAATATTATAAAACATTTTAATAATTATAAAGTCACGCCTGGTTTTATGGTCACGCCTGGTTTTATGGTCACGCCTGGGTTTATGGATATTTCTCGCGTGGGGAGTCAAGGGGGGGGGTCGGGCCAGGAAAAAAAAAGATCCATCTCACCCGAGTGCTGGTTGGCAGTTCTGCAAGGAGGACCACTGGTGCCCTGGCGGGGGTGCGAACCTGAGCATGGTATGCCCTGATGGCAAGTACTCGCTGCCGGGCTCGGACAACGTGAGCCAGTGCCTGTGCCCGCCCTTCTCGAGCTCGGTGCGGAAGGCGACCAACGTGTCGGTGTGCACCTGCAACCCCGGCTACTACCAGGTGGCCAACGCGGGGTACCAGCTGTCCGGGTGGCAGTGCCTGGAGTGCCAGCCCGACGACTACTGCTTCAACGGGCTGAACCTGACGTGCCCGCCCAAGTCGCACTCGGGCCCGGGCGTGTCGGACTACATGCAGTGCGCGTGCAACGCCGGGTTCATGAACGCGACGGTGCAGTCGGCGGACATGCTGTGCCAGGACTGCCCCGCCGACCGGTACTGCACGGGCGGGGGGCGGGTGGAGGCGTGCACGGCCAACGCCTTCTCGCCCACCCAGACGGCGAATAGTTCGAGCTGCACGTGCAACCTGGGCTACGCGGGCGTGCGCAACGCACCGTGCGTGCCGTGCGTCTCGCCCAACTACTGCTACGGGGGGCTGGTGGCGACCTGCCCTGCCGGGACCCAGGCCGCGAACCTGTCGTGGGCGCTCTCCAACTGCACGTGCAGCGCCGGGCGCTACGGGTCGGCAGGTCAGAGTCTGGTTATTATTTCGTTTATTAACTATGCAGGGCGGCGTGCGTGCGTTGGCTAAGCTAGCAGGGCGCACGAGAGGGTGTTATATTTCGTTTATTAACTATGCAGGGCGGCGTGCGTGCGTTGGCTAAGCTAGCAGGGCGCACGAGAGGGTAGGGTGGTTATATTTCATTTATTAACTAGGCACGTGCCAGGGGTGTTTAAGAGCCCTCTTGCGGCTCGTCGCCCGAGTCGGTGAGCGGCTCGTCGTACGGGTCCGTCGGGGTTGTTGGCCGGGACGCACTGAGAAGGGCGAGCCTCTCGTCGTACGGGGACATCCTAGACAGAGCGTCTCGGTCGGGTTGCAGGATGGCTTGCGCGGCCTCGTCCCTGAGCCGCTTGACTGCATGCAAGGCGTCCAGCGTCTCGTCCAGCGCCTTCTCCATATCTGTCCTTTGATGCAAGGCAGGAAGCTTCCGCCACGTGTGCACCACCTCCCACTTGGCGCGATGCAGTTTCCACAGGTTGTCGCCCAAATCCCTCATGGACATCTGCCCCAACTCGGCCGGCGTGAGGGCTGCTAGCCGCTTCACGAGGGTCGCTGGGGGACAGTAGGACAGCTCGCGTGCGGGCGGGCGCCTCAGATGGACGGGATGATCGCTCGGCCTGACCATGCCCTGCGCTTGTGCCCTCGCGTGCGCCGCGCGCTTTAATAGTCCTCGCTTGTTTCGTTTTTATCAGTTCATTTATTGGCTAGGCGCACGCGCCAAGGGCTTAGACGTCACTGCCGGCCGAGACAGAGCCCTCCGAGGACGTGGTGTCGTCGTCGGCCCACGCAGGCACGTAGTAGCCAGAGGTGATTGGCGGCAGGTGGTATGCGTCGAGCACGGCCTCCGCCAAATCGTCAAAGTATGCCTTCCTGCTGTTCAATGTTTTCAAGACCCGGCGCAATGCCTTCCACGTGTCTTGAAATCTGTGATCGTTCGGGTATTCCTTTCTGAGATCGTACAATGCACGATTCACTAACAGCAGAAACCTGCCCACCCTCCTCATGTTCATGCCGTCCACACCGATCGTCTGAATCACGTTCACGAGCTCTCTTGGCGTGTACGTGGTCAGGTTACGATGATGCCGGAGTCTGCGGGGATAGTCGGTCGCTCCCGGCATGCTGGACGTGCGCTGCGATTGACTGCCCCACCCACGACTCGCGCGCTTTAATAGTGTTGGCGTGATCGTTTTTTCGCATTGCGCAGGCGGCGTGTGCTACGCGTGCCTGGCGGGCACCTACAAGACCTCCGTCGGGTGCGGGTACTGCGACAACACGACGCGGGACTGCGGCCTGTGCCCCGCCGGCAGCTACTCGAGCGCGCTGGGGCGGACCTCGGCGTGTGACGCGTGCGGGGGAGGGACCTTTGCGCTGAGCGGCTCCAGCGCGTGCACGACCTGCGGGAACGGCTCGTACGCGCTCGCGGGCAGCTCGGCGTGCGTGGCCTGCCAGCTGGGCTACTACGCGCTGGCGGGCTCGACGGCCTGCTCTGCGTGCCCCGTCGGGACGTACCTCAACGTGGGCGGGAAGGGGAGCGTGACCAATTGCCTGGCATGCCCGGTGAGTGCTTGTTGGCTTGATTTCGTTTAGCATGGTTCGTGCCTTGACACATGCGCTTTCCAGCCGGGCTCGGTCACCGAGGGCGTGGGCAACTCGAACCCGTCGTGCCTGGCGTGCCCCGCCGGGAGCTACGTGGGCAACCAGAGCTGCGCCGTGTGCGGGGCGGGCCTCTACTCGCTCGTCGGGGCCACCAACTGCAGCCGGTGTGCGAGCGGGACCTTCTCGATGGGCAACGCGAGCACGTGTGGGGCGTGTGCGGCTGGCTACTACTCGCTGGCTGGCGCGAGCGTGTGCCTGGCGTGCGTGGCTGGCACTCGGTCGAGTGGGGGCGCGAGCCAGTGCCTGCAGTGCTCGGCGGGCGGGTTTTCGCCGGACAGGTCGAGCGTGTGCGGGGCGTGCGGCGCTGGATCCTACTCGCTGGCTGGCGCGAGCGTGTGCGTGGCGTGCGCGGCTGGCACTCGGTCAAGCGAGGGCGCGAGCCAGTGCGTGCCGTGCTCGGCGGGCGGGTACTCGCTGGACAGGTCGAGCGTGTGCGGGGCGTGCGGCGCTGGATCCTACTCGCTGGCTGGCGCGAGCGTGTGCGTGGCGTGCCTGGCTGGCACTCGCTCAGATGCTGGCGCGAGCCAGTGCGTGCCGTGCTCGGCGGGCGGGTATTCGCTGGACGCTGCGAGCGTGTGCGTGGCGTGCGACGCTGGATCCTACTCGCTGGCTGGCGCGAGCGTGTGCGTGGCGTGCCTGGCTGGCACTCGCTCAGATTCGGGCGCGAGCCAGTGCGTGCCCTGCCAGGCGGGCTACTTCTCGCTGGGGGCAGCATCGGCGTGCGGGGCGTGCCAGCTCGGGAGCTACGCCGCGCCTGGGTCGAGCACGGTGAGTCAAATAGGTTTATTCGTGTTTACACGTGGGCTGGTTGGGCATATTCCGATCCGTCTTGCAAATACCAGTCATTCAGTGTTTCACGGACATCTGCGACTCGAGGCCTTCTTTCATCATCATCATCATCGTTTCGAACCACACGCTTATTCTTATGCTTATATTTTTCCTGGTACTGTGCAAGGATTTCGTCCATTTCCGATGTACTCAAGAAACGCTCGTTTGCACCATCTATATACAATAGTGTGCCAAGCTGAGCATCGTTATTGTCATCCGTGGGCCTCACTTTCTCTAGTCTAATGATGCATTTCGCCTCATACCAGAATGTATAGTCGATATAAACTCTTCTTGTGCTGGCGCCAGATATATTTGTTGTCATTGTACATGAGTCACTAGACATAAATGCCTGTCTCATAAGCTTACGGCGTGCCTCAGCAAAATTGACCATCACTCTTGGCATCGCGTATCCTCAATTTTGTGAATATGTACCATCACTTGCTCTCTTTAATACCCAAATTCAACTTGAAAATGCGTGTGATTCATGCTCACACGTGTATTTTGACAGTGTCTGGCATGCCGTCCGGGCACGTGGAGCTCGGGAGCGATCGGGTGGGGCGACAACTGCACATTGTGCGCTGCGGGCACGTTTTCGACATCATCGGGCGGGGGGAGCATCGGAGTGTGCACTTCGTGTGACGCTGGCACGAGCTCGAGTGGGCTTGGCTTGTGGCAGGTGCGTGAGTTTTTTTGGGCGGGTATTTGCGTGTGTGTGCGTGTGTGTGCGGGGGTTAGCGTGTATATGCTAGGGGTCTCTCCCTCCCCTCCGGATCTCCCCTCCCTCTCTTTTTCACGGGATTGAGCGAGATCACTGCAGTGCCCTGGCCTCGATCTCCTTGTGTTTAGCCTCAAGCTCACTGCGTTTGTCCTCGTCCACCGTGAAGCACACGCCCTCCGCGTGGAAGCGCGCCACTGCCCGCTCTCTGGCTTTCCTGAGCTCCAGGTTGGCTTTTTCAGCGGCGATGATGGCAGCGTTCAGCTCATGCACGTCATACCCACACGCCTGGAGCAGCTCGCTGGTCTTCCTGTAGTTTTTTAGCTCCTCCGTGAATGGGCAGTAGTACGTCGTCCATGATTCCAGCTGTTGGCATAGAAAGGTCACGACCGTATTCAGGTTCATTTGTGTTGTGCAAGGCGCTGGGTGTGCCAGTCTCTCACTGATTCAATTCACTTTTTTAATGCGATGTTCGCGAGCCATTATCCGGCCCAACTCGATGCAGCCTGGGCCAATTATGGTAATGGACAGTGTGGCAGGTGCGTGAGTTTTCCCGGGCGGGTATTTGCGTGTATTGGCGGGGTAAGTGTGTAATCTCCGCGCGGATATCAGTGGCACTGTCTCGCCAATGACATGACTGCTGTGTGCTGCTTGATCTCCTCTTTGATTTCGCGCAACGTACTGACCAATGGTAAGACATTGGTGACAAAATCCCGTCTGTTTCTGTTCAAGGATTCCAAGCTCTGGGCGATGTTCCAGAGGGCAAGGCACGCGCTTATGCATGTCACAGCCACAGGGAAATATGTGGTCCAGAATAAGACCCAGTCCATTCCCGTGCTCGCAGCGCATACAACCTGCATAAATACATGTGGCTGGTGTATGCGTTTTCCCGGGTGGGTATTTGCGTGTGTGTGCGTGTGTTGGCGTGTATTTGCAGGCGATATCTCTCCCCCTTCCCGGACCCCTCTCCCTCTCTCTTTTTGGCGGGAGTAGGCTAGGTTATATTCACGGGTATTTATGGGATGTCTGGAGTGCTGGATTAGGAATGTACGTCTCGGGATATGGGGCGCGTTATGGCATGCTGATGCTCGTGGATACTCTGGCATTTGCATGGCACGGGCATCGGCCTTCGTGGTGGGTGGGCGAGATGGTCAAGCATCGCTTTGCATCGCCGCTGATTACATGCAGCAGTGTCCCAACAGAGCAGGACTTTGAAGCATTGCACGAGGCACAGAGACTGTATCCTGATAGGACCTTGTATCTGGCGCTGGGTTCCGAGTACTCGCCGTGGTTTGGCACACGATTTTTTCATCATGTGAAGGTGCTGGTGGGTGATTGGGATGGGTCACTCCCGTCGCGCCCTACAAACAGGTACGGGATATCGCTGGAGCAATTCAGGCGGCTTGAGGTTGGGCGCAACAAGGGTTTGACTTGACTTAGGCGCGCGCATTCATTGAAGAAGGTCCTTTTCGCATGCTATGGTCTGTACTTGCTTGATCCCTTGTTGCGCGACAAGGGATCAAAAAGGAAAACCCGGTGTATACATGTGGTTGGTGTATGCGTTTTCCCGGGGGGGTATTTGCGTGTGTTGGCGGGAGTTGGCGTGTATTTGTAAAGCCGGCCGCATAAGCGCGGCCATATAAACGCGCGCGGGCCCGGCCGGGGCCGAGCATGGTGACCCCGTTGGCTGTCCGCGTCGACATCTTCAACCTTGCCCTGTTGGCCTTTGGCCTCTTCGCCGCCACAGTGATGACCATCAGGCTCCTCGACGCCGCCGTGTCGGTCCTCCTCCAGGGCATGGGGTACCCCGTGGTGGCCTGCAGCGCATAAAGGCGGCCGTCTGTAGGCACACGCGCACCCGCCGTATTTGCGTGTGTGTGCGTGTGTTGGCGTGTATTTGCAGGCGATATCTCTCCCTCTCCCCGGACCCCTCTCTCTCTCTTTGTGCGCGAAATGAGGCTCAACGATTCATAACCCTGCTTACCTCCGCACGAGCATGCAGAGCAGCGCCAGGCCGAGGCTTTATCTGAATATAAGAATAGTGTACTGAATTTCAGCCAAGATGGTCATGTGTGCAGAAGGGTGTACTTGCAGAACGTGTGATGTGAGCAAAATGGCATGGCATCCAGCATTCAAGGATAGAATCGATCAGATGATTCACGAGTACAAGTACTTGACGAGGGGCCCATCTTACTTCCCGATTGATGTAGTCAGCCCTCCAGCAGACGCGCAATGGGCGGGTGTTAGCCCCCTCCGGACCCCCCCTCCCTCTCTTTCGTGAGAATAGCGAGATCATTGCAGTGCAGTGGCCTCTAGCTCCCTGCGTTTGTCCTCGTCCACCGTGAAGCACACACCCTCCGCGGTGAAGCGCGCCACGGCCTGCTCTCGAGCGAATTTGAGCTCTTTGAAGGCCTTTTCGGTAGTGATGAGCAGGTGCGTGAGTTAGGAGCAGGCGCAGTAGGAGTAGGAGCAGGCGCGCATAGCAGGAGCAGGCGCAGTAGGAGCAGGAGCAGGCGCGCATAGCAGGAGCAGGCGCAGTAGGATGGGGGCGGATGGGCTCGTTCATTCGAGTAATTCATTGAGTCCTTTGTGCAATTGCTCGTAAACCTGTGGAAAAGATCCGAGCGAGGGATACAGGACTCTTTCTGGATATTTATCCATAATCCCAATCTTCAACTCCAAGTCAAAGTACTCGAGATATGTACCAACGACATAGATACGCAAGGGGGTTCGATCATGAACAATAATTTGTCGTGATAATTTGTCTGTAGATTTGTTTGATTTCTTTTGGCAATGCACTTGATGATTATTCAGAACATGCGTGCCTGGAGCGTCCTCTGTCCATGCCAGTATTTTCTTTATTTCTTTGTGAAAATTAAGATCAAACATGCTGCATATGGAGACGCGCGTATGTATATACAGACTCATTCGCGCACTTTTTAGGACCCCTCTCCCTCTCTTTGGGGCTGGATGGGCTGGACGGGCGCGACGGGCGGGCGTGGACGCGTTCGTTCGAGTGGTTCATTGATTTTCTTGAGCCATCGCTCCCAACTGTGAAAAATATGGCATCTGCTGTCAATCAGACACTCGCAGCGGGAAGTATTATGCACCC
>Ga0114971_10003863_pt1 | contig 10161 bp, 9 predicted proteins | sample M_140625_MF_Meta_FD_87320 | JGI IMG/M metagenome (GOLD analysis project Ga0114971, IMG submission 87320) | Freshwater microbial communities from Lake Montjoie, Canada to study carbon cycling - M_140625_MF_MetaG | ecosystem: Environmental > Aquatic > Freshwater > Lake | place: Lake Montjoie...
CACTGTTTTTTCACATTGTGACCAATATGCTCTAAATTTATTTTTTTGATAAAAAAATTTGTTATGATAAAATTTTGTATTTTTAGAGAGAAATCCGAAAAATAAAAGTATTTGGCTAATATATTAAGAAAAATGGCTAATAAAAAGTCGCAAAATCTCCATATATTTTCTTGTAATATTTGTCACTATAATACGTCTAAGTCGTCTGACTATTCAAAACATTTGCTTACGACAAAACATAAACGACTAACGATGGCTAATGAAAGTCTCTCAAAATCTCCAGAAGTCTCCGTAGTCAGTAACATATTTATGTGTGTATGTAATAAAAAATATAACCATATGTCGTCTCTTTGCAAACATAAGAAAAAATGTATTATTTCTAAAACAGATGATATAGACGACTCTAAATCATCTATTCTTAATGAACAAGAGAAAGACAATGAAACTGATTTAGATTTAGATTCCAAAATAGAACCTAGTAGCAAAGACATTATAAAAATGATGAAAATGCAAATGATTGAAAATCAAGAAATACGTGGTCTAATTATTGAATTACTTAAGAAGGAAACATTCAATACAACCAATAATATTAATAACAACAATAATATTAACAACAATAATATTAACAACATCAGCAATTGTAACAATAAATCATTTAACTTAAATTTCTTTTTGAATGAACAGTGTAAAGATGCTTTAAATATTAATGAATTTGTTGATTCAATCAAAATGAATTTATCAGATTTGGAGGAATTTGCGCATCTTGGTTACGCAGATGGTGTTTCTAAAATTTTTGTAAAGGGTATCAATGCGATTGATATTCATAAAAGGCCTATACACTGTAGTGACACAAAGAGAGAAGTACTTTATATTAAGAACAACGATGAATGGATAAAAGAAACTGATGAGAAACCATTAATTAAAAACGCAATTAAAAAGGTTGCATTTAAAAACATAAAACAAATCAATGAGTGGGTTAAAGAGAATCCGGCATGTAAGGACCCAAGTACCAAAAAGTATGACCAGTACAATAAAATAGTTATGAATGCTATGTCGGGTGTATCAGAAGAAGAACAACAAGAAAATATTGAGAAAATTGTAAAAAATGTTACAAAGTCAGTAGTAATTGATAAATGTGCTTTACGGTAATACAAAAAAACAGTACACTCGATGAGGGGCTCGAACCCTCGACCACAGGATTAAAAGTCCTGCGCTCTACCAACTGAGCTAACCAAGTTTATATACACTGAGAGTCAACCTTTTACTAAAATTTTATATTTATATAGTACGTCCTTCAAGCAAAGTTTATTTTACATTTGTTATATTTTACTTATATTTCTATCTTTTTTTTATAAAGTTATAAAAGTTATGAAAGTTATTAAAATTTTCCAAAAAGTAAAAAGGAAAATGAAAAATGGACATTTTTAAAAATGTCCAAATTTGAAAAGCCAAAAAAAGTTTCAAAAAACACTGTTTTTTCACGTTGTGACCAATATGCTCTAAATTTATTTTTTGAGTTGAAAATTTTGTGATGATATTTTTTTGAAAAATCTATACAAAATGTTTAGGCGATTATTTTGTTGACATAAAATATATGGAAAAGGCAACATTTTCTACATTTTTAGCGCCAATTACGCCAAACAAATACGAGTGTATTTCTTGCTCCATATTCTGTAACAAATTAAGCGATTGGAAAAGACATTTGCTTACGAAGAAACACAAATTCAACGAAAGTGGCGCAAAATCACAAATTACTTTTGCTTGTGAATGTGGAAATATTTATAAAGAACGCACTGGATTATGGAAACATAAAAAGAAATGTATCAAAAATAACACTGGAAAAACTGATAAAAATGATGAACAAGAGAAAGACAATGAAATCGATTCCGATTCTGATTCCGACACAGAACCTAGCAGCAAGGACATTATAAAAATGATGAAAATGCAAATGATTGAGAATCAAGAAATACGTGGTCTAATTATTGAATTACTTAAGAAGGAAACATTCAATACTATAAATAATAACAATAACAATATTAACAACAATATTAGTAATTGTAACAATAAATCATTCAACTTAAATTTCTTTCTGAATGAACAGTGTAAAGATGCCTTGAATATAAATGAATTTGTGGATTCAATAAAGATGCAATTATCCGATTTAGAAGACTTTGCGCATTTAGGTTATGCTGACGGTGTTTCCAAAATATTTGTAAAAGGAATCAATGCCCTTGATATTCACAAACGACCCATACATTGTAGTGACACAAAGAGAGAAGTACTTTATATTAAGAACAATGATGAATGGATAAAAGAAACCGATGAGAAACCTTTAATTAAAAATGCAATAAAAAGGGTAGCATTCAAAAACATAAAACAAATCAATGAGTGGGTCAAAGAGAATCCGGCATGTAAAGACCCAAGCACCAAAAAGTACGACCAATATAACAAAATAGTTATGAATGCCATGTCAGGCGTAACAGAGCAAGAACAGCACGATAATATAGAGAAAATCGTGAAAAACGTGAGTAAATCAGTTGCTATTGAGAAATACGCATTACGATAAAATAATTATATTATTTAAATATAAATAACAATATGGCTCTTCGAGATTTTTTAATAAGCAATGGATATATATTGTGTGTATATATATCAACTGGCACTAAAGTAATTAGTGATTCAAAATTTAACGGTAATGAATATGAATTAGGTAAAGATTCGCAAGGGGGGAGCTTTTCAAATTTTTTTGATGCCCCTGAAGACACTGATGAGTTTCTTAAAAGCCGACTACCTATAACTATTTATGAACAAACAAAGGAAAAATTAGGTAGCGATATTGTTTACAAAGTAGAAAATCCACCGCGATTCAATAATAATCCGGAGGCACAAAACACTTCAATTGTAGTTCCTAACAGTGAAGCAAAAACTGTTGAAATTTCTTTAGCACAAAACTTTATTGATAATGGAGATGTAGCTAGAGGATATGTTAACAATTATCAAAGAGGTGATATTGTGTTTTATATTGTAGGTCCTTTATATGAAAGTGGTCCTTTAACAGTGTTTACTGTTTTTAGTTTTTGTACTGTAATTTATGCTACCGATTGGATGACGCCAGCAAGACCTTATATTTATATAAATTTATTTGCAAGAAAAAATAAGGAAAGTCAAGATGATTTGGTAAAATCAGGAACAGCATATTGGCAGTTTTTGAAATCACTACTTACTCAAATTGTAATAACTAAAATAGATATTAGACCTACAGGTCTAAGTATCCCATTTGATTATTCAGGATTTATTGGAAATGGAAAATTAGGAGGAGTAATAGCTTCTGGAGTTCTTTCCGCTATGGAATTTTGGAAAAAGCAAGAGTTTAAAGAAACAAGCGATTTTGACCCAGTGTTTTCTGCTGAAGACGTAAAATCTAAATTATCTAAACAAATTGCAAATATTTGGGACCAAGGAGAAGATATTGTTTTTCAAGGAGTAGAATTACCAAGAAACGTGATTGTTTTAGACAAACAAACACTTAAAGATTTATCTCAATCGCAATCTCAATCGCAATCTCAACATAGTTTTGCTATATTAGAATTTACTGGACAAATAAATAGAAGCGAAGATAATATGGAGATACATGCTGCCAATTACGGCTACAAAGGTGATTACGACGACGAAGGTGATGAAGGAGATGATGAAGACGATGATGATAATGATGAAGGCGACAGCTCAACTAATAAAACATCAAATAAAAAGGCGAAAAATACCGAAAATACTGACGTGTCTAATGCTGTTACTAATTCCAATGAAATACAATTAAAGTCAGAATCAAAATCGGCATATAAACCAAAAATCGCAGATACATATGACACAGCCAGTATAGGCACATTTACTAGCAAAAATAGCAATCGTAGTAGCAAGATAGACCCTCACATTGGACGACAGCGCCAACGAAATGAATTCTCTGATTTATCTGATAGTGAAAGGTCTGATAGTGGAAGGTCTGATAGTGAAAGGTCTGATAGTGGAAGGTCTGATAGTGGAAGGTCTTATAGTAGAGTTCCACCTATCACAACCACAATAAGACCTATCACAAGACCTATCACAGGTATAAAAGGTACTAGAAATAGAGGTGGTAGCAAATCAAAAAAGCGAAACAAAACTTTAATAAAAAGACGAAACAAAAGGCAAACAAAAAAGCAAAATAAAAGACAATCTAAAAGAAGAAAATCTAGAAAACAAAGAAAATCTAGAAAAAACAAAAAATTGAAAACAAAAAAGTTATTAAATAAATGAAGATATAAATATAAACACAATACCAATACTAATATAAATTATAGAAAATGTTAACACAAGACGACATCAAAGACAAATCATACATAAACGTTCTTAATAATATCATCAACGAAATTATTAAGACACATGGATACTGTACATTACAATTATTAATAGCCCAGGTACACAGTTTGTGTTCCGAATTGGAAGACTTCACCAATACAAATATGGAGAAATTTAAAATCACAAAGGTAACCGATAAGGGCCTCGTAGGAAAGATAGTAGAATTCAAATTGTTTGGTAATTTGCCGAATAACGACTCCTGTCCGGATATGTTATACGGAGACATCAAGACAACACATTTTAAGTGTCTTACAAAAATAAATACAAAAACATATAATTCTAAAGAACGACTCACTCTAACCAATTTTGGCGACCCAAGTAAGCAGTCAAATATCGACACAATTGCCGACAAAAATTTACTACAAGAAACCAAATTCTACAACAAAATCAATAACGGAATTATCGTGATTTTTCAGGACGAACCAGGGGCATCATTTCCCACAGTTGAATCTTATTATAATAAAAAAATCCTAGGAATCATGTTGTATAATTTGGACGAAGTATTTGAAAAACATCCAGAAGTAGCCACAATATTTCATGACGATTTCAATAAAATCAAAAGTTGTATTTTGGCACACAATGTGTCTCAAAGTGGACAAAAATACCTACATATTCATCCTCATGGCTCAAAGGGCAGCAACACTCGCGCATTCGGATTCACAAACAAATTCTTAACCAAGTTGGTATCAATTTACTTGGACCTGCCGTTACAAGTGAAAGGGCGCAGCGAATATATCGAATTCGCATAGAAACAAACCATATAAAAAATCTTATAAAAAATCTTATAAAAAATCTTATAAAAAATCTTATAAAAAACTGTATATAAAACCCTAAGTATAGTAAAATAATTTGACACATTCATCATGAGTCAAACTATTTTTTCCAAATAATGTCAGCTCATAAGCAAGCAAATATTCCATGAATTTTTTATTTGGACAAATACGGTCCCTTTTATTTCTGACTTCAATAAAGACGTCTTTCAAACTCCTATTGTAATATTTCATTATATATGATATAACAATTGTTGATGACCGACTTATTCCGGCAACACAATTTACTAATACAATATCTGAATTGTGAATAATTTCACCAATTTCATCAAAATAAAGAGAAATATTACAATCATAATCGTCACTCAAATTATATTGGTGTACTTTTACATTTGGATTCGTATTTTTTATTTTCAATCGTTCAGCAACACAAATGATACAAGATATATTATTGTTTGCTATTTCCGTTTCATTATTTGCGTCAAACAAATCGCCTAAAAAAAGTTTGCCTTTGATTATTTCATTCATTATTTATACTAATAATATAAATACTTTTTACTAACGTTATAGCTAATACTTGTTTAATACTTTAATAATATGCGCTCAGCCAGCTTACAATATTCATCACTAATATCAATTCCAACATAATTTCGCCCATTTTTCTTTGCCATCTTCAAAGTAGTACCAGACCCTGAAAACGGGTCCAAAACAGTATCACCTTCATTACTCCAGCTGAGTATATGGTCTTCCGCCAGTTGTTCAGGAAAGATGGCTGGGTGTTCATGGCTTTCCTTGTCCTTAGAATTGAAGCCCTTGCCAACATTGTATTTCCATATATTGTTTCTCGGTGAAAACTCTGGCACTGGTTTGATGTCACTAGTCTCCTGTAATTCGCCATTTTTAAGACGATTGGTATTCTTGCCCCAATTTGTATGACCCGCCCATTTATTAGGTTTGTCGGAAATCAGATTTGTAGTTTTAATCTTATCCTTACAAAATACAAACATATATTCAAATATTTGCGTGTATCGGGTGCTCTTTTTTGAAGCCGGAAAAGACGATGTGTTCTTTTCGTAAATCATCGTGTCGTGTAATTTGAAGCCATGTTCCATAAATTTTAGCGCTTGACGGAATGAAGAGCCCGATTCGCTTCCTTTGATTGTCGAATCACCTACAACCCACACAACTACGCCGCCGGATTTGGTGACCCGAAACAGTTCCTTAATAATATTTTCTTCTAGAAAAGTGTAGCCGTTGTAGTCGCGAATGTCGTCATAAGGTGGACTTGTTACAGTCAAATCGATGCTACAAGATGGCATTGATTTTAGAATTAGAGCCGAGTCTCCGCAAGTAACCTTGTTTATAACGCTAGTAATAAAACTATCGATAACGGTATTAGTATTAGTATTAGTATTAGTATTAGAAACAGAAGTAGTTTCAACTAATAGATAATCAGGTACCTTCTTTCTAGGTTTTTTTCCTATCTTTGCCACCTTAGTTGTATTATTAATCGTGTCATTAATCGTGTCATTATTTATTTCATTATACTCTGTAATTAAAATTTCCATTGTATTGAAGTATTAAATATTATTGTAAAATAATATTTAAATCAAAATCATAATAAAAGTCAATTTTATTATTTTATCATTTAATTTAATCAACAAAGTTTTCACATATTTCAAAAACCTTTTGTGTAATTGGATTATACCATGTATCGTGAATTTCACCCGAATACAAATACATAGCGGCAATATTAGAAAATAAATGAACCATACTATGTAAAAAAGCAGATACATAGAATCGTTTTTTATCTAGGTTATAGTTGCTTAATAGATAACACATAAACCCAATAAAAAAATACAAGTAAAAATAGTTAGCATTTTCTGCTCCTAAACTTCTAAATAAATGATATCCAATAGAGGAATATACATAACTAACATCCAATGTTCGTTCCCACGAATTAAACCTAGGTTTCTTCCAGTAATTCAAAGAAGTAATGAAAATACCGCCAGGCCAAATAGTAAACGTGTATTTCTCCTGATAAATGCTATATCCACTTGTTGCTAAAAACATCCAAGCCGAATACCATAAGTAGTTATATTGACAAGGTTCATATATACATACGTCTTTTACTTCTTCTTTTTCTTCCTTTTCTTTTTCTTCTTTATAAAAACTTGAATCCATTTTAAAATATTATTTATTAATAATAATAATTATTATATTTATTACATTTTTTCCTCATTAATATTTTTCTAATTTACTTCGTTTTTACTTCGTTTTTACTTCGTTAAAAAAAAACATTGACATAACCTTATTGTAAATGCGTAGACAAATAGATATTAATACTAGCACCATAATTGCTATAACGCCTAAATCCCAAATTGTTTCCGATGCGAATCCAAGAATATAATCAACAGGTACCTTTAATATCCCATCTACCCCGGAAACCAGACTGCCTGTAAACCCTGACACATGTAGCTTAACTTGACGTTTAAGTTGCTGCCATTCGGCAATACTGTAATTCTGTCTTCTATCTTCCAGTATAATTTTTTGCTCCCGTATATAATCCTCAGCGTCTTTCTTGAGCTGCCTATTTTTAAATTCCTGTATTACACGCTCAGCTTCTAGTTGAGCCCTTTTATCAGTTTCTTCTTTTAATAGTTGAGCCCTTTTATCAGTCTCTTCTTTTAATAGTTGAGCCCTTTTATCAGTCTCTTCTTTTAATAGTTGAGCCTTTTTCTGTTCCAAGAGTTCTGCTTCATATTTAGATGGTGAATCATGTGCCGCGATATTTGCCTCTTCTAAAATGTCGGTCCAAAATTTACGTAAATTGGCAAAGTACTCGTCTGTGGTTAAGGACCGTTTCCCAATATTTGATAAATAGCTAGGCAGTCTTTGTTCCAATTTCTGTAAAATAGGCAATATGTATTTGGCCTTTTCTACAAGAATTTCTTTTTTCTCTTTGTTAGTATCGAGCTCAACGTCATATTTAAAATCCTTGTCTTGGCCATTTTTCAAGTCTTTAAATCCCTTATTGAGACCACGTAAAAAGCTGTTATCAATGATGTTTTGGACAATAATGGTGTAAAAATGTATTGGGTCTAAATTGGTGGCCGATGAAATCGTGTTATCGCTGGAATTATAATATAGTGTATAGGGGTCGCCGAAAGTGTTGAAACACAGGCCATTTAGGAAAGATTGGCGGTTATTAAGAGCGAGTCGGTATTGCTGGTACTCATACATTTGCTTACGTATTTCGTCTTTCAAATCCTCTTTATTCAGTTCCCTTTTATCTTCATTTAAAATTACAGCGACTGATTTATCATCTGTTTTCTTTGAAGAAGAAAAGAAACTGAAGAAACTACTGCTAGAATCGTCGTCTTTTACATCAGAGTCATCTTCTGACTTTAAGAATCGCATTTCGGTTTCAAAATGAGTGTACATAGAGTAAGATAGGGGGAGAGAACTGGTAGTTTTAGCAATCATATTGTCGCACATATTTAGTAGCCCATCAGTGGCATTAATAATGACACGATTCAACAAGTCAACTTCAGACTGGATACGAGTTTCAAACAAATCAGCTTCTTCAGTGTTTTCTGTTTTAATAAAGTAAACATAAAAATTTGGCGTCCATTTATTTAGGACATTTTTTACTATGTCTTTTTCTCTTTTATCTTCTTTTTTTCTTTCATTTTCTTTTTGTTTGAATTCTTGTAATTCAAATGTTGTTTCTACAAAATTTAGATTCGAATACGAAACCTTATTAACCAGTGTATAATCATTCACCATTGTTACCACATTTTCATTTTTACTAAAAGCTAAAGCATTTTCTATATCTTTACTTAACACAAATCGAGCTAGTAGTAATTGCGAAAATAATAATATATAAAATAAATTGGTCATTACCTTTTGGTTAGTTATTATAAATGTTTTTATATATGTTTAATTTATTATCTAGAAATAGTATATATAAGAAATATGAATAGCAGCAGTAGCAGTAGAAGCATAATGCCAAGTAGCAGTAGCAACAAGAGACCTTTAACTAGTAATAGTAGTAGTAGTAGTAGTGTTAGTAGGAGGAGTCGAATTGGTGACGATGATGATGGTGATGATGATAATGATATGAATAATAATAGTAGCAGTAGTAGCAGTAGTAGCAGTAATAGTAGTAGTAGTAGTAGCAGTAGTAATAGTGACGATTTATGGTCTCAATGGGAAAAAATACAAGACGATCAAAATCCTTACATTCCTTTGGATTTAATGCAATCAACATTCAGCAAATTAACTAAAGTTAATGAAAGTGGTGATATGGAACTAAAAGATGGCGTAGAAAGTGTTATGAGAGATAACGTAGGGTATCAAGCGGCACTTAGAGTAATAAAGATAATGATATCTTATACTAACAAACCAAAAACCGAAACAACAACAACACTTCCCAATCAACCAAGAACTGGAACAGTTGCAAATCTTAGCGCTTCTGCTGTCTCTGGAGCAGAAATTCCTAGTACTGATATGAATGGTCTAATAGTTCACAATGGAACAAACGCCGATATATTGACAGCAACAGCTAATAATTGTTTGGATAGATTAAGAGTAATAGATAATGCTATTGCACGTATTAACCACGTAATGATGTCGACATTGAAAAGTGGAGCACGTAGTTCTGCTATGGACATAACCCAGGAAAAAAAAAAAGACTTGACTTCCAAGGTGAAAGACAAGTGATAGAGACTTTGTTAGACATTACGCGGTCAATTCAAGCGGATAATCTAAGAAGGGAAAATCAGGACCGTACATCAAGGATTAGTTTAAGAGCTCAACAAACAGCTACTATCAACCGCACACTTGCGGACTCTAGAATGTTGGAACTACAACTACGTATTGGTACTCTTGCGACATATTACAGCGAAGACGAATTTACTCATGTACTCGATAGTATAATGAATGGACTTAATGTTGCAGAACGTAATGTAATTATGAAAAACCAAATTATGGCCTG
>Ga0114971_10003864_pt1 | contig 10160 bp, 16 predicted proteins | sample M_140625_MF_Meta_FD_87320 | JGI IMG/M metagenome (GOLD analysis project Ga0114971, IMG submission 87320) | Freshwater microbial communities from Lake Montjoie, Canada to study carbon cycling - M_140625_MF_MetaG | ecosystem: Environmental > Aquatic > Freshwater > Lake | place: Lake Montjoie...
CTAAAGGGCACGGTTTCTTTGATAGTGGTGATTTAGGACTTATTGCTACTCTTGCCGCAAGTTATTTTGGTGCGCCTCTTATTGGTGAAGCGTTAGGTTTGACTGGAACTACTGGAAGCGTAGTTAGTAATGCTTTAATAAACGCGGCTTCTGGTAAGGATTTTGGGCAAATTGCTACTTCTGCCATTACTGGTGGTATTGGTGGTGCTATCGGTGATTCGTTAGGCGGTGTAAATATAGACCCTGCCGCTACTGCTGGTAACTATACAAATCAAATGGATTTGGCTAGTGATGCCACCAATGCTGCTAATGTGGCTAATGCAACTAATCTTGGTACTGGTCTAGGCGCAAATGCCGCTACTTATACGGGAACAGGATTGCAAGGCGCAAATGCTGCAAATTTGTCTTACATGGGTGGTGGGCAAGGTCTTCTTTCTAATGCTACTACAAGCAATTTGGCTTCAATGGGTGGCGCACAAGGCTTAACTACTGCGGGAACTGGTTTAACGGCTGGTGCATTAGGTGCTGGTGGTACGGCATTAAGTGGGTTATCAAGTGGTATTGCATCTGATGTAGGCGCAAATTCTTTATTGGGTGCAACAGGCGGTACTGTGCCTTTTGGTGGGCTTGGTTCAAATATTGGAACAACTGGGTTAGCTGCTGGCACAGGTTCATTGCTTGGCTCTGGCGCTGCTTCTAATGCTGCTGCTGCTGCCGTTGGCGCTGGAACTGGTACTGGTCTTTCTAGTCTTTTAACGCCTGCAAATGTGCTTCTTGGTAAATCCTTGTTAGATACTGTTGGTAGCAATAAAGTAATTAGTGGTATCAATAGCGCAGCCGCTACACAACAAGCCGCCTACGAGCAATCTAAGAAAGATTTGGCTGCTCTTTATGCTAATCAGCAAGGCTATCAACGCCCGTACATGGCTACTGGAACTGGTGCTTTAAGTAATTTAGGTGCATTGGGAACTGGTACATATCAAATGTACGATGAAAAGGGTAATCCAACTGGCACAGGCACAGGCTCTGGTTACCTACAACACCAATTTGATGCTTCTGATTTAGCAAAAGGGTTAGCACCTAACTATGACTTTATGCTTCAGCAAGGTCAGATGGCAAACCAACGAGCCGCTAATATGGCTGGTGGTGGCTTTGGTGGCAATGCGATTCAAGGGATGAATAAGTTTACGCAAGACTACGCAGGCAATGCGTATCAAAATGCGTTTACTAATTATCAAAATCAACGTCAAAACATTTTTGGCAACCTGAGTAGCCTTGCTGGTTTAGGTGAAAACGCGACAAAAGATTTAACTGCTGCAACTGGTGCATACGGCACTAACTTAACTAACTTGAATGTTGGCAATGCGGCAGCGCAAGCAGCAGCCCAAGTAGCAGCAGCCAATCAAGGTGGCACTAACTTGGCTAACCTTGGCAATACTGCTGTGGTGGCTTCTTTGCTAAACCAAAACCCTGGCGTTGCAAAAGTTAATGTTAATGTCTAACAAGGATAAATAATGGCTGACTTCTATACAAATTATCCTGCACCAGAAAAACCTATGACTTTGGGCGAGATGCTCAACATGGCTAGTGGTGTTCAAAACTACCAGCAAGCGCAACAGTTAAATCCATTGGCTTTGCAAAAAGCGCAACAAGAAGTTGAGCAAGCAAGGCAAATTAATCCTTTGGCCTTACGCCAAAAGCAAGCGGAAACTACGTTAGCGGAAGATACATTACAACCTAAGATTCAACAACAACAAACTATTACCGAAAAAGGGCAGTTTGAACTTGAATCTAAAAAGGCAGACAAAAGCCGTGAGATTCTTAGCGCATTGGCTCAAAGCCCAGCGTTTCGTGCTGGTGACAGAAACAAAATGATTCATGAACTTGCTGACACACAGCAAGAATTGATACGCGCTGGATTTAAACCTAATGAGGCTTTGTTGGCTATTTCTGCACTTACTGGCAAAGTAATGCAAGACCCAAAAAGCGCTGTTCAATTTTTGGAAAACTCAGTTCGTCAAGGTGTAAGCCCAGAGTCTCGTTTGAGCTTACAAACGCCTCAACTTACTACTCAAGCGGGTGCGCCAGCAACATTTACATCTGGAACAAGCACATTAGCGCCAGCAACCATAGCGGGACAAACACAGCAACCGCCACCTCAAATGCCACCGCCTCAAGGCCAGCCCCAACAGGTTATGCCTCAAGGTATGCCACAGCAAGCCCCACAACAACCGCCACAAGGCGTTACGCCAACGCAAATGTCGTTGCAGTACCCAGTTCGCAGAGCTGGCGATATTCGCCCGTTAGCGCCTAATGAAGCTGTTGATACAGAAAAAGGCGTGGCATATAGAAACGCTTTGACAACCCGTCAAACAGATTTGGCAGCATCACGCAGAAACTTGGATGAAGTTATACAGCAAGCGGCACAGATTTCTAAAGAAGATTTGTTTTCAAGTGGTGTATTGGGCGCAGCTACTCGAACCATTAAAGGTTGGGCGGGTGACCCTAAATATAAGCAACTTAGCAAAGATTTGGCTAATGTGCAGATTTCAAACATTCAAGCCCAAGGCGGTTCTTTAGATACTGTTGCTGGTCAACATTTAACCAAAATGGCTAATGGTGATGAGACATATCCACCAGAAGTATTGACTAACATTGCTAGAAGAACTTATGCTGATTTGACTAACTTGGATATGCAAGCTACGGCAGCATCTAAGTTTGCCCAAAAATATGGCGATAGCAATTTAAATTCTTTTAAGCGCACATGGTCTTCTAACGCTGACTCTAAAGTATTTGAAGCTATGAGCATTTATGAGAATGTAAAAGACCCTAAAAAAGCCAAAGAAGAAATAGACAAGTTGCTTGGTAATAACCCACAACAGCGTCAACAGTTCTTCAATAAATACAATAATATTAAAAAATTAACCGCCACAGGGGAACTCTGATGGATGAATTAGGTGCATTGATTCTTGGCGAAAGACCCAAAAACAAAGCGGAGTTGCCACAACCAACAGATGAAGAATTAAATAGAGCAAGAAGAACAAAGGTATTAAACCCACAACTGCAACCAGAACCAGACAGACCTGATGAGTTAGGTAGTTTGATACTTGGTAGCGCACCAGAGCCTACGCAGCAAGCCTTACAAAAGCTCAGTTCATTTCGTGGCAATGTTGGCGAAGCGCTAACTAAAGCGTTTCAAATGAAACAAGCCATGCCTGCAACTGCGGCTGCTGGACTTGATGTGCTTGCTGGCGGTATTACTGGTTTGGCACAACTGCCTGGCTATATTGCTGGTAGAGCGTTTGGTTTAAGCGATGTAGAGGCAGAACGCGCAGCATCTAAAGTGCCACAGCAACTAGCACAACCTATTGGTCGCATGACGGGATTGGCACAAACGCCAGCCTATCAGCAATCATTCCCTACACAAGCGGCAGAGAAGTTTGGTCAAGTCGTACAACAAAATGTTGTTGAACCTATTGCCGAAAGAACTGGTCTAAGCCCGATTGATGTAGGACAAGGCGTAAACGCTGCTATGTTGGCTGCACCTATGGCTGCTAGACCTATTGCCAGAGGTTTGGCAGAGGCTAAAGCAGCGTTGCCTACTGTGCGTATTGAAACTGTTAAACCTAGCGGTATGCAGTCTGGTGGCGCTGCTGCTACTACCAATAAAGCAATGCTAGATGCTGCCGTTGCAGAAATAAAGAATCCAGAACTCAAAGCAGAATTGGCTAAAGAAAACCCCGCCAATATTGACCCTAAAGCGTTAGAGCGCTATGTTGATGCAGACAGCGTAGGCGTTCAGTTAATGAAAGGTCAAGCAACGCAAGACCCTAATTTAATTTCTTTTGAACGCAATGTAAGAGGTCAAGACCCACGGTTAGTTGAAAGACTAAATCAACAAAACAAAGCCTTGCAAGAAAAAGTAGGCGAAGTAAAAGAAAAGTCTGCTCCAGATGTATTTGCCCCTGACTATGTGGCAAATGCTGAAGGTGCAATGGAGTTTATTGGCAACAAAATCAAACAAAACGAAACTGCTGTTGGCGAAGCATATAAAGCATTAGATGACTTTGGTGCTGGAAAGATTGAAGTTGACAGCAAAACTTTTGGCGAAAAAGCCATAAAAGCGCTGTCAGAAAAAGAAGATATAGACTTTTTGCCTTCCATAATTAAATCAAAGATTGATTCTTATGTTGGTGGCAAACCAATGAACTTTGCCCAATATGAGAATCTACGCACTCAAATTGCTAGAGAAACTCGTAAAGCACAAAAAGCAGATGATGGCAACGCTGTCCATGCCTTGACTTTGGTGCGTGGTGAACTAGAAAAACTGCCTTTGATTGGCGAAACAGTAGAAGCCAAGGCGCTTGCTGACAAGGCTAGGTCAACGGCTAAAGCTGAGTTTGACTTGTTAAACCGTGATAGCCCAAACTACAACAAAGTTTATGCTGATTTGGTTAACGGTAAGACAGACACCAAAGACTTTATCCAAAGTGCTGTTTTACGGTCTAAGAACAAAGACTTTGCCAAAACAATGGAATTGTTTGATGACCCAACTGCCAAGCAACATTTACGTGCTGGCGCTTTGGACATCATTATTAAAGATTCAACGGATGCAAGCGGAAAGTTTAAGCCTGCTGCCTTTGCTAAAGCCATAGACAATTTAGATGTAAACAAGAAACTAGATGTTTTGTTTGGCGAAGAAGCGCAAACTTTGCGTAAGATTGCCAGAACTGGTCAACTTGTTGAGGCAAGACCCGCAGGCGCATTTGTCAATGAATCAAATACAGCCACAGCATTGGCAGCTCAATATGGCAAGAAACTAGCAGAGCAAATTCCTGTTGTAGGAAGATTTGTAGAGCCTGCGCGTCAAGTATTGGCAGAGCGTCAAGCTAAAAAAGCAGTAGAAGAATCATTGCGCCCAGGCGCTGGTGTAAAAATTAAAGACATAGGGAAAAAATAATGGCAGTCAATCTCTCACCCATTGGTAACGGCTTTCAGTTCTTTACCACCACAGGCATACCCCTAGCGGGTGGGTATATCTATACCTATCAGGCTGGCTCTACAACGCCTTCTGCCACCTATACAACGGTTGCTGGCACGATTGCTAACACCAACCCTATCCAGTTAGGCACAGACGGTAGACCGCCACAGGAAATTTGGTTAACAAGCGGTTCTACATACAAGTTTGTGCTGACAGACTCGACTAACGCTGTGATTGCGACCTATGACAACCTTTATGGAATTATTGGTACAACGCCTGCTGTTAGTGCAGTTCCTGCTGGCGGCATTATTATGTGGTCTGGCAGTATTGGTTCAATACCTACTGGCTATTACATTTGTGATGGCACAAACGGCACTCCTGATTTGCGTGACCGCTTTGTTGTGGGTGCTGGTAACACCTATGCTGTGGGTAATACTGGCGGCTTTACTTCTTCTGTAACCTCAAACGTAGGCACAAACCTACCCTTGTACTACGCATTAGCGTTTATTCAGAAGTCCTAAGATGGAAGATATAGAAACACGTATGGCGGTACACGAAGCTATTTGCGCTGAACGATATAAGAATATTGAAATCTCGTTGGCTATTGGCGAAAAGCGCATGACCAAGATAGAGTATCTTTTATATGCGGTAATGGCTTGCGTACTGTTAGGGCCTGGCGTAGCGGCAACCATCATTCACAAATTATTCGGGGTGTGACATTGACCCGTTTAGCCTACTTTTGTTGGCACAAGGCGCAGTCGCTGCTGTTAAACAGGGCTGTTCAATGTTGCACGAAGGTAGGCTACAACTGGAGGGCGCTAAATCCACTATCCAAGGCGTACAAGAAGATTTGTATGCAATTAAAGGGCTATGGGCTTGGTTGCTTGGGTTTTTTAAGCCTACCAAAGCCAAGCCTGTGGCGAAAGCGAAAGCCCTTAAAAGAGACAGTTCCTACGAAACAATGGAACTTGTGGTTATCAAGGATGTGGGGACACAGCTTGGCAACTTCTTTGACTTACAGGCTCAGTTAAAAAACTATTACGCTTCTTTGGAAGCAGAATCGAAAGAACACTATGACCCAAATCAAAATACTTCTAAAAAAGCTATTGAACGTAGTTTGGTGGAACTCCAAATGGAAAATCTTGATGCAGAAATTAGGGAACAAATGACCGTATATGCGCCAGCAGAATTAAAAGCCATATACACGCGATTCTTGAGGATGTACGCAAGAATTCAGCAAGAACAGGAATGGGCTAGAAGCGAAGAAGTTAGAAAGTTAAGACAACAGCGTTGGAAGCAAGAGCAAGACGAGATTCGCTTTATTGAAATTACAAGTGGAGTGGTTGCCGTGATGTTCATATCTATATTTTTTGGGTGGCTCATGTGGGAAATACAAAACTTGTCTGGTGGGTTTTGATAGGCGTAGCAATATGCGTCATTGTTGGAGTAACCTCGATGTCATACGTAGAAACCCTATACATGAAAGCGCAACTTAGACAAGAGATAAAAGAGTTGCGTAAACTTAAACGGGAAATCAAGGAGGCAAAATGAATGAATTATTCAATCTTCTCAAGGGTGTCGCACCCACGCTGGCAACTGCTGTGGCTGGCCCTTTGGGTGGCGCTGCTATTACCGCTTTGGCTAGTAAGTTTGGTGTTTCTGATTCCGTTGAGGCTGTTGCAAAAGCTATTGCTGGTGACCCGCAAGCTGCTCAGAAACTAGCCGAGATGGAACTGGAATACTACAAAATAGAGCAAAACAACCTCACAGAGCGCCTCAAAGCCGACATGGGGTCTGACTCTTGGTTGTCCAAAAACATACGCCCAATGGTGCTTATATTCATTCTGATGGCATATACAGGTTTTGCCATTGCCTCAATGTTTGATTATGAGACTAGGGGTAACTATGTCGAGTTGCTAGGCAACTGGGGCATGGTGGTGATGTCGTTCTATTTCGGTGGCAGAACTATGGAAAAGATTACAGAGAAGGTTAAGAAATGAACCTATCAGAACACTTTACCCTTGAAGAAGCCACTTATAGCGAGACAGCTATACGGATGCACATAGACAACCAGCCCGATGAACGCCAACTAGCCAACATGAAAGTGGCTGCTGGACATTTGGAGGAGGTGCGTAATGTCACAGGCGCTTTGCGTATTAATTCTTGGCTACGCTTGCCCGATGTTAATGTGGCTGTCGGTGGCTCTAAAGTTTCCTCCCACATGGATGGTTGGGCGATTGATTGTTCTTCTGCTGCTCATACTCCTTACGAAATATGTCAGCTTGTTTTAAAGGCAGGCATTAAGTTTGACCAAATGATTCACGAATATGGGCGGTGGATGCACATATCTTTTGCGCCTGAGATGCGCCAGCAAGCACTTACCATCTTTAAACCAGAAGGCAAATACAAGTCTGGCATTCTCACAGAAGCCGAGTACTAATCTTTGTCCACGCTGACCCAAAGAATAGCCACCAAGATACCAGCACCGACAAAAGCGCCAATTAAAAGAACTGTAATGATGGTTAATATGCTTGAAATCATAATCTTGCGTAGTTCCGTTTAGGTGTCATTACTGCTCTGGCAAACACATAAAACTGTCTAGGTTTCATGTCTTTTTCTTTTTGTGCTGCTCTGCGTTCTGCGGTTAGTGCTTGTTGGCTCTTGGCTACACCCCAGAAATCTGGGTAAAAAGTAGCCATGAATTGTGGGTGAAATGCGTTCATATTTCTCCAATCATTTTTTTAATTGTGAACAAATCTTTATGCTGCGGGTATAGGGCTATCCATAACCTAGCGTAAAAAGCGATGTAATCGTTGCTGATTTTAAAATCATCGCCTGTTGTAACGATAGAAACCTCCCATCGAATTCGATTAATGATTAGCCAATGACTAATTTTCTTTCTGCCTCGTTGGATGGCTTCTAGCGAAAACTTCTCAAAGTATTGCCAGACTTCGGGGTTGGTTTTGTGCCATTCCCACCAGTCTTTTTTTCTTTGTTCAAAAGTCGATTTCATCAAAGTTTGATTCTTTGGGTTTCGGTGTGTTCATGTAAGCCCAACCTGACCAGCCACCTTCTACGATAGGCATACAGTCAAACTTGAGCATAGGGCCGTTCTTGGTTTCAATCACAGACCCAATACGTTGATAGCGGTTCTTTTCTTGCCCGTCTTTATTGGTGTATTTGCCCGTGATGACGCTGACTTCGTATTGTGTTTTAGACATTTTTTGCTTTCAAGTTAGTTAATTTATATACTTTTTGGTCTAATTCTTTGAGGAACAGATTTACTTCTTCTTCTAGCGTTGCTACATAAGCTGCATCAAATTCGACACGCTTAACAAACAACTGAAGGTCTTGGGGTAGTCGTGGGTCGAAAGACACGTAGTCGCACCATTGGCGTTCACAGCAGCGCATTTGCCATTGCATCTGGGTGATGTACTTGGTCGGCACAGATTGGCTTAACAGCGTATCAATGTGGGTAGCTGTGTTAGGGCATTTAATCTCTAACATACCAAACAAGCCCACCAGCCCGTCAGGACTAGCGCCAGCCATCTCAATCTTGGGATGCTTTACAAACCCTACTTCTTCTACTAATAGCCCGTTTAAAGCCTCATACGCAGAACGCGCTAAAGGCTCAGTCTCAGTACCCCATTGCATAGCAGCGTTGGTAAAAGATTCACCCTGGGTATTGGTAAGCCGTTCACAAATTAGCTGTGCCATGTAGTTGTCCCGACTAGCGGAGTAGCCTGATTTGGTCTTGGCAATTACATCTGCCACCCTTGAGGCAGTAACTTTGCCTAAGCGGGCAGCAAACCATTCTTCAGTTTTTTGTTCCATTATTGTTTCCCTTGATATGTATAACCGTGGTAATAAAGAACACCCACAATTTCAGATGCTGTTTTTGAACCAATATCATCTATTCTCATAAAATCAAATGGATGTATTTCAATTAAAGAACGAATAGTATGAACACCAACTTTGTGTAAAGCATTAGTTGCTCTTATAGACAATTCAAGCCCATCAATAGACACATCTAAAGGTAGTGCTTTTTGTGGTTTTTGAATAGCGTTTTGATTTTGAAATTTATGCAATTCTTCCCAAGAATCTGCCTCAAAAATTACTTTCATTTCAAAGTCCTTTTCATTAAATCTTTAGCTGCTGTGACTGCTTCTAGCCATTCTTTGTCTGTGCCTGCTGCTTTGTAAGCATCTTTAAACGCTGTTTGCAGTTCCTCAACTGTCTTGGCATCTTGAATAGCGGTAATGTGGTCTTGCATCTGGTTGTGATTGGCCTTGGTTTCCTTTGTTTTCTGAGGAATACTTGCAGCGTTTCCGTCATCATCGGCTGGGGCTTGCGATGTGGCTGCCATCAAAGACGCACGACGAATGTAGGTCAAACACGACATAAACCCTTGGGGGTCGTGCTTGGGTGCTGGAAAGAACAGCTTTCCGCAGTCAAGGCGTTCACCTGATTCATGAAGAAAGCTAGTCTCACAGATAACCCCGTCTGGGTGCTCTGTGGTGGTTTGAAATAGGAATATCCCGTTGTCGTTTAAAGCCCCTACAACGCTGTCTACGCAAGATGCTAAGTCAACATACTTGGAACGGAAATGGGGGTTCGTAGCGTTTTTTAGGGCTGGCGCAAAGGCTTTCTGAGCCTTGACCAAAGCAGTGGCAATGTTTTTCATTTAGTTTCCTGTGATAAGTAGGGCAAAGATAAGACCAGAGACAAAGCCAGATAACCAAAAGATTACTTGGTCTGCCTTGCTAGGGCGTGTTGGTGTGTAAGGGCCTTCAATGGCGTGTTGGGTGTAACGGTTAAGTTTCATGACATTTCCTTTTTGAATTCATAACGGGCAAGCGCGTAGTCAAGTTTGTCGTTGTCGGCTTCTTCTTTACAAGCCTTAACATAGCCACGTTCTAAAGATTGGATTACTGTGTCACGCAGTAAGTCGGTGATAAGTGCGTCACCAATATAGACAAACCAAAGGTTATCGGTTTGTGAGTCAAAGTAACATTCAAGGTCAACGCCTGGCGCGTCTGGGTGTTCGCACACCATACAGTCAAATTCGCTGTGTTCTGCTTTCATATAAGTTCCTTTAAGGGGCTTGCGCCCCGTTGGTTTAATAATCTTGACCAGCCTGTGCGCGTTGTGCGCCTAAAAACTGTGGGTTAAATGGGGC
>Ga0114971_10003865_pt1 | contig 10160 bp, 6 predicted proteins | sample M_140625_MF_Meta_FD_87320 | JGI IMG/M metagenome (GOLD analysis project Ga0114971, IMG submission 87320) | Freshwater microbial communities from Lake Montjoie, Canada to study carbon cycling - M_140625_MF_MetaG | ecosystem: Environmental > Aquatic > Freshwater > Lake | place: Lake Montjoie...
CTTCTACTGAAAGATCGCCTTCAGCATCAATCATGATCAGAACGTTCGTCACTCCATGATCAGAGGCTCGTTTTGCAAGTTTTTTTAGATACGATTCATCACGAACTTTATCTTTGAAGAATTGATTGACATATTCCACTCCATCAATTCCAAATTCCATTTTGGCCATTTTAGGGAAATCAAGATTCAGGTCAGCCGTTTTCGCTTTATCAGCGAACAAACGCTTGTGAAGTGACCACTGGGCCAGCGAGATTTTAAAGTCGCCGATTTTGCCGGCTGAAGGCTTTCCTGACTCATCTGCCGCGATGCTGAAATTGCTGAGAACAGGCGACAAAGCGGCAGCAAGGCTGAAACGGCCGATTTGACGACGATTATATTGTGACGTATTCATCGTTCGAGATTCTCCCTGAAAGTTGGACCGACGGAATGGAGCAGACTAGGAAAAGAGCTTTGTAAAAATACAATTCCACGCGAAATTGTATTCTATAGAAATACCAGTATAAGAATCACGCATAAGCGACATCTTTATCATCAAGACCGGTCTTGAGGGCCGTCGCGGCATCCCCAAATCGTTCAGGTCCCGTAAACCCATAAAACTTCTCAGCCACAACCAGGTGCGGTTCCAGCGTGCAAAAGCCACGATATCCATGCTTTACAGCATCGGCGATCAGCTTCGGGATCTGCCCGTTGCCTTCTCCGGATGGTACGCATTTATGGGTTTTCGTGCAATAATCTTTCACATGAAAGTGACTGACTCGGGGCCTAAGCAGTTGCCACGCCTGATCGATATCTTGCCCCACTTCGAGATAATTGGCAGGGTCAAAAGCGTGGCCCAGAACTGTGCTATCTACAGCTGTAACCAGGTCGTGTGCGCGTTCTGCCGTATCTCCATAGATCCCTTTCTCATTTTCCAGAAAGAGTTTCATGCCTCGTTTTTCAGCAATATTGGCCAGAACTTTCATGCGTTTGACGACTTCGTCGCGGTGGGTTGCCGGATCATCTCCATCTGGCATGTAGAAGCTGAAAATCCGAATCCTTGGAGCCTGGTAAAATTCGGCAATTTTCAACGCAATCTCATAACGCTCCAAGTGAGGCTCGAACGGATCGGTGATTTTAATCTTGCCGATCGGCGAACCGATTGCACTTAGGCCAAAACCACTCTGGCGTAACTGATTACGAAAATCCTGATGTTCATCTTCATTGAGGTCAAGGACATTCTTGCCATGAATCGAACGAAATTCGATGTGGCGGATTCCATGACGCGCCAGCACGGCAATTTGCTCTTCCGGCTGTGGTGAAATCTCGTCAGCAAAAGCACTTAGAGTAATCATGGGTTTGATGCAGATTCGACCTGAGAGTGAAGTGTATGAGACTGAAACGAGAATCGTTTCCGCGTTACAAACAAAAATAACGAGTGCCGGCGAAGTTCGCTAGGGGGTGGAATTCGCAATCCGTCCTGTTACGATACATTCTACGAAGTAGGATTCTAGTAAAAGCACGATTGCGGGAAGGGTTGTCGACTCATGATCATCGAATGGATTAGCACTTTTTTCATCATACTCGCAGGCGTATGGTTCCTGACGGAAGTCCTTCAGTCGTCATGGTATGAGTCTGTTGTGACGAACCTGATCCCACGAGTCCTGATCGCCTCACTCATCCTCTCCACTGTGCAAGTGACGTCCCATCTGCGGATAGAAACGATGCTCGGCGAAGGCTTGCCTTACCTGATCGGTTCCGGGATTTTATGGGTGGGATGCTTCTGGGCGATCCTGAATTTTGCGACCAACCACGCCCTTGGACTCGGTGTAGCCGGGATGCTGGTTTTGACAAGCCTCTCAGGCCTGACCAGTGACGGGCTACAAGGCATCGGAAGAACGGCCCGGATCGATACCGGTAAACCAGCCAAAAAGTCTGTCCGGACAAAACGTTACAACTCCGCAATAGCACCGTTTCAGCAACCGGGACAACTCTCCAAAACTGCGGATTCAAAACCGACTCAGCCCACAGAACCCACTCCACCGACACCCAAATAACCGCTTGAACCTATTTTTTTCTCCCAACGTGCTATCCTGTAGCCTGTTAGGAGAAAATAGGTGGTATTCAAACGAGGATTAGAAACGACGTTATCGGCCAAGTTTTTCGAGGATATTTTTCGTGATCCGTTCGATGGCAGGATCACCACCACGCAACCCATGAGCCCAATCTGTTGAGCCGGCCGTGACAACAGTTCCGCCTGATGGGACAGTGTAAGTTCCCAAAACGGCTGCTCCCATACGATTTTTCTTGTACTTTTCGTACCATTCCGCATCATCTTTATCCCAGACAGCTGGAGCCGTGGCCAAAATTTCAAAGTTCTTGGGCGTTCCATCATTACCGGTCGGGACTGGCAGACCGTCAGGTCCAATTTGCATTTCGCAGCCATCACACTCATAGCCGACAACCGTATGACGCGCGCCCAGCAAATCGCCTTGAAGTAAATTTGTGCCTTTGAAAATCCAGTGATTCGGTCGCTGGACAGTATATCCACCAGATCCGCCCATGAAATGACCATGGCTGAGGTGATATCCACCGAACAGGAAACCCACTCCGGTCAGACGGTTTTCAGGACGGCCGATCAGATGGTGGCTCCAAAGTGTTGCCAAGGTTTTGTAATCGCCCGTTTGGTACTGGGGATCGTTGTATGTGTTCTGCTTCCAGCTGGTTAAAGCGGTTCCATTATTCTCGGGCCGGACTTGCCAGCAGATCGAATTCCCACTAAAAAATGCAACGTTGCCACCCTTTGCAATATAAGTTTCAAGGTGATCGCGCATTTTGGAAGACCAATATTCATCATGCCCTACCGACAAGACCAACTTGTATTTTTCAAGCAATTCCGGATGGTATTCCAGATCTTCGTTGGTCGCATAATCGAGTTTGATCCCATTCTTCTCCGCCCAGCTTACAAACGGATGTTCCCAGCTACCAAACTGGCTTGACGGAGGTCGCAGAAAGCTCACCTTATGGCCTTGATTGTTTGCTTTGCCATTGTAAGCGTAAAGGCTGAATCCACCCCAATTGTTATATGCGTTATATGTATTTGTAGATAGTTGCAATAAGACTTTTGTCTCTGTCCCAGGATTAGCCGGCCTGACCACAAAGAAACAGCTCGACTGAGCCGTTCTGCGGCCTCGGTTTGTATATATCCCACCAGTATCCTGAGCTGTAAAACGGACTTCATAATAGCCACTTAGCCATTCAGGAGGGATGGTGATTTTGACATCAGATGGCCATCCACATCCTTCAGCGGATGGTTTTTCCGGAATTGGGTATTTGTGACCTGGGCCTGTGTAAACGTAGCTTTTATCTGATCCTACCAATTTGACAGGTTTGGAATCTGAACCAATTCGATAGATTTCATATTGAAATTGTGGAGCAGAGCAGGAAACGTGCAGGCTCACGGCTTCACCTGACTTGGCCGAAATTGGCCAGGCATAGCCTTCGACAAATAACCCTGGAATGTCCTGAGCGGTTGCCAACTGGCTGGAAATTGCCAGAAGTATCATTGGTAAAAGCATGACATGACGTGATAAAAACCGCAAAACCGTTACCATCGAGCAGATCCTTGCCGTCGGGTGTAACGGTCGGAACGGATGTCTGGATGGAATGCTTTGTTTGATCTTCATAGTCTGCTTTCTCCTGGTTAGGACACCAAAAGTGATGGAACTTGTCTGTGGAATATGAATTCGATCATGATTCATGAGGGTTTGCAAGAGCCTGAGCTTAAGAAATCATGATGAAGCGATGTTTCTTTGCCACAAATGGTCTAAGGCATGATATACTTTCTTTAAACTACCCATACTACACGCGGGACTGATCGGACAAGCTCGGTCATGAAAACCACTCCAAATCAAACCCAATCAACAATGATCAGACGAGTTACGTCTGTTTGTGCAGTGTTTTTTATGATTGGTGCGGGAGGGTGGTTCTGGGCCTGGCAAAATTACCAGAAACCCATCAGAGTGGGTCTGTTACATTCTTTAACAGGTCCGATGGCCATCAGCGAAAAGTCGATGGTAGACGCCGAGGTCATGGCTCTGGAGGAACTGAATGAATCCGGTGGCTTGCTCAAAAGAAAAGTCGAGTGGGTGATCGCCGACGGCAAGTCGAATTGGCCAACTTTTGCAAGAGAAGCGGATCGTTTGATTCGTCAAGAAAAGGTCGACGTCATCATTGGGTGCTGGACGTCTGCCAGTCGCAAAACCGTTTTGCCTGTGATTGAATCAAACAATCATCTTTTAATTTATCCGATGGCATATGAGGGGCTGGAATCGTCGCCTAATATTATTTATACGGGATCTGCTCCAAATCAGCAGATTATTCCTGCGGTGGCCTGGGCCATGCGCGAATTAAAAGCCAAAAGATATTATCTTGTTGGTTCGGATTATATCTGGCCACATTGCGTGAATGAGATTACCAAAGACACAATCGATAACATCGGTGGAGAATTGGCAGGTGAAAGCTATCTGTTTTTTGGAACAGATCAAGTCGAGTCTGTCGTCAAGGATATTATTCAAGCAAAGCCTGATGTGATTATCTCTTCTGTCGTTGGCGATACAAACAAAGCTTTTTATAAAGCCTTGGAAGGTGCTGGTATCTCGTCGGACAAAATACCCGTCATATCATTTGCGGTCGCCGAGGATGAACTTCGATCCATGCTTAAGGAAGTTCCTTCGAAAGCTTTGGTAGGACATTATTCTGCATGGAATTATTTCCAATCAATTGACCGGCAAGAGAACCGGAATTTTGTAGCCCGTTTGCAAAAGCGTTACGGCAAGGAGAGAACTACAAATGATGTCATGGCCGCCTCATATAACAGCGTATTTTTCTGGGCCCAAGCTGTTCGGGAAGCCGAAACCACTCGTATTTCGGATGTAACGCATGCCATGAGTCATCAGAGTCTGGATGCTCCAGAAGGCATTGTTTCGATTGATGCAGAAAATCACCACACATGGCGACCGGTCTATATCGGAAAAGTTCGTAGTGATGCCCAGTTCGATATCGTTTGGTCAAGTGAATCATCCATCAGGCCCGAGCCTTACCCTTTGTCACGCTCTCATGATGACTGGAATCTTCTATTGACCAAACTCTATGGGGAATGGGGAAACAGTTGGTCGAATCCGAAAGATGATCGAACTTTTTCCAAGACACAGGAATCATTTCCCAAGCCTTTAGAAATAAGACCGGCTGAAGCCGTTGTTGCACCAAAACCAGTTGCGACAAAAACGGAAGTTAAAACGCCTGTAAAACCAACTGAAGTACCGAAACCAAAAGAAGTTGAAAAAAAGCCAGTGGATAGCCCGCCCACAGTTCCTCCTGTTCCCAAACCTGTTGTAAAACCGTTGGTGAAACCCGTTTCCATCTTGCCTTTGATGAAACCATTGCTTGACCGGAATGAGTCAAAAAGATCTGGCAGTTCGGATTCGAAAGCGAAGCCAAAAACCGATTTCAGTATTCGGAAAATATGAGATCAGGAAAGCGATACCCAAAGAAATACCCATGAATATCCTGACCTTTTTCCGAAAATCGATTCTTCGCCAGCAAATGGCAAATTACCTTGCGTTAGCGATCATTCCAAGTGTGATACTGACTTGGATTATCAGTGGAATGGCCAATTACTTCATCGAGGAGAATGTCCAACGAAACCTATTTGTTCTGGCCGACGCGAAATCAGCAGCCATCGAGAGTTACGCCAATGAAAAAATCAAGCAGGTCAACTCAATTGCACGTAGCCTGATTTTTGCCAGAACAAGTGAGGCCTGCGAAAAAGCCTTGAATCTTAACAAGGGTAATCCAGACTTAAAGGCTTATGAGAATGTAAGAACTGGAGTTAGTCCAGAATTTAATTATATGATTGACTCGTTAAACTTCAAAAACCTGATGATTGTGAATAATAATCATGATGTCATCTTCAATCTACGAGATCCATCGAGGATTGGGAGATGGCTTTTGGAAGGGCCGATGGCAAACTCCAAGCTTTCCAAGACCGTCAATCGGGTATCCACTTTATTGCAACCAGATTTCTCGGACTTTGAGCAATTCCCAGACTCGCCCAAACCAGTTTCATTTATTATTAGCCCGTTTTATGACAAAACCAAGATGATGGGAGTGATGATATTCCAGCTTGACGAGCAGGATATCATGGACATTATCACGGACAATACAGGGATGGGGCAGACTGGCCAGGTTCTTGTGGGCACAAAATACGGTTTAGGGACGAAATCGGGAGCCATTCTTGTGGCCCCCACCAGGACAGATGAAAATGCCGCTTTCAAGACCATCATAAAGCCTCATAAAAATGAAGTTTCAGCCATGGTCTCAGCGGTCGAAGGCGGCAGGGGCTATGGGATTACGCACAATGAAGAAGGCCGACAGATTGTTGCTGTCTGGATGTATATTCCTTCATTTCATTGGGGTCTGGTGATTGACCAGGATTTCAGGGAAGCGTTCGCCCTGACGGCTCGAATTCGATGGATCGGCGGATCACTTTTAACAGTCATCACGATTGCATCGATTTTATTTGCCAGGTGGGCTGCCAAAGGGCAAGCCGGCCGAGTGGTTGCCGTAGCCAATGCCGCCAGTGGCCTGGCAGGAGGCGATTGGTCAAGCAGGGCCCCGGTCCATGGTGTGGACGAATTGGCAGCTTTGGCAGCCTCATTTAATCAAATGGCAGAAAAACTTGAACGATCCGATAAAGCCCAGAATCGTGACATGCAGGAACTTGCCAGAAATTCCAAGCTTTTAGCAGATGCCAGCGAAGGCGAATCGCGTACCCGTGTCACTCTTCGTGCCACTGCCCGGGAATTGAGCGAGGCAGGTGTCAAGCTCGTTTCATCCGCTGATAATGGCCATCAAACCGCTACAGAACAAGCGGCTGCTGTAAATCAGGTGGTGGCAACTGTGGAGCAGATTCGTGCTGTCGCAGAGCAGAATACGGAGAAGGCTTCGGCTGTGGCAAGATTGACTGGCGATTCCGCAATTTCGCTGAGTCAGGGCGCTGAAGCTGTGCGACAGATTATCGTCTCCATGAGTCGTCTGCGCGATACCGTCAATGATTATGCCCGTGAGATCACGACATTGACGGAAAAGACCCGTCAAATCGACCAGATCACTTCTTCAGTCAATGAAATTGCCGACCAATCCAAACTTCTGGCACTTAATGCAACAATTGAAGCGGCAAAGGCTGGAGAACAAGGCAAAGGGTTTGCTGTGGTTGCGGCTGAAGTCAGAAACCTCGCTGAACAGTCGAAGACTGCCAACACGCGTATCAGACACATGTTAAGCGAGATCAGGAAAGCGGCTGAGGCCACCGTGGTTGCCACTGGCAAGGGCGTTTCAGGGGTCGATTCTACGATGGAACTGACACGCTCGGCAGGCTCAGTCATCGACAGATTAAGCGGCAGCTTGAATGAGGCTGCGATTGCTGTTGGGCAGATTAGCAACTCGACAAAGCAGCAATACACCGGGATCGACCAGATCAATCAGGCGATGCGTGAGTTTCAGCAGTCCACAAGGCAACTCACGGAGAATTCGAGGCAGTCTCAGGAATCAGCGGCTGTATTGAACAATCTCTCCAAAGAGCTTTTGGGATTGACTGAATCAGGGGCTGAGGAGCTGTAAAGCAGTCTCGCTTTGAATCTAAAAACAAATTGTCAAGAAGAACGTGACAAATACATAGAAGTGCCTATAAAGTATTCGTCAGTACAAAACAGACGCCGGATAAAACCAGTCAGGATTCGATCTGAATCTGATCACGATGATGAAAGAGACCAAGGCATGACAGATTCTGATTCGCGAAAAGTCGTGATTATTGGTGGTGGAATTGGTGGATTATCCGCTGGCCTGGAGCTGCGACGGCGGGGATATGATGTCACGATCCTGGAACGACACGCGACAATCGGGGGCAAGGCATCGGCTCGTCAATCGGGAGATTTTCGCTGGGATGAAGGTCCCAGTATTGTCGTCCTGACCTGGGTTTATCGTCAGCTTTTTGAGAATGCCGGATTGAATCCTGATAAATATCTTTCGTTTCATAAATTAGAGCCAGCATTCAGGCTAAAAATGGCCGACGGGCGAAGTCTGGAGTTTTCCTCTGACCCCGTAAAATTACGAGCAACGATCGCCTCCATCGACCCCAAAGACGCTGAAGGGCTCGATCGATTTCTTGCGAAATGTGATCGATTTGCCGAACTCTTGGGCACTTCATATTGTGACAGAATGCTCGACTCATGGTCGGATGTGCTCTTGTCAAGACTTTTACTGTCGGCCATGATCGTTCCCCCTCAGCGAAAATATACCGACGAAATTGACGCTCACTTTCAGAACCCGGCCATTCGGGAGTTGTTTTATGGTCTCCCAACATTTTCTGGCTATGACCCAAAAACGGCTCCGGCATCGCTTGTCATTTTACCTTGGACGATTCTTCGAGAAGGCGTCTGGTATCCTTCAAAAGGTGGAATTGCAGCGATACCACAAGCCATTGCGCGAGCGGCCATCGATTTGGGTGTGGAAATCAAGACCAGTATCGAGGTGAGCCAGATCCATCGCGATTCCTCCGGAAAAGCCATTGGAGTAAGCACTTCAGAAGGATATTTCTCGGCCGATGTGGTGATCTCAAATGCCGACTACATCCGTACCCATCAGATGCTTGAAGGGGGGCCGGAATTAAGTCCTCTCATCATGAAACGCAGAGGCGGGGAAGTCTCGGCAGCTGCAAGTTATTTCACTCTCCAGCTTGCGTGCAATCGAAGGTGGGATGAACTCGCACACCACATGATTTTATTAACAAACGGCTCCAACAATGTTTATGAAGAGATCTTCGTCGAGAAAAAATATCCGAATGATCCAGCCATTTACATCAATGTGACTAGCGAGACTGACCCTGACGACGCTTCGAGAGAAGGTTCCAACCCATTTATTGTTGTTGGAATCCCACCAATCGAGCCAGGTGTGGAACGTGATCCTGTACGAGACTCGAAATATGCAGAATTGATCGTTGAAAGAATCGATACCCAGTGGCTGCCTGGTTTTAAAGATTCAATCACAGAAATGAAGATCGCTTCAGCACATGACTGGTATGACCGGTTCAGCGCACACAGAGGTGCGATTTATGGACTCGGAACGGATCAAAATATCCTCGACGGGGCATTTCGCCCAATCAATGTCATCGACGAAGTACCTGGCCTCTATTTTGTCGGAACATCTGTCCAACCAGGACCCGGGATGCCGATGGTGGCACAAAGCGGTAAAATTATTGCAGCACTTGTAGAGAAAAACCACCCGGTCCGAAAGAAGTCCAGAGGGTATCGGCCAAAGTGGGCCAAATCTGCGAAATAATAGGCCTTTCGATGGCTGAATCCCTTTTCAGAAATGATTTCAAACCGACCGTTCAAGCTCTATTAAAAAAAGTGCTTGAACGGTCCATTTGGATTTATTTTATCACGATCCTCTCGATCAGAATCTACCTAGAGCTCTCAAATCTGCATCAGCCAATTTTTGAAGGATATATTGGGCGTCAGATCCCCACTGCGATGGTCGCCAGAAGTCTGGCAACTGGTGGGAGCTTTTTCTACCCCAGCCTTCAAACAGGTCCATTCCCAAGTTTTTTCCTGGTCGAACCACCGATTTATGGATGGCTTGTATCTGTCTTATACTCGATCACGGGAATCGACCTGAATGCTTGCGGACGAATTGTTTCACTGGTTGGTTTAATCTTTGCATGCATTGGTATCTGGATCATCACTCGTCGATATTTTGGCTTGAAACAAGCTCTTTTCTCTATAATTTTGATGATCTGCTGGCCAGTCACAATTCGATACGCCCGCGCATTTCAACCTGACATGCTGGCGATAGGAACTTTTTTACTTGGAATGAGTTTTTATGATACTTCATCGCGTACTGGCAAGAAATTATTTGGTGCCCTTGCCATAATGCTGTTAAGTGTGGCACTTGCAATCAAGATAACCCTCTTCCCATTACTTTTGATTTTGCCAGGCCTTAATCACCAAAGGTTAAAGAATTCTATAATCCATCAAATCGCCATAATGTCAGTTGTGTTATTACCGAGCGTCATCTGGTATCTTTGGGCGGTCTGGATTGGTACATTTGACAAATCACATTCTGTC
>Ga0114971_10003867_pt1 | contig 10156 bp, 10 predicted proteins | sample M_140625_MF_Meta_FD_87320 | JGI IMG/M metagenome (GOLD analysis project Ga0114971, IMG submission 87320) | Freshwater microbial communities from Lake Montjoie, Canada to study carbon cycling - M_140625_MF_MetaG | ecosystem: Environmental > Aquatic > Freshwater > Lake | place: Lake Montjoie...
CCAGCCCAATTTTTCGTGCATGAAGCGCTCTTTAGGTGAAAAGTATAGATTGCGCAGACTCTTAATTTCGTTCGCTAATAACAAATTATTGGTCGCTATAGCACCCCCTTCGCCCCCGCTAATTATCTTATTAGCAAAAAAACTAAATGTTGACACGTCACCTAGAGATCCGCATCGACGGCCGTTATATTCCAAACCAAGCGATTCTGCAGAATCTTCTACCAGTGTTGCTCCCAAGGCTCTTGACTTCTTGATAAAAGTATCCAAGTTAACTGGAAGGCCGTACATGTGCACCGCTACCACTGCAGCAATCGTTTCATTTAAGGCATCATCGACATCATTAGAATTCATACACCAAGTTCCTTCGAGGCTGTCTATTGTGAGAAGTTGAACACCGCGTCTCAATAAGTTCGAGACACTTGAAATGATCGTAAAGTTAGGAACAATGACGGTATCACCAACGCCTAAATCAAGAGCTTCAAAAACTAAATCCAATGCTGTGGTTCCATTTGCAACTGCCATAACATTATCTATACCGAGATATGCAGAAAGAGATGATTCTAATTCTCGAACAGGGGCAGATTCGCCAGATATCTGGGTATCCCTGAGGGCCTGAGTTACTGCCTCGATATCTTTTTCAGTGACTTCTGGGCGACTTACGGGAATCACTATGGCAATTCCAGGTGTGTTTTGTCATTTTCCCCGGCATACGGTCCTTGTTTTACCTCAAGAATTTCACATTCTGAAGTCATCTGAATTTCATGTCCGCCGTGGGCTAGGAGAATGACATCCCCCGAGCTTAGGTTTATCTGATGTGTGACCTTTAAGTTTTCATTGAATAACGTTACCTTGCAAGTACCCCGACGAATTAAAAGCACTTCTTGTGTATGTTGAATTCTTCTTTCTACCAAATTGTGCACATGTGCAGGAACTGTATATCCCTCGGGTCGCGTCATTAATCCCAACTGTTGTGAATATGATTCTGGTGAAAAAAACTCGATTCCATGAACCTTTTCATTGGACCTCACGACAATAGCTGCTGGCGTAGTTGGTTCGCCGTAAAATTCTGGTGACAAGTTACTACTCCTCTGTTTGGGCTCCACCATTTTATACTCAAATCGCTGTTTTTACCTTGTTTCTGAGTACTATTCCTAATTATATGTAATTCAAACAGTTGAGATCTATCGAACTTAGAAAGGCCACCGATGTCCCAGGCTAAATTGCTATATTTCATACCAGCTCGCGGAGGCAGCAAGGGAATTCGCAATAAGAACTTGCAGTTGGTTGATGGCCAGACTCTCATTCAAAGAGCTATAAATACAGGTTTCAATTCTGGCAAATTACTGGGATTCGAGACGAACGTAGTTGTCAGTACCCAAGATACAGATATTGCAAAAGAAGCTCGGAAATTTGACGCAATAGTTCACGAAAGACCGATCGAGCTTTGCGGAGACGATGCCACCACAGAACAAGCGCTGATTTCTTTTCTCGAAAATTATGTGATGCCTGAAAATCTAGATTCAACTTTTGTGGCTTTAGTTCAGTGTACGTCACCATTCACCGCGCCAAGAGATGTCGCTGCAGGCATTAAGCAGGTTGAAGATGGTTATGATTCTGCATTTCTTGGATCAATTAACCACTATTGGCTTTATAAGTTTGATCGAGAGAGTGATACATACATCCCAATCGGACACGAATTAGGGTTTAGACCTTCTCGCCAACGTGTTCAGGAGCAAATTCATGAAACTGGAGCTGGCTATTTCTTTAGGGCAGACAAATTCTTACATAGCAAATTCCGAATTTTCGGAAAAGCTCAAGCAGTGGGAACTGGCCTTGCAGAATCAATTGACATTGATGAACCAAGTGACTTGGAGTTTGCCCAATCCGTAGCTCAGGGACTTAAGAAGAGTTAGAAAGAAACATTTGCACTGGTAATTTTGTTAATATTTTCAAGTAATTTTTCAAATTTGCTCGTTTCAAGCATGCATGCTCCATCACTTAGTGCGGAACTAGGATTCGGATGCGTTTCCATAAACAGGTAATCCACTCCAATTAGCGCAGCTGCGCCAGCGAGGTATGGGATGAGCTCCGGGTCTCCTCCTGAGTGATCTCCATTTGCGACAGGTCGCTGGATGGAGTGCGTGGCGTCATATCCAATCTTGACTCCGTAGTCGCGCATGGTAACTAAGGAGCGAAAATCAACTACTAAATTGTTATACCCGAAAGAACTACCGCGCTCCGTAACTACTAATTCAGCGTGGCTATTTGCTTTGAATTTATCAGCCAAATTACCAATGTCTGTCGGGGCCATGAATTGGCCTTTCTTGATATTGGTAGGTAAACCTGTTTTTGCTGATTCTAGAATTAAGTCTGTTTGCCGAGAAAGCAGCGCAGGAATCTGAATAACATCGACGACTTGTGCTACTTTTTCGATCTGATTTGTCTCATGTACATCCGTAGTGACCCGGAGAGCGTGTTCTTTCTTTATCTCGGATAGCCACTCTAGCCCTATATCGATGCCAGGACCGCGGTAAGATTTCAAATTAGATCTATTGGCCTTGTCGTAAGAGCTCTTAAATATCAATTCAAACTCTAATTTTTCTGCAATCAATTTTAGTTCCGAAGCAACTTCGTGCATCAATTCTAGAGATTCCATGGAACACGGACCTGCGATGATTATTGGCTTCATAAAGTGAGATTACCTTATTTAAGGTTGCAAGTCTCGCGCATGGAGCAACCCCAGAAATTTACCCTCAAGAGATGTCACGACTAAACAGGAGATAGATGGTTCCCTCCTTAGCAAACTCCACACCTCCGCAATCGTACTATCTTCATATACAGATCTAGGCTCACGATTCATCTTAGACAGTAGCACCGAGTAATCGATTTTCTCTGTACTCCCATGTTCGATTACAAGCCTTCTTATATCTCCTTCGCTAATCACACCTGAAACACTTTTTTTCTCGTCCACTAATACACATAGACCTCGCTTGCCGGATTCGATTGCGGCAATTACACGAGAAATAGTTAGCTCATCATCAAGTGTGACCGAGATTGCAGCGGGATAGTACAAATCTGCAATAGTTCCCCCAAGATAACTTGCAAGATTTCCAGAGGGGTGATTCACAAGAAAGTCGTTTGTGTTACGTTTTAGAAGAATGCTAACTTGTTCGCCAATGTAATCAAGTAGAATCAATTGCCTTACTACTGATGTGGTCGGAATAATCCCAAATCTGTCAGATTCTTTGGAACCTGGAATAGTTATCCAATTCCCGATCTTGCTAGTTGTAAATTTTTCTAAATTTGACACGTGTGAAGATTCAGATATTACGAATATCATGCATGATCGTGACTCGGCTACCGAGATTACATTCTCAAGATTATCAAGTTTGCCACTCTTAGAAACAACAATGAAAACAGAATTTTGAACAACTAGTCCGAGGTCCCCATGTTCTGCATCTGAGGGATGTAAAGCAACCGCCGGAATTCCGATAGACCTTAGATGGTGGCTAAACTTTTCCCCCACAATCAAGGAAGTACCAAAGCCGGTAATTATTACGGGGCTCTTTGTTTCGGTAATCGTATCAATCAGGTTCTTCAGCTGAGCATGGGATTCAAGCTCTTTCAAGGCATCATTGCTTTCGACATAAGCACTTAAGTGATTTTTCCAGTCTTGAATCATTGTGCCATTATACAACTCCATTGAGTTTTCTAATAGGATGGCGACATGGTTAAGAGTCGACTACTAGTGGCTATTCCCGCCTTTAATGAAGCGGAGACTTTACCGCTAGTTGTTAAGAGCCTTCTAAAGAACCCCTTGGTGAAGTCGATACTTGTTATTGATGATGGTTCTCATGATGCAACATATCGGATTGCTAAGGATCTCAATCTTCACGTGATTAGACATCCATACAACATGGGCGTTGGCGCTGCTATGCGAACGGCTTTTATCTATGCCGAGAGGCACGAGTACGATTTTGTTATTCAAGTTGATGCCGATGGACAACATGATGATTCTTCACTTGTTAATTTCATGAATGCATCTGCCTCTTCCGATGTCATTGTAGGCAGCAGATTCCTCTCCAAAGAGTCATTCAAGGTATCTAAGGGAAGATTCTTGGGGATGCGAATATTGAGATTCACTATCAAGTACTTATCGGGAGTTACAATTTCAGACTCCACCTCAGGTTACAGATTGTCAAACCGCAAGGCAATTAAGCTTTTTGCGGAATATTACCCTGCTGAATATCTTGGAGATACCGTGACTTCTTTGATTATCGCAAGTAAATATGGTCTTGTCGTCGGTGAAGTACCGGTCCTGATGCATCAAAGAAAAGGCGGAGAGCCGAGTCAAAATCTACTTAAGTCAATTTTCCATTTCGCGAGAACGATTGCGATTTTACACTTAACATGGATTCAAACAGTTGAGCGAAAGAATATGGAGATTTTGTCATGAGTATTTTGAGCATCTCGCTTCTTGTTATATCGATTAGCACAATTGCTTGGACGTTAAGGACAGGTGCGGTGTCGGAGAAGTATTCCTTTATATGGGTCTTGAGCGCTGCACTTATTTTGGTACTTAGTGTTTTCCCGAAAACTCTCGATTGGGCAGCAGATAGACTCGATGTTGCTATTCCTTCAAACTTACTATTCTTAGTAGGACTTGTAGCACTTTTGATAGTTGTGGTTACTCTTTCACTTGACTTGAGCCGTCAAGGTAAACAGATCCGGAGACTTGCGGAGGAGATTGCTATTTTGGAAAACCGAGTTGTGGAATTGCAGAGTGAGTGAAATCGGCAAGCAACAAGTTGGAATAGTGGTTCCAACACTAGGGGAAAGAGAAAGATTTCTTTACGAAACTCTCTTATCAATCAAATTAGCCGGAGACGCATATGTAATTCTGATTCACCCTGAGAGCTTTCTTGTCCCTAAAGAAATTTTAGCTTTGTGCGATAAGAATGTCGTAGAACAGAGCCAAGGCTTGCCTCAAGCAATAAACCAAGGAATTGCTACCTTGCCGCAAGAGTGTATCTATGTAAACTGGCTAGGAGACGATGATCTACTTGCGCCCGATTCACTCTCAAATTCGAGAGTAGCTCTTGAGAAAGATTCTTCTGCTTCTTTCACATATGGAAATTGCCAGTACATTGACGAAAATGGTCGTGAGTTGGGAATCAACAACATTGGGAAGTTAGCATCGTTCTTGATTAAATTCGGACCAGACCTGATACCACAGCCTGGTGCTCTAATAAGGCGTGCCCACTATGAACAAGTCGGAGGAGTCTCTTCTGAATATAAGTATGCTTTCGACCAAGACTTACTCCTGAAACTTTTGAAAGTTGGAAGAGCTATTCACCTTAATTTGATAGTTTCCTCCTTCAGGTGGCATTCAGAATCGCTATCAGTCTCACAGCGAAGAAATGCTGTGCAAGAAGCAAGTGTCATAAGGGTTAGAAACTTTGGAAAACTTGGCAAAACTCTTTCTATAATTACCGAACCATTTGTACGTTTTGCAACTCTCCATTCTGCAGCACCAGTTAACTTTAAAGCAAAATTACTAAAGCAAAATTGATTGTTTAGCTGGTTTGCGGAATCTATTCTGTAATACAAGAGGGAGCACAACTAGAGCAGGTAGTTGATACCGCATATTTACGCCCACTTCTCCTACATAGCAATCCAAAAGCGTTCCGGCAATTAGGAAGCCCACAAATAGTTGAGACTCCAAGGCACTAAAATGCCTTAAGGAGAGATAGATCCCTGTCAGAATTAAAATAAACAGGAGGGAATCCATTAAAATAAGCTGTCCAACCTCAATGACAATAACTCGAATGGCTCGCACCAAGCGATCTAAGAAAGTTATAGAAGTTTCTTCAGTGACTGTACTTTCTGCGATTCTACTCTTAAACAAATTCAGCAGTGTAGGCACAGCCGCGATTACTGATACAAAGGCCATGTAGATACCATTCATGATTTCTTTTCGCTTTATTAGTACTATAGCTATGACCAGCAAGAATGGAAGCGAAAACCTGGTTAATGAAGTCGCGACAATTAGAAATGTCAAACTGATGAATTTGAGTTTCTGATTTGTAATCTTGTGTAAAGGAATAAAGAGGAAGAGCAGGCAGGCCAATATTGGATCAGTAAGATTTGAAATCATCCATCTCGGGAACGTGAACGATGCTCCAAGCAATATCAAGACAACTAAAGTTATAGCTTTGGTATCGGTTCTCTTCCCTTGCACAGCGATGTAAAGGTAAATTAGTCCTGTCAAGATTATTGGTGCAACTAACATTCCAGGTATCCCAAGCAAGTACACGAATGGAGTACTAATTAATGAGTAAAAGATTCGATACTCTACGATATGGCCCGCTGGATTATATTTTTCTGTAATTATGTTTGGATCGATGTCAAAGTTCCCAAGAGAGTGTAAGGAGAACCAACCGATGACATCATTGCTCGCCACTATTTCGGAATTGCCTAGGTATCTTAAGGCCCTATAGGCATAATGCACACCGTCAGGAAAATAGAGTCCATAATCCAATCCATGAACAGTCTTCCCAAGAATGAATCTTGCAACTAACATAATTGAGAAGCAAGCAATAACAGCAGGAATGTACCAATTGACGATGCTTCGAACTGAAGCGAAATTAACCTTATATCTCATGAAAAGCCTCAATCTGAGAGAGCATCAACTTCTCGGTGTCATCACCACTCTGTTGCGCTTTATTGAATCCTAAAGTCCACGCTAGAGAAGTATTAAAGTCAAGTTTGTCATCCCAATCGAGAAGTTTACGAGCCTTACTTGAATCAAGTAATAGTGTCGTTGCTTCATGATGATCGCTAGGATTATTTCTCACTCTTCCCTCGACGTCCATAATGTTGGCACAAGTCTCTACGACATCACGCACCATGTGTATTTCTCCAATAGGAGGACCAAAATTCCAAATATCGCCTTTTTTTGTGCTTACAAGTTTGTTCATCGCAAGGATGTAACCATTCAAACAGTCAAGTACATGCTGCCAAGGTCTTATTGCATCTGGATTCCTGACTTCTGGATATTCACCCTTCGCTAGAGACTTGAATATGTCAGGCATTAGTCTGTCTTTCGCCCAATCGCCACCACCTACCACATTTCCGGCTCGCACGATTGAAATTGGAAACTTGGATAAAGTGTTCATCCAGCTTTGGACTGCGATATCGATTGCCGATTTAGATGCGCTGTATGGATCTAGGCCACCAAGCTCATCAGTTTCCTTATAATATTTTTCTATATCAAGATTCTTATAAACTTTGTCAGTAGTTACTACTATCAACTCGCCGCGGAACTCAGTGAGTTGCAGTGCTTCAAGAAGATTTATAGTACCCATGAAATTGGTATTGAAGGTTTCTCGCGGAAACTTGTAAGACTCTAGTACTAGTGGTTGAGCTGCCAAATGAAATATCTGATCTGGATTTACTATCTTGATAGCGTTGATCAGTCCATGAAAATCACGAATGTCTTGAACTAAGTCGTGTTCGAAATTCTTGGAGAGATTACCTTCTAAAAACAAAGAATTCTTTTCGGCAGGAAGTGAAATACCACTCAGTTGATGGCCTTGTTTCAGTAGCATGAGGGACAACCAGCTGCCCTTAAAGCCAGTGTGGCCCGTAATCAAAATCCTCATTTATTTATTATCCACTAGGTTGCAACCTATTTATCAGTAAACCTTGTCCTACTCGAGAAATTCTATTTGTTAATATCCCATAAGTTGAGCCTGGGCGTTAAATTCTTCCACTTGGGAGCGTAATTCATCAAAAGTGCCCGATGCTTTAATTTCACCACTTTCTAGATAGATTAAATGATCGCAATCTTTGACGGATGAGAGGCGGTGGGCGATTTGCACAATTGTTATGTCATCTCCCAGGTTTTTAATTAAATTAGTCAGCTCTTTCTCAGAAGAAGCATCAAGAGCTGATGAAAACTCATCAAGAACCAAAATCTTCGGATTGGTATACAGAGCTCGAGCCAAGCCAAGTTTCTGTCTCTGACCCCCACTGAGTTGACGATTACTTCCTCCGATTTGAGAATCAAGACTTAATTTTAGTGAATTGAAATCTTCTTGTAACCCACACATTGATAAAAGCGCTTCGACTCTTTCAATAGAGATTTCCGACTCCTTGAATCCAAGAGCAACGTTGTTCGTTATAGAGGTGCTTGAGATAAATACTTCTTGTGGTACATAAGAAATTAGTCCAGGAAACATTTCAATTGCTTTTCTTGGTGTTTCTGTACTTATTAAAATAGTACCTGTTTGAGGTTCAATTACACCTAGTAGAAGATCAACAAGAGTAGATTTTCCTGAACCTGAAACACCAACAATCCCTAAGTGAGATCCAGATGGAATCGACATACTCAAATTCTTTATTGTTAAATCCTTAGTCTCGGGATAGGCGAAGTTTATTGATTCCACTTGAATATTAGGTGAGAACACTATGTTTTGATTTGTGGCTTTTTCTTCATCAACATTAAATGACTTCCAAATTTCCAAGTCCCTAATGAAGGCTAAAGTACCGGAAGCGACTCCAGAATTATTTCGAATTTGAAGTGAAGATTGCTGTATGCGTAGCACGGCAGGCGCTAGACGAGAGCCTGCGGCAAGAAATACTGAAAGCGTCGCGAACGCACGGGAGGCATCATGTACTGAGAATTGAATTCCTGCGATAATTAGGCCTCCAAAAATGAGTCCGGATTCAACAACATACTTACTGATGTTTGGAAGGAAAATCATCTCTGCTTGAGTGTGAGCATACTCTTTGCGTTTTTCAGAAAAGTTCGTAGCATAAGAATCGAGCTTGCCATGCACAAACAGTTCTCGAAATGAAAGAATTGCCTCTTCTAAAGCCAAATTGCTTTCCACGCTAAGTTTTGCATCCTTTTCCCCCAGTCTTCGAGATCGAACACTGAGGAGAAAGTGCATTATCAATAATAAGACGCTAAATAGTGCTAGTGAGCTCAGCGCAACTGCAATATCAATAACAAACAATCCAATGCCTAAAATTACTATGAGTGCTATATCGCCAATCAATGTTACGGCGGTAGCCATGACTCCCATCAGCAGTGCATTAGTCCCCGTAGTCAAAGAATAGATAGTTTCTTGGCTTGTTCTTTTTGAGATGTACGTCAAATTCTGTTTAAGAAGTTTGTCAATCAATAAAGAAGATAACTTTGCAGACTTCTGAGAAAAGAAGTGTAAAGTTCTACGAGTGATGTAAATCGAAAAGAGAGTTCTCCCAATTAGGATTAAAGCAGCGGATAGACCCAAAATGGCAACTTGTTCTTGGAATCCAAAGCTATCCAACCGAATTAATTGCAAATACGAGTTAATCTGAGGACTTGGTTGTGACGATTGAATACCCGAAATCGTCAATGTACCCACTAAACCTAAGAGTGCTACTCCCAACAAATCTAAAAGACCCATGATAATTTGAGTGATAGAAATTAACATCAAGCGTCGCTGGTCTCGAACAGATAGAAGGCTGACCGAATCTCTAAAGATTTGCACTAAATTGTTCTCATGCATTGAACAATTCCTTAATGAACTCTAACCATTTTTCTGCCACAGATTCAGGCTTTCTTTCGCTAATAAGATTTAAACGTATTTCGGACGGAGATAAGACTTTCTCAGTCCCCTCATCTCTGGCCCTTAGTATTGCATCTTTGAGCTCTTCTTTACTTGAGAAATACATGGATTCTGGGAGCTGAAATTGGAGATAGTCCTTTGTTTTTCTTAAGAGTAAAGGGATGTTTCGGATAATTGCCTCGATGACTACTAATCCATCGCCTTCATAATCAGAGGCTGAAATCATTATATCTCCGGGCATTATGAATTGCCAAGGATCATCTTGAAAACCCAGAAATTCAGCGCTTGGAAAATTCTCACAGTATGAGTATCTGAGTGGGCCATCGCCAATCACCACGATAGGAAGATTCAGATTTTGTGCCAGCTCTAGTTGCCAATCTACGCGTTTACTTTCCACCAATCGTCCAACTGAGATAATTCGCACCAGATCAAAACTAGTACCAGCAACATTTGATGTTACTGGGATATCTAAACAGTTTGGGATTCTCAAAGGTTTAATATGTAAAGGCCAAATATCCGACTCAATCTTAGAAACA
>Ga0114971_10003870_pt1 | contig 10153 bp, 7 predicted proteins | sample M_140625_MF_Meta_FD_87320 | JGI IMG/M metagenome (GOLD analysis project Ga0114971, IMG submission 87320) | Freshwater microbial communities from Lake Montjoie, Canada to study carbon cycling - M_140625_MF_MetaG | ecosystem: Environmental > Aquatic > Freshwater > Lake | place: Lake Montjoie...
AGTTTTCGGCAGAACTTCCCAGCTCAATTTGGAACACCACTGAAGATGCGAAAATACTCACTCCAAATGATTTCGAACAAATCGCCGGACGTATTTTTAAATCTGTTCCCCAACGATAAAGCGGTCCGGCTCACAACCCGCCGCAGGGCAGCGTGCAGCGACCCACTCTTCGACCACAGAGTCGCCCAACAGGTGTTGTTGTAAAATCACCTCAAAGCGCTCCGGTGTGACGCCCCCATACCAAACCCCCTCCGGATAAACGGCCAACCAAGGGCCACCCGCACAAATCCGAAAACACGCCGCCTTGGTGCGCATCGCAGCAACTCCAGACTGCTTCACCCGTTTTTTAATCACATCCCAAAGCAATTCCCCTTCCGCTGAGGAGCAGCATTCCGGCCCGATACACACAAATACGTGACGCCGCGCGTGCATCAGCCCCGCTCGCTCAAAGAACTCGATAGGCACCGGATTGGGAAAACATTCCATGACTGACTTTCCCTTGCAGAATGCACAATCTCAAGTCTTGTCAGTAGTGAAGTATTACATCAGCTTTGCAGCATCGTCTCAATCATCTATGTACACGCGGCGCATCATCTTAAAGAACGTTTTAACAAACGTTTTCGTTGCGGCTTCGATCGCGTTGAGCTTCGGATCGTCTTTTGCGGGCGACTGGACTGAGTTTCTGGGACCAACGCGGGACAACTGCTCTACGGAAACCTCCTTGAGGCAAACTTTGCCCAAAGAAGGCGTTCCCGAGCTTTGGCGCAAAAAGGTGGGAACCGGCTACAGTGCACCCAGCGTTCGGGGAAACAAACTGGTGCTCCACCATCGCATTGGGGGGGAGGAAATCGTCGAGGCCATGGAGGCGTCTGACGGTGCGCCTCTATGGAAGCACGCCTACGAGAGTCGCTTTGTGGATCCCTTCGGGTACAACAACGGGCCGAGGTGCACTCCCCTGCTCACGGACACGATGTGTTACACATTCGGAGCCGAAGGGGTTCTGTTGTGCTTAAAAATGGAGGACGGCAGCGTGGTTTGGAGGCGGGATTGCCAAAAGGAATTCAACGTACCGGAGGCGTTTTTCGGCGTAGGTAGCACTCCGATTCTCGATGGCGATCGGCTACTCGTGATGGTTGGCGGCCAGCCCGATGCCGGAGTGGTGGCCCTTGACTCGCTCACCGGCAAGACGCTTTGGGTGAATGGCGGAGCGCAAACATGGAACGGTGAGCCGATGGTCGGCTGGCCGGGAGAGCGACTGGTGCAATGGAATGAGTCGGATCCAGCCTTTCAAAAGCAGGCCAGCTACTGTTCGCCGGTGCTGGCGACGATTCACGGGAAGCGTCACCTCTTGTGCTGCACGCGGCAGGGGTTGCTCTCTCTGGATCCCGCCACGGGAAAGCGCCGCTTTGCGTTCTGGTTTCGCGCGCGTCAGGACTCCTCGGTCAACGCGATGACGCCGCTCGTGCGGGACGATTGCATCCTGCTTTCTTCAGCGTATTTCAAACTGGGCTCTGTCATGCTGAGGGTGCACCCAGACGGCAAGAGCGTTGAGGAAGTTTGGAGGCAGGCGACATTAGAAATGCACTGGAGCCGACCAGTGCTTACGGACGGTTTTATTTTTGCACTGAGCGGTCGCAACGAGCCTGATGCGCGACTACGTTGCGTGCGCTGGAGTGACGGCGCTTTGAAATGGGACCGATACGAGGGCTGGCCCAACGCGGGGCACTCTAAATTGAGAGAAGGCGAAAAGCCACCGGAGGTTTACGGGCGCGGCTCGATGATTTTGGCGGATGGAAAATTGATCGTGCTTGGGGAAAGCGGCCAACTTGGATTGTTGGAGCCAAACGGTGAGAAGTTACTGGAACACGGCCATTGGCAAGTGCCGGGAATGAGTTATCCGTGTTGGACTGGGCCTGTGCTCTCCAACGGTCGGCTTTATCTTCGGGACGAAGCGCTTCTAATCAGTCTAGATTGGAAAACAGACGCCGCTCCACTTCGCTCCAAGTAACATCATGCTCGTACCCGAGACAGAGTTAATTATCTCCTCTGAAGGTCAGGAATTACTCCGGCGCACGCTGCAGCCTGGGGAATACACGCTCGGACGCAGCCCCGCCTGTGATCTGTGCATCCCCTCAAACACGGTGTCGAGAAAGCATGCGCGCCTGACGATCAACTTCAGCAACTTATTTTTGGAGGATCTAGGCAGCTTTAATGGCACCAGCGTCAACGGGGGCCATATCTCGGGCCGCACTCAAATCTGGCATGGGCAAAGGATTCTGATTGGAACGGTGTCGTTGAAGCTGCGCAAAATCTGTGCTGACATCGAGCACGGCGGTTCACTTGCGCCAGCGCAATCACTGGTTTTCGAATCGCTGCCCGAGGATGTGACTTTCCAACACGGGGGTTATCAGGTGGGGCAGTTATTGGGACGCGGAGGCATGGGGGCAGTGCTGCAAGCCGAAGACTCCTCCATTCAGAGGCAGGTGGCCATGAAAGTGGTGTTGCGCGGAGATTCCACTGGAGATGTTTTGCGGTTCATCCACGAGGCGCGTATCACGGGGCAGTTGGAACACCCCAACATTATCCCAGTTCATACGCTGGGCTCCGACGAACACGGGCAGCCGTTTTACACCATGAAACTGGTGCGAGGCGCGACGTTACATCAAGCACTCAGAGACCTTTCCCGCGGCGAAGAAGGCGCCGTACGCACGCACACTCTGCCTGCGCTTCTCACCGTTTTTCAGAAGGTGTGCGATGCCATTCGCTTCGCCCACAGCCAGAATGTAATCCATAGGGATCTCAAGCCGGATAACATCATGCTTGGGGACTTCGGCGAAGTGCTGGTCATGGACTGGGGCTTGGCCAAAAAAATCGGGCCACCGGAGCAATCCCTCCCCTCTAAAGATGCCCCATCCGCCGATGGCGAAGAGTTGCAGGATGGCATCGATTATCGGGCCGATGCCAACACCATGACGGGCGCCATTTTGGGCACGCCGCAATACATGCCGCCTGAGCAGGCATCTGGGAACATGGAGGTGCTCAACGAACGAGCCGACATTTACTCTCTGGGAGCGATTCTTTACCACACCCTCACGCTCCAACCCCCTGTGATTGCGGACACTGCGGAACACCTCCTTCAAAAGGTGATCAGTGGCGACATTCTCACTCCAAAAGTGGCCGTGCGTAATAAACAACGCCACTCGGCGCCGGATTCCCAGACGGTTGCTGTGCCCACTTCTGAGAGCGACGATGAATCCATCGGAGCCCTGCCGCATCTTCCTGCGGGGAAAATTCCCGCATCCTTAGAAGCGGTCGTGCTCAAGGCGATGTCCCATGAACCCGAAAACCGATATCCCACCGTGGCGGCCCTACAGAAAGATATCACGGCCTATCAACACGGATTCGCCACCACCGCAGAACACGCTGGGATTCTGAAGCTTCTTTACTTGTTCATCAAACGCCACAGGACCATTTCCATCGCCGCAAGCTTGGCGGTGCTCCTCACTGGCGCTTTTACCGTCCAACTCTTTCGCGAAGTGGAGCGTTCCTCTCGGGCGCTTGCGCGTCTGGGAAAAGCGGCACCGATATTTTTTGAAAGCGCGAAGACACAATTTCACGCAAATCGCTCTGAGGAAGCCCTAGAAAAGGTGGATTTCGCAATCGAGGTCGCTCCTAAAAATGCTGAATACCTGCGGTTGCGGGCTCTGATTTTGCGGAGGCTCGGGCGCTCAGCGGAAGCCGAAGCCGCCACCCAAAAAGCCAATCATCTCAGCCGCTCTGAAAACACCACGTCCTCAGCACCTTAAGGATTCTGGATTCCAAGATCCAAAGATTCCCTGGCTCAAACTTTCCGCAATTCTGTGACGCAAACGCTCCAATCATCCCACCTCAAGACGTCCCAGCGTTTTACAATTAAACGGATAGCCTTCAATGCATTGCTTCTTTGCGCCTTGATCTTAGTGGTGACTTCCGCTGCCCGTTTTCTGCGCCCAACGAGCAGACACTCGACCCTCAAGTTCCAAAAAAATGAGCCGAGCGTTGGCGCGCCCGCCCGTATCACGCTCAGCCTGAATCGCCCCGATTACACGGCCACGCCAGACGACGACTCCGCCCCGATGTGGGTCCACATCGAGAAGATCGAACCGAAGGAAGACGGCTCCTTTCTCTACCACCTCTCTTACGCGGGAATGGAAAGCGGCATATTCAACCTCACCGATTACTTGCAGAAATCTGCTGCCGAACGTCTGAGCGAACCAGTCACTTCAGTCGGCGTGCGCTCTGCCATTCCTGAGGATGCGCTGTATGACTTTGGTGATATGGCCGCCAGCGCGCCCCCAAAAGTGTTTCCCTACTCCAAAACAGTTGGACTGCTCGGAGCGCTTTGGCTGGGTTGGGGCCTCTGGCTGGTGCGCCAGCGCAAACTTCTCGGAACAGAGCCAGCAGAAGGGGCACCCTCCCAAACTAATGCCACGCAGGACGCTATCGATGCAGGAAAAGGCCAGACACCTCACCAGCAAAAACTCTCCGACGTGTTGCGCCCCTTGGTCCAAAAGGCTGCGCTCAAAACCATTTCCACAAAGGAAAAGGCGCTCTTGGAGCATATTCTGTTTTTGTACTGGGGCAAAAAGCTGGAGCTGGATCACTTGGACGATGCCGAGCAACTCCGACGTATTTTAGATCACGAGGAAGCCGGAGAATTACTGCGAACGGTGGAACAATGGCTCTACCAACCAGCGGCTGCCATTAGCGCGGAGGCCATTAGCGATACCTTGGAGCCCTACATGCAATTGGACATGAAAGATTTGCCTGAACTCGCGACAGATGCACTGAGAGCGGCTCAGGGTGAGAGAAGTTTACTCGCACACGCATGAAAAAGTCAGAATTACTCTGGTGCATTGTACCGCTGCTGGCACTGATATTCCATTTTTCAGTGGGTGAAAAACTGCTCCTGGCAGAGAACGCTGCCGCAGTGGAAACAAACGGGTACCTCGCGGAAGTGGAAGGCCGTTTCGCGAAAGCAGAAGCCCTTTACGTCAAAGCACTCCGCGTAGCCCATCCAGCCGACTTCCCACTCAGGGCGCGTCTGGATGTCGCCAAGGCACGCGTGGATATTCACACAGGTGACGCCCCCGCAGCAGCCGACCAATTGGAACGTCTCCTTGCCAAGCAATCCACGGCTTCCCTGCCCAAGACGCTGCAAACAGAAACGCAAACCGTCCGCGCCACCGCCCTCTACTACACGGCCTTCGCGCTGCGTCTCCTGGACTCAAATCCCGAGCGCTGGGCGGCTAAGGCGGAAGAAGCACGAACCGCGTTTTTGGCCCTCCACCAGAACGCCCTTGAACACGGCTCCCCCGAAACAGTGGAACCCCTCGCACGCGCCTTAGAAGCCGCCTCCAAACTGCTACATTATCGCGACACCGAAATTGCAGGAATTCGCCGCCCGCCCATTGCGCAGGCCACCCTCGAACGCAACGCTCCGGCTCGCAAATTGAATTTAGCGGACGAGTCGCCGTAAGCGACCGACACGCGACGTGCCTCTTTGATTTTCGCTGGGCAGAAGCAAACAGAACCGAGCCGAAGTTTCGCCATGGAGGCGAATTGTTACACGCAGGCTCGTTATCTCTGGGGAATGCGTTCGCGAAAAGTCAGTTCTGCAATCCCTGATTTATCAAGTTCGCCCAACCCTGCGGCAACCATCCGCTGGAATTGCGCTTTGGTGGCTGTGGCCAGTGGCAACTGCAGGCCCGCAGCCTCGCCAAGTTGAAGCGCAATGGCACTGTCCTTAGCGGCGTGCGCGGCACTAAAAAAACACGAGTGATCCCGATTCTGCATATCTTCCCCGTCGGTTACGAGAACCCGTGAGGCGGCACCAGTTTGAGAAAACACCTCCCGCACCATGGACAAATCCAAACCGAGCGCAGAGGCGAGTCCCAAACCTTCAGCAAGTCCAGCCGTGTTGATATTCATGACCATGTTTACCAGCGCCTTCAACTTCGCGGCCTCCCCCGCTTGGCCAACGTAACGCACGTTCGTACTCAACTTCTCGAGAATCACTTTTACCCCCTCGAAAACCGTCTTCCTTCCACCCACCATCAAATAAAGGGAACCCTCGCGCGCCTGAGTGATGCTACTGGCCATACACCCTTCGATGGCATAGGCCCCCGCCTTTTCCGCCGAAGCCTCAACCTCGAGATGCACCGCCGGAGAAACCGTCGCGCAATTAATGAAGATCCGCCCTTGCGCCCCGCAAAGCAGACTGTCGCCGAGCCCGCCGAAAATCGCGCGCATGGCTGCATCATCCGTCACGACGGTGATCACGACGTCTGAGAGGGCCGTCACTTTGGCGAGAGTCGAACTTGCAACGGCACCGAGTTCCTCAGCGAGACTGACTGCCGTCTCGTGATGGAGGTCATAAACTGCAACGATGGGAAACCCACAATCGTTAAGACGGCGAGCCATGTTCGCGCCCATTCGCCCAAGTCCGATAAATCCGATTTTTGTGTCCATAAAATTATAAAGAAGCCGCCGCAAACTTCCATGCGAGTTTGCAAATCATTCTTATTCGAGAGATATGATTTTTAAGTTTAGAGTTAAGTCAGTGATAGGAAAATTCCTCAAGAACGCTCCTCTGAATTGTTAAACATAGTTTAACCGCTAACACCGGAAGAAAATGAGGATTTCCTAATAACCGCGACCCAAGGTTCTAGTAGATAACAAACAACAATAATACGGCTTAGCCAAGCGCACGCACACGTTTTCAAAAATGAATCCGATGACCCCCATCTATCACTTCCCGCTAAGACGTCTTTCATCGGCAATCCTGCTCTGCTCGACACTTTGTGTCTCCAGTTTGGTGCCCTCAACTCTGGCGTCCCCTTTTCCGGCGCCCTACAATTCGGAGCCCGATCTCACCGGACCGATGCCCGCAGCACAAGCGGCAGGAGCCTTCACCCTCCCCACCGGATTTAAGGCCAAGGTGTTTGCCAGCGAGCCCGATGTGCAAAATCCCATTGCGATGACTTGGGACGCAAAAGGCCGCCTTTGGATCGCTGAAAACTATACTTATGCCGAGGCTCCACGCAAATTTGAAATGAGCCTCCGAGACCGGATTTTGATTTTCGAAGATCCCAACGGAACGGGTGCCTTCACCAAAAGAACCGTGTTCTCCGACGAACTGCAAATGCTCACGAGCATCGAGGTCGGAGGAGAAGGCGTTTGGGCGATGTGCCCGCCCCAACTGCTTTTCATCCCGACAGCCGAGCAAGCCGGACAGCCCTCAGGCGCTGCGCAAGTCGTTCTGGACGGGTTCACAATCCCACCCGAGAGCTACCACAATTTCGCCAATGGTCTGCGCTGGGGACCAGACGGTTGGCTCTATGGGCGCTGCGGAGGGACTGCTCCCGGCGACATCGGCGCACCCGGCACCTCGGCGGCCGAACGCATCCCTCTGCGCGGCGGCATGTGGCGCTACCATCCGAAGCGCAAAGTTTTTGAAGCGCTCAATGCCGGCACCACCAATCCCTGGGGACATGACTGGGACAAACACGGCGAGTTGTTCTTCATCAACACGGTCAACGGCCACCTCTGGCACAGCATAACCGGCGCTCATTACGTGCGAGCCAGCACGGTGGATCCTAATCCCCATGTTTATTCGCTCATCGATCAGCACGCCGATCACTTCCACTTCGACACTGCCCAAAACTGGACCAAATCCCGCGATGGCGCGGCTAACGCATTTGGAGGCGGCCACGCTCACATCGGAGCGCTTATTTATCAGGGGGACAACTGGCCAACCGCATTTCATGACAGGCTTTTCACCTTCAACATGCATGGACTCCGCGCGAATCAGGAGCTTTTAGAACGCCACGGCACTGGCTATGTCGGACACCACGGTGAGGATTTTCTTTTAGTAGAAGACAAGTGGTTTCGCGGGTTGGACCTCAGCTGCGGGCCGGATGGGAGCGTTTTTGCGATTGATTGGAGCGACACCGGAGAATGCCACGAACGCAACGGTGTCCACCGAACTAGCGGCCGTATTTTCAAAATCCAATACGGAGAACCCAAAGCCGTTTCAGGACTGGACGTGAGCGGTTTGTCGGAAGACGCCTTGGTGCAATTACACCTGCACCCCAATGCGTGGTTCCAACAGCAAGCCCGCCGCGTGCTCGTGGAGCGCGCTCACAAAGGAATGCCGCTCCTAAAGGCGTCACAACGCTTGCGTGTTCTCAGCGAAAATGCCGACCCCGTGCTGGCGTTGCGCGGACTATGGACGCTGTACGCTATGGGCGCCACGGACGCGGCGTTTTTGCGGACCAAATTGAGTCACCCAAACGAACACGTGCGCACTTGGGCCATCCGGCTGCTTTCGGACAGTTGGAGCCTCGACACAGTAACCTCTCAACGCCCCAAAGGAGCGGATCACGGGAGCGAAGTACAAGCGGTCTTGCCATCGTTTGTGGAGATGGCGCGCACCGACGCCTCCGGCCTTGTACGGTTAGCCCTCGCGTCGGCGCTGCAGCGGCTTCCATCCACAGAGCGAGTCGCGCTGGCGTCTGAACTTGTCGCTCGTGCGGAGGATGCGACGGATCACAATCAACCCTTGCTGGTGTGGTATGGCTTGATCGGATTGGGAGTTGAGGATCCAGCCGGTTTGGTAAAGATCGCCCAGCGTTGCGCGCTGCCGCTTACCCGGCAGTGCATTGCCCGGCGGCTGGCGGAGGATATTGAGAAGACACCGGGGCCTCTCAACTCTGTTTTGGAATTCACCCTGAATTCGACGCGAGAATTCCAATCCGACATCCTAAAAGGATTGTCCCAAGGACTCACAGGCTGGCGCAAGGCTCCCAAACCGCTGGCCTGGGATACGATCGCTGCTAAATTGAACGAGTCGGGCGACTCAGCTCTGCGCGAAGGAGTTCGCGAGCTCAGCGTGGTTTTCGGCGACGGCAGGGCCCTCAAAGAGGTCGCGGCACTCGCCTTGGACGGCGCAGCAGAACTCGAGGCGCGCAAGGCCGCTCTACAAACACTCATCTCCAGCGGCGCCCCGGAACTGCGCGCCGTTTGCGAGAAGCTGCTTTCCGTGCGCTTCCTCAACCCGCTGGCCGCGCGCGGACTCTCGCTCTTTGATGATCCGCAAATCGGCACACTTTTGGCGAAAGCATATTCTTCGTTCCATGGCTCCGAAAGGCCGCAACTCGTCGCCACAATGGTTTCCAGAGCGTCGTTCGTCAGCCCGTTGCTCACGGCAATGGAAAACGGGAAAATCCCGCGTTCGGATCTCTCCGCTTTCACGGTACGCCAAATCCGAAGCTTCAACGACGCGGCACTCAACGCGCAACTGGCGACGGTTTGGGGCGATTTGCGAGAGTCCGACGCTGATAAAAAAGCGCTAATCGCAAAGTATAAAGAGGAACTCGGACCTGAGGAACTCGCCAAAGGGGATCGCAGTCAGGGGCGCTTGGTATTCAGCGGCATCTGTGGAGCCTGCCATCTTATGTACGGCGAAGGCGGAAAGATCGGGCCGGATTTGACGGGCGCGGGCCGCGACAACCTCGACTACTTACTTGAAAATATAGCCGACCCCAGTGCCGTGGTGAGCGCGGATTTCCGCATGACTATTCTCCATCTCAAGGATGGCCGTGTGCTCAATGGAATGGTGCGCAACAAAACAGAACGCACCCTCGCAGTACAGACCATGACCGAGCAACTCACGCTGGAGCGGAGCGAAATTACGCGCATGGAAGAGCTCCCAGTCTCGCTGATGCCCGAGGGCTTATTGGAGGCCTTGAGTCCGACGCAACGCCGCGACTTAATCGCGTACTTAATCCAAAAGAGTCAGGCGCCCCTTCCGCAAGGGTCCCAAGAGGCAACCCGATAGAAGGCTGAGCGCGCCGGGGGTTAGAGGCACCTCCATCCTCCACCCTGCACTGGAAAAGCGCGACCCCAAGGATTGCGGGGAAGAAGCTCGCCCAAACCATTGCAACAGCCACAAGACTGTTGCTTTTCTTGCAGGGTGTTTAGTTTTGACCACAGCAACCACGCGCCACACGAAACTGAGCGGTGTTTTGTTAAATTATAGACAATTGCGCCTTATCAAGCAGACCTCATCGGGACGGGCATTTGAAGATAAACTCCATTTAACCCTGATTAC
>Ga0114971_10003875_pt1 | contig 10145 bp, 10 predicted proteins | sample M_140625_MF_Meta_FD_87320 | JGI IMG/M metagenome (GOLD analysis project Ga0114971, IMG submission 87320) | Freshwater microbial communities from Lake Montjoie, Canada to study carbon cycling - M_140625_MF_MetaG | ecosystem: Environmental > Aquatic > Freshwater > Lake | place: Lake Montjoie...
ACAGAATTAAATGATAATAATAATTTTATGATAGGTGGTGATATATATAATCTAAAATTAAAAAATATATACAAAATATCAAGATTAACAAAAAAAAATAAAAACAAAGCAAATACAAATATTTTAGTAAAATGTATAGATGATAATATAAATAGACAAATAAAATTGTCTTTTGTTAAAGATGAAGATATATATATAGATAATACACCTAATCAAACGGCAAGAACATATGCAACATTAATAATTGAACCTGAAATAGACAAAGATAAACAAATACAATTAGTATTAAAATTTAATAAATATTTAGAAGAACACAGAAAAAAATATAATTCATTATTTTTAACTAATTATAGAGAAAGTAAAGATATAGCAAGAAAAAGAATATCGTTTGATTTGGTATATTCTATTACAGGATATATATTAGAAAATTTTGATACTTTATAATGGTACTATTATATCATTTGTAATTTAATATGGTGTCTTTGAAAATCATGTAATCCGCCAATAAATATATAGTTTGTTATATTTTTATATTTTTCTTTATTCTTTAAAAAATTAAATTTATTCATATTATTATAACTTGTATCTCCATCTAAAATATTAATAAAATATATATTATTTACATTTGATTTTATTAAATATTCCATTTGATATTTAATAAAATGATACACCTCTCTTAATGTTCTCGTTTGTGCTCCACCATTATCACATACAAATTTTAAATTAAAATAGTATTTAATTTTATTTTTTATTATATAACCATCAAAATTTTCACTCCATTCATAACCATCATTATTAATCATTGGATTTTTATTACTAATAATTTCAATAGTAGACATGTTTATTCTATCAAATGTTTTTAACAATTTAAGATTACATATTTTTTCAATTAAGCTAATTTGATATTTTTCACATTCATTTGATTTACCAGTTTTATACCATGTTCTATTTTTACGCCAATTTTTTGTTTGATAAAATGATGATGGAATTAAAATATATTTTCGTGTTAAATATCCTCTAATATATTTTTGGATAGTTGTAATCTGTATTATATACAGATTATTTTTTTCTGATTTATTTAGTAGTTTCATATATTATTTATTATGGTATAACAAAGTATTTATTTTTATATATTTCAATTTTTATTAAATTTTTAATTTAAAAAAAAATCTTTAAAAATTTTGTAATGTAATTTAATGAATTCTAAAGGAGAAACATGTAATACAATGCATTTAATTGTATCTGCTCTTGTTATATTTGGGGCACTAAATTGGGGTGCTACTGCTTTTAAATATAATTTAGTTAATATACTTACAAATGCTTTAAATAGAGAGGTCGGTCAAGAAACTTATTTGGATAAGATAATTTATATATTAATTGCATTAGCAGCTATTAAACTAGCAGTTGACAGAGATTTTTGGTTACCATTTTTAGGTAAAACAGTATTACCAAGCAATCTAATCCCATTAAAAGACATTGTTGGTGATACAACAATTGAAGTAAAAGTACATCCAAATACTAAAGTAGCTTATTGGGCTAGTTTACCACAAAAAACTACAGAAATTCCAAAAGTTAAAGAGGCTTATGGAGATTATAAAAATGCTGGTGTAGTATTATCTGATAAAAACGGTATTGCTAAATTAATTATAAATAAAGGAACTAGTTATACTGTACCTTATGGAATGGAAATATCAAGACACGTCCATTATAGAGAATTAGATCATGATATGGGATTTATTGGAAAAATTCATACTCAACATTATTAATAATAAATAATTTATATTTATCTGATAAAAATGGTAAAGTTCAGAAAATACAACGGATATAGAGAAAGTCATACTTTCTAACGTACCAGTCAATTCTAATGTATCAAACAGAAAGCAATCAAATTGTGTCTATTAATCGTATTGAAAATACAGTGTTGCAAGTAGGACTTTTTCCACCTCCAGTAAATAATATGATAAAAATAATTAAATCATATTTAATAGATAAAACAAGACCAGTAAAATATACACCATTATAAATTTCCTGAATTAATAAAAGACAATTACTTCATTATTATCAAATATCACATGCATGAAAAGGTGTAATTATATATAATCTAATCTAATTGAATTTTTTAATTTTAAATATTTATTTTTATATTTTAAATATTTTGAATGATACCGTTCTGTATCTTTATTATTTTCAGACGTGTATTGAAAATTGCGAATTTCCATTTTTATATTATCTAAGATGTATGGTATATTATTCAAATTACTGATTTTTGTTAAGACTATTAATATTAACTGTGTTAATTTTGAATTTTCGGAGACATCAACAGGTTCAACTATTAATTTGTCGTGAAGTTCGTCCAAAATTTCAGGAAAAGATATTCTTAATTTTTGATTACCTTCTTTATCATTTATTGTATAATTATATTTGTCGTTAGATATTTTTACTATGTCATCAGCATATAAATTAAAAGATTTTACAACTAATGTAATTGCGTCGTTTACTAATTTAGTTTTGTCTAAAGATGCGTCCATATATATAAATAATAAGAAAATAAATTTTTAATTTTATTTATATATTTAATTTTATAAAATTTTTAAAGTGTTCAGAGAGAATAAAACTATTATTTAAAGGAAACTAAAATTAATTTTTATGAAATCTGTTGTATATTTATATCTTGTATAATCTACCGTTTTTTCTTAACTATCTTATTATTTCTATATTTGTTATTGATTTATATATAAATCAATTTAATTTAAAAAAAATTGATTTATATTTATTTTATCCTAATTTATTATTATTATAATAATGTTATTTGAAATTGATACTGGTTTATATGATCGTCAAATTCGTACTTATGGGTATGAAGCTGTAAAAAAGATAACATCAAGTTCAGTAGTTATTATTGGACTAGAAAATGGTCTTGCTACTGAAATTGCTAAAAATCTTGCTCTTGGAGGTATTAACCAAATTTATCTTTTTGATAATGAAATTATTCAATATCAAAATCTTGAAACTGGATTTTATTATTCTGATACTAATATTGGAGAAATTCGTAGTAATGTACTTTCTGAAAAAATTAAAGAATTAAATCCGTATGTTAATGTAATCGTTATTAACTCTGAAGAAGAAATTACACCAACAAGTATTCTTATTATTGTAAATCAATCACCTGAAAAAATAATTTATTATGAAAAAAAATTTTCTAGTAGAATGATTTGTACTTTTTCTACAGGTGTTGCAGGTATGGTATTTGCTTATGCTGGTGAAAATCATACTATTATTGATTCTATGGGTGAAAATATTGAACCCGTTCAAATTGGTTCTATTGATTCATCTGGTAAAGTACTTTGCGCCCAACACAATAGACATGAATTTCAAACAGGAGATTATATTAAATTTGAAAATGTAGAAGGTTTAAATACATCATGTTTAATTAATAAAGAATTTAAAATTAAAGTAATTTCTCATACATGTTTTATTATTGATGATAATTTAGATTTTTCTAATATTAAATTAACAAATGGAACTACCATTTTAATAAAAAAACCAATTACAATTACTCATCAACCATTTAGTGTGCAGATAGAAAACCCATCTTTAAATTTTAGTTTTGATGATTCTGAAACTATTTTCAAGTCTTTAATCAAATATTTTAATTCAAAAGATACTTTTATAACTGATAATCCATGGTCTGATGAACATAGTAAAAAACTAAATAATGTATTTGATAAAAATTGTTCTCTAGCAAGAACATTTGGTTGTGACTTGATTCCAGTATTTTCACTAATTGGTTCTATTGCAGCTTCAGAAGCAATTAAATTGATTACCAATAAATACACACCAATTACACAATTCTGGTGTTGGCAAGATCCAACACTTATTCCAATAAATAAACCATCAAATATTGGTTTAACATCTATTGGAAAATTATATGGTGAAGATATTGAAATAGAACTTGCTAAATCATCATGGTTTATGGTTGGTTCGGGTGCTATTGGTTCTGAACTTTTAAAAAATTTAGCTTTTATGAATATTTCAACTAATGGTGGAACTATTTATATTACCGATCCCGATAATATTGAAAAATCTAATCTAAATCGTCAATTTCTTTTTCGTTCTCATCATATTGGAAAACCAAAAAGTTTAATGGCATCAGATGTTATTCGTTCAATGAAATCTACAATTAATGTAATCGGATTAACAGAAAAAGTTTGTAAAGAGAATCAAAATTTTACTGATAAAATCATGTCAAAAGTCACAGGTGTTTTTAATGCATTAGATAATATTCATGCTAGACGATACATGGATGAACAATGTTTTAATAACCAGAAACCTCTTTTTGAAAGTGGTACAACAGGTACAAAAGGAAATACACAACCAGTAATTCCTTATTTAACAGAAACATATAGTAATTCTGCTGACCCCCCACAAGAAAAATCATTTCCAATTTGTACAATTAAAAATTTTCCAAATGAAATTTCACATACAATTCATTGGGCAATGGATTATTTTGAACTTTTTAATAGAGCACCACGTAATATTAATAAATGGATTAAAGATAGTTCGGTATTTGATAATGGTATAAATATAGAAAATACTCAAGGAAAAGAAGATGTATTAAATTTTTTAATTAAACTTGATATTAAAACTTTTAATGATTGTGTGTATAGAGCGGTTGACATGTTCTATGAAAATTTCAAATATCAAATCGTCCAACTATTAACAACTTATCCAGTAGATTATAAAATGGAAGACGGAAATATTTTCTGGTCTAATGGTAAACGTTCGCCGACTCCGTTTAATATATGTGATTCTAATAATAGTTATCATGTTGATTATGTTGAAGCAACTGCACACATGATTGCGCGTGTATATCAATTAGATGATAATATAGACCGCGACAAAATTAAATCTATTATTGATAGTTATGAATTCAATGATACATTTAAGGTAAATAAAGAAGTAAAAATTCCTACAAAAGATTCAGATATTCAAACTACTATAATTGATATTAAACTTCCAGATAATACTGTATATAAAAATCTTTTACTAGAGTCAGAAGAGTTTGAAAAAGACGATATTACAAATTGGCATGTACAATTTATAAATGCGTCATCTAATCTTAGGGCTATCAATTATGGTATCCCACCATCAACATTACAAGAAACAAAAGGTATTGCAGGACGGATTATTCCAGCTATTGCAACAACAACTTCTGTAGTTTCTGGTTTAATTGTATTAGAAATGATAAAATATATGCTTCAAAAGTTTAATTCAATTAAAAATAAAATAGAAAATTATCGGTCAACGTTTATTAATTTGGCAGATACTACACTTGTTTACTCTGAACCAATAAAAGCAGAACAAATAGAGGTAGCCGGTCAAAAATTTAATAGTTGGACTAAATTTGAATACACAGAAGACACTAGTCTTGAAAAGTTTAAAGAATATTATGAAAATATGTTCAAAGCGGAAATTTCTATGATTGTTTATGGGACTACAATGCTATATTCTGATTTTATGGATTGTGAAACAGATAAAACAAAAACTATTTCCGAAATTATTAAACAAATTAATCCAGATGTTGATTTTAATGAAATATCTATACTGTCTATTGCATCTACTGACGATGATATAAATCTACCAGAGATTCATTTTAGAATTTAATAAAAATTAAGTTTCATTTAATAAAATATTAATAATATTTTCACGATTATTTAAAATTTATAAAAGTGATATTTATCATAATATAATAATCGAGGATGAAATTTTTGTTGTAATTAAAAATATGTTAATGATGTATTTATTTATTTTGACAAGTCATTAAATTAAATAAATGCTTTATTATAGTAACAATCATTTTCCGATATGGTATAACAAGAATTATCATTATATTTATTATAGTTCTTGTATTTCTTCATAGCCTTATCACGTAAATATAAAGTTGATACTTTTATATTGCTTCCAGTAGCGCATTTTATATATATTTTAATAATAAAAATTGAAAAAAAAGCGTTTGTTTGTTTCATACAGATATACAGATATCTCTGTATATCTGTATGAAGAAAAAAAAGAATACAAAGCTCGAACACTGGACTGTAACAGGTATTGATCTGAGTGCTAAACATGGCTCGCTGGAAGAGTATCCAGTAATGGGTGCAGTAATTACAGGCGACCTATCCAAAATTCAAGAAATACTTGAGCAAGTTCCTAAAAAACATAAAAGGCGAGTTCTTAATGTGAAAGATTATAATGAATACACCGCTTTAGACTATACCGCGATGAGTACTAGAATGACCAGAATGGAAAAAAAGGCCGTGTGTGAGCTTCTGATACAAAATGGAGCCATAGCCGATACGCAGTATCGCGAAATATGGGAAAGATATGATGCAGCTGAGGCAGCTAAGGCAGCTAAGGCAGCTGAGGCAGCTAAGGCAGCTAAGGCAGCAAGCCTTATCACGACGTGTAACCCACATGCCTACTACATGCAAAGTAGATGAATGTGATACGTTAAGGTTGATACCTTAACAAAATCATAATTTACATGCTCTACAATAGACAAACCTTTGATATTTTTTTGTTGTGTAAAATCTGTATTTTAAATCTTTAAGGGTATAAACATGTTTAATAATTTTTATGAAATCTGTTGTATATCAATATTTTCAACATCTTGTTAGATTACAAATCATTATCATCTAACCATTTGTCAATTGTAGAGTTGAGATACCCCATTCTCATAATAGTTTCCATTTTTTTCTCTTCTGCATGAAATACATTCATTTTTGATAATATTTCATACATATACCATCGTACAATACAACAAGCTATATTTATTTCTGGAAGATATTTCTCGTCATATTCCTCATCATATTCCTTATCTGTTTTCTTTCCGTTTTTTTTACATTTCATCTCTGCCTTTTTACAGTATTTATAAAAATTTTGTAGTATTTTCATATACTCAACTGGACCAATAAAGTATTTTCCTCTGTCTATTGCAACTTTGGAAACTACATCATTATCAATATATCTTATATATATATTACGATAATGAAGACATATGTTTAAATTAATTACTTCATTTAAATCTAATGTTTTTTTTAAATCTAATACTTTTTTTAATTCTAATGCTTCTTTTAAATTTGGTGCTATATGTATAGCTTTAAATATTTTACAAAGAGACCGAGCATCCTCAAATATTTTAGAAATTACAGGTCCAGACGAATCATACCCACAAGAAAAATCTAATGCTTTTTTACCTTTATGTACTGTTTCAAAATATTGTTTAACATCGTCTGGATTTGATGTATTGAAATACATTTGTTCTTTATCTACGGTTTCTTTAATATTTCTTTCAAAATTATTTTTTTCTTTTTTAAAAAATATTTTTAAGTCAGTTATTTCTTTTGGTGATATTATTTGTGGTGTTTCAAGATTTTGATTTGGGAAAAACATGTTATAATGTATTATAATAATAAATAATTTAATAATTTAAATTTCAATTTTTACATAGTTTGAAGTAGTTTCTAGTTATAGTTGATGTGTAAAAATTTAAATTGATTTTAATTTAAAAATAATATAATATTAATAGATATATGCAGGTTAATCATACAATTAATGATACAAAAATCAATATTCAAATAATTTATGAAAATAATTATTATGAAACAGATATAGAAAATAATAGTATAAACAAAGATTTAATTGTTAATAAAAATAATAAATTTATGTTTCAATATTTTGACAATAAATTAATAATGTATGATGATATTAATACTTTTGAACTTGAAAAATTAGAATTTAATTATAAAGATTATATAGAATTAAAAGACCAATTAGACCATTCAAAGTATCAATTAGAACAAATAAAAAAAGAAATAAAACTAATGAAACTTTCTAATGATAAATCAATAGAAGATAAAAAAGAATTAAATCAGTTAAATAATACATTATATAAACAAATTAAAAATTACGAGGATAATTCTCCTATTGTATTTTGTACAAATAGTTACGAACCTTATCAATTGTATTATGATAAATATTTACTTTTATATAATTTTAGTGCAGAACATAAACTAGATAATATTATTCCATATGATATCTTAAATAAAAATAAAATATGGGAAAATACATATTATCAATTTGGAATTACACATAAATGTTTTACATATGCTATTGAAAGTCTATGTTTTCCTCCAACAAGAAATCAATATAAACATATTATTGTTCCTCCTAATAAAATATTAATAACATTTTCACCATTATTTAAAATTTATAAAAGTGGTATTTATCATAATATAATAATCGAGGATGGTATTTTTTGTTGCAATGAAGAATATTTTAGCGATGTACTTATTTCTTCTGACAAGTCATTGATTTAAATAAATGATATATTTGAGGTGGAGAAAGTAAAATTTTACTTTCTTTTTGGTTCTTATGGGTACATTTATGTGTAATAATAGTTATATAGTAATTAATTGAATAATTTTAATAAAAATTGATATAATTTCTTTAGAAAGATATTTCTATAGTATAATAATGTCTAACATAGTTTCACCTTATAAAAATATTAAACAACACACCCGAATTAAATTAGAGCCTTATCACATGAATAGTGATATTCGCAATAATATGAAAATAGTTCTTAAAAAAAAAATAGAAAAAAAATGTAATAAAAATGGTTTTGTTGACGAAGTTTTTAAGATTTTAGAATTTACTGATGGTATTATGATTCCTGAAAATTTAGATGCATCTGCTATTTATAATATATCTTATCATTGTAGAATATGTATTCCTATTGAAAATACTATTATAATAGGTATTATTAAAATGGTTAATCCAGATTTAATAGTTGCTATTAATGGTCCTTTGTTAATTTTTATTCCAAAAAATAATGTTAATACGAATATTTGGGATATTACAGATAATTATAATCATAAAATATCTAATAAAAAATTATTAATTGGTGATTATATTAAAATACAAATTACAGACAAACGTATTAATCAGGGTGATTCGCAAATAAAAGTAATGGGTAAATTACAAGATTTTGCAATTGATGAAGAAACCGAAAAATATTATGGGTCTAAAATTATTAAAATAGATATTCCAGAAGAAACTGTAGAAACAGACGAATCAAATTTTATTATTTAAACATATTAAATATATCTTTTTCTATTGAATCAATTATATTTATGTTAATAGAACCAGTTATCCAATCATTAATATCTATTTTATATTTTTGTAGTGTTGTGTCTCGTAAATCCGTAATATATTTACTAAAATTTCTTATTAAATTTTTAAAACTTCTATTTTCTAATTTTATATTTTTAATTAATTTATATACTAGTGTAATATTATCTATTTCAGGATTTTTAAGTCGATGATAAACCCACCAAATACACCATACTGCACAAAACCCGTTTGGATCTCCTATTTTTTTACATTTTACATTATCTATATTTTCTAAAAGTTGAAATCCAATAGATGGTAAATAATCTTGTGGTTTAAAATATTTATATTTATATTCTGAAAATTTATTAATTAATAAACCATCTAACAACACTGGATTATAATTAAATTTAACTGGTTGGTGAAACCCATTTGGTTCAAATCTTTCAATAGTTTTATTTTTCTTATCAATAAAAATTATATTTGCATGAGAACCATTTGATAATTCTATACCTATAGGGATTGATATATATATTATATTTTTGTCTTTCATTACTTTATCTAATTCATTATCAAAATATGAAGGGAAAAATATTTTTTGAAATGTCCATAAAATTTCACAATTTGAAAATTCTAATTTAAACGGATAATCAATACCTAATTTTTGATAGTAATTTTCTAATGGTTCATTTATAGTTAATGGATAATCAATAATTAAAGAAAAATTCTTTTTTAAAAAAGTTTGATATAAAAACAACATACCAAAAAGAATATCTAATGGTATACCTGTATAATTACATGTATTAACATAAACACCATTATCCAAGTCCAAATCGTGATTATTCAATAAAGGTAAACTTCTTTTTTCTTTTAAAATAACTTGTTTAATTTTTTTTTTACATTTTTTTTCGGATATTGGTTGTTTTATATTTAATATTTTTAATTTATTAACTTTTTCTTTTACACATAATTTTTCCCAA
>Ga0114971_10003876_pt1 | contig 10145 bp, 8 predicted proteins | sample M_140625_MF_Meta_FD_87320 | JGI IMG/M metagenome (GOLD analysis project Ga0114971, IMG submission 87320) | Freshwater microbial communities from Lake Montjoie, Canada to study carbon cycling - M_140625_MF_MetaG | ecosystem: Environmental > Aquatic > Freshwater > Lake | place: Lake Montjoie...
AAGTGCATAACCGATTTTTCAGGAATTCAACCACTGGAATCAGGCCGACATCAAACTCACCCTGTGCCATTCTGTCTGCTAGTCGAGAGGGTAACTCAAATTCAAGGCTAGAACCGGGAATCAAAGTCTGCAGGTCTTCTACCAGAGGCTTGGAATTAAGATAACCAACAGCACCAATTCGCAAGGCTTGACCAGACATAGGATTGCCTCCGTCATTTTCAATTAACCGGAATTAGTGGTGCGGTGACAACCGACGGATTGCTTATCTTGTCCAAGTTAGCAGATGGTATCCCCATGCGGGCAGATCAATGAAAACCCCGGTTTGGCGTACTTCCTCGCCGGACCATTCGAATGATTTTTCCGTTACCAAGTCCTTAAAGACGATCTGGCTTCCTGATATTGGGAGTCTGATCTTGCACTCGCTTTTACTGGAGGAACAGTTGACAACGACCATCATTGGATGGGGGGTATCGATCATCATGGCAACGATATTCAGATGCGCCACATATCCTGCACTTGCTGGTTCCGGTGTTGCCAGCTTCCAGGCATGATTTCCTGCTAACGCGGCTTTGGGAAGCATCCATTCGTAGAAGCGAGCTATGTCAGGGTCCGCAGATTCTTGAACAACGCGCCGGAGGTGTACCGAATCCGATACCTTGTATCCCAATTCCTGACCTTGATGAACGAAGCGCAGTCCAGGTGCAAAAAAACTGATCATGGCAGCGGCTTTGTGTTGTTGTGGATTCAAAAGCCCCGCAACCCTTGGCTCATCATGATTTTCCAGAAAATGGGCACAACGATCACGAAAAGCCGGTTCAGCATTCAGGTGCCAGCGAACTTGTTCTCCCAAACCGTGGTGCAGGCGGTCGTAGAGTCTTTTGTCGTAGCAGTAATTAAAGCCTTGAGTCATTAGGTCCCATTCGCGGTCCCAGTAACATTCACCGAGAAACACAAATTCGGGGTTTATATCCCGTGCCGCGCTGATTAATTTCGGCCAATAATCGGATTTGTCTCGATGGTAGCCGTCAGCCTGCATGGCGGATTCGTTCCATGTCGATTCAAAAATATCAGAAAGGGGGAGCATGGCCATGTCGCAACGCAATCCATCACATTGGGTGGCGATGGATGCTATCAAATTGGAATGCTCTGTCCGCACTTTGGGGTGGAACAGGTTCAACTGGTAGGTATCCGGCCATGGCGGAAAAAAGGGGTCACGCCCGTGGCATAATTCGGGGCCCCCGGGAATTGCTGCAACAGCGTGTCCCGCAGGTGTTTTTGGATCAGAGTTGATGAACATTTCAGGGCAATTGATTGCCCATGGGTGGTCCAGGCCTACGTGGTTGGGAACGAAATCAAGCATCAACCGCAATCCATGATGCTTTGCCTTTGAACGGAAAACCATCAATGCATCCGCTGGACCAAAATCATCGTGAAGAACATAGGCGGAAATCGCAAATGGTGACCCACAAACATCTTCCTCCCGGCAACCGGGAAGGTGGGATTCGTGGTGGGCAGCAATGGCTGGATGTCTGATAGAGACGTCCCGGCTGCGACTGCCTGTCTGCCAGATGCCCAGAAGATAAATCCAGTCAAATCCCAAGCTGGCAAGTTTTGCAAACCACTGGTCTGGAACATCGGCCAATGTGGGTGCTGTGACTCCCGCAGCGCGCAGGTCTTGCATCATGCGTCGTGGGCGTGCCTGATAAAGCATCGGGAATTTCATGAGATTGGTACCCTGTGGTGGTGTCACGATCCAGCCATTCCTTGTTCTGGACGAATGCGATTACTCCGGAATGCCTGAACAAGTTGCTCGAGAAGCGCAGTGCGTTGAGCGTTTTCCAGACCCTTTTCAGTTTCCCCTACGGTGCGTGTGCTTCCCCAGTCGTGAACGATCTGGACTTGGGGAATTATGTCGACTCCGGAGCGAACTGCGGCAGCAACGGATTCAAAATGATGATGGGTGGCCAAAAGTGTTCGTGATGGCTCCAAAACCAGAGTATATCCATGGTCTCCATAGGTTTCTGAAAACGCGCCATCGATTGTTATGGCTTTTCCAGATCTTTTAATAGGTGATTCGCCTTTTTCAATTTTGACAGGCACGTGTCCGTTCACAAGTATGCCGTTTCCATCATTTATGCCAAACTCGGCCAGTATCTTGTCGCAGAACCATACCTCGTGAATAAGTGAAAAATAGGGGTTCTTGATTTCGACATGTGTTTCCGGATTAGAAATAAAATCATTTTGGAATGTGCAAATTCGGTCTTTTCCAAACAAGGGTGAAAGTGGACCGCACCAGAGGTACCAGCAAAGATCCAGATCGGCCTGATTGGGGTGCTCCACAACCCTGGCGATGACATTGTCGAGCGCTTCAAGCAGGGCCCGGCCCGTTCGTGGTTCACCATCTACCACGAACGGGAGATAGTCGCCTTTGGAATCAACTGGCAAGCAACCGTGGAAAATGACATGTCTGTCGCGCACGATGTGCATGCTTCCGCGATTTCTTAAAAATACAATATGTTCCCAAAGTTTGCGGCTAGCCAGAAAGTGTCCACGCATGCGCTCGATACATGCCTGTTCCGCTGGATGCAGTTCATAGGGCGCGTCTGGCCGCAAGGTAGGGAAGTGGGAATCGCGCAAGGGATAAGTCGATCCATCAACACTCACGGTTCCATTCAGTGGGTCGATGGTATGTAGAACTCGCCATGAATCCAAATTCCATTCTGGGTGTCTGCTGATCAATTGCCCTTCTAGTTTGAACTGCATGATGGCTGCCGCTTTCTGCATGCGAGCCACAAGAAGAGTATCGTGCAGGTCAGTGCCTTTGGGCTTGAAACACTCTGCTGGATCGTTGCTGTAGCACTCGTCTACAAGGAGTTGCAGTGGCAGAAGCGGAATTCCGTAGCCTTCTTCCAGTTGTGCTAAGCATCTGTAGCGAAGAGATAACCGGAGCACATGGGCGATACAGGCTTCGTGGCCCAAACAGGCTCCCAGCCATGCCGTATCGTGATTTCCCCAAGTGAAATTCAAATTTGGTTGTTGCATGAGAACATCGACGACACGATCGCCGCGCGCTCCCCTATCCCAACAATCGCCAGCAATTACAATTTCCTCGACAGCCAGATTGCGTGCGAGACGAGCAAAAACACGTACCACGTGTGGGCCGCGGCCATGACGTACCAGCGAATTCAGTGCGCTGTCTGCAAAGGCTGATGATGTTGATGTGGAACGTGCACCCACCAGTTCCAGTATCAACTCCCTATAATCTGCAGGGCACAGATTGCGGACCTTGTCCACGGGGAGGTTTCCCGCTAATTCCCGAACCAGTATCAGCAGATTGCTAAGGTGTTGAAGGAGTTTGCCTTCAAGTTCTATCGGGCTGGTAATAACCCTGGACAACGCGTCTAGGGTTTCGTGTGGATAGAACAGCAGGCTCAAAAAATGCTGTATTTCCTCAGAGGAAAGTTTGCTGTGGAAAAGGTTTTCCACAAGTGGACGCAATGTGCCAGATGCGTTATTAATTACATGCCGTAGCTTTGTGTCGTCGCCATGAATGTCACTGAGAACGTGCACCACACCTTTGGGTAAATCCTGCCGCGCTGAGATAAGAGCAATCTCGGCAAGAGCATGATCAAGGCTTGGATAGTCACGAGCCATGGCTTTGAGAAATGCCAGATTGTCTGGCGTGTTGGTATTGTAGCCGTAGTTCTTTGCCATGGAATCACTCCCGAAGTCTGGATCTTGGTGTTAGACTAGGGGCTGTTAACCGACTTACCACCCCTGAAGGATCACGTGGAGCATGGTAATGAAGGGCATACTGACAATCGATATCGGTGGAACCAACGTCAAGCTGAAGCATTCCGACATCGACGAGATCCGGAAATTTCCGTCAGGTTCGGAATTGGTCCCCGATGAATTTGCACGCCATATTGTTGAGTTGACCAAGGATTGGCGTGTGGAAAAGGTTTCGGTGGGTTACCCAGGCCCTATCGTCAATGGGCGCATACATCTTGAACCGGCCAATTTGGGCCGTGGTTGGGTTGGTTTTGATTTCAAGAAGGCGTTGGGTTGCCCGGTGAAAATTATCAACGATGCAGCCATGCAGGCCCTTGGTAGTTATCAGGGCGGGCGCATGCTTTTTCTGGGGTTGGGTACGGGATTGGGAACCACGTTCATCATGGATGGCATGGTAGCCCCACTTGAGGTTGGCCATCTGCCTTATTCCAAGAAACAGTCGTTTGAGCAGTGGGTAGGTAATGCCGCGCTCCAAAAACTAGGAAAAAAACGCTGGCAAAAGGTTGTATTCGACGTTGTCCACAGACTTCGCGATGCCTTTATCGCTGATTATGTTGTTCTGGGTGGGGGGAATGTCAAAAAACTCGATGAGTTACCTCCCGGTTGCCGCTTGGGTGATAATCGGAATGCATTCACGGGCGGTGAGAGAATGTGGGATTAGTCTGTCCATTCTTCGTGGCAGGCCAACCAAGCGTTGATATGCAAGCTGGTGAAAAAACGGCGAACGCCTGAAAAGCCTGCTTGGCGAATCAGGCGTTCTTCTATTTCAGGTGAAATCGATTGAAGGGATGTCCGGCAATCTTCTTGAAATCGCTGGTAACGCTCTAGAGCGGCACCGTGTGCCCGAGCGAAATTCCACCGGCAAGCCATCATGGCGCGAAACCCAGAGCTGTTTTCGTTGCAGGCATCAGCAACAATCAGCCTACCATCTGTCTTCAATCGGTGATTAATAGTGCTAAATAGGCTGATTTTATCTTTTTCTTCCGCCATGAAGTGACTGACGAGAATACAGGTTGCACCATCAAACGCTCCACTTGCATCAATATCATTCACTGTCCCTGTAACGAGGGTAGCACGATCAGCCATTTTAAGGCTATGCAAACGCTCTGAACATTGATGAATCATGGCAGGAGACGAATCCACTCCCACAAAATGCCAGTGTGGGTAGAGTCGGCCAAGGCAAATGATTTCCGTACCCGAACCACATCCGATGACCAGGATCCTGGCATTGGCGGGGCATGATGGTTCAAGCATGGCTCCTGACAGCGCATGCAGGCCCTCATAACCCGGAATTACTTGCCTAATAAAAGTGTCGTAATGGGCGCCATAATCGGCTTCGAAATCGAACGGCCGGTTATCCATCTCATTCACCAACTGGGTAGTGAACGGCGTGGGCCAAAACACAGGTTAGCTGGTTTAGGGCATTGATGGCATGAAGGAACCTGCCTGCAGAAGCCAGATGAGTCATGATCACCATGTGTACTTGAGAATTAGCTGCATCGGTCGGGGTTTCATGCTGGATGACCGAAGCAATCGAGATGTCGTGGCTGGCAAGCACGCCGGATACTTCAGCCATCACTCCAGGACGGTCAACCACGTGAAGCCTCAGGTAGTAACGCGACCTTAGTTTTTCTGGCGGCAAGCACGGAGCTGATGGGTTTTGTGTCCACAATCTGTTGGTTGCGGCTAAAAGGCCATTCCGTGAAACAGCCAATTCAACCAGATCGCTAACCACAGCGCTTGCGGTTGGTTTTCTGCCAGCCCCAGCTCCATAAAACAAAGTTTCGCCTACGGAATCGCCTATCACACGTACCGCATTGAAAGCGCCCCTTACTTGGGCAAGCGGCGTATTTTTCTTCAGAAGCACCGGGCTTACATGAGATGTTATTCCTGCAGGATCGCTCCATATCTCAGCCAGAAGGCGAATGGAATATCCAAGTTCACTGGCAAAATGAATGTCCAGCGGTGCGAGAGTATCGATGCCGCGACGGCTGATTGCTTCAACGTCTAATGTGGCATCCATCGCTAAGTGGGCAAGTACAGCAAGTTTATGAGCAGCATCTGTACCGTTTACATCTAGTGTGGGGTCTGATTCAGCAAATCCAAGTTCTTGGGCCCCGCGCAATGCTGTGGGATAATCAAGCAGATCGTCGGTCATGCGGGTCAGAATATAGTTACATGTGCCGTTCAGGATGCCCTGAATGGCAACGATACTGTTCCCAGCCAATCCACGCTGAATGGCACCAATGATGGGAATTCCGCCGGCAACACTGGCTTCAAACGCCACACAGCGTTGATATTTGCGGGCGATTGAAAAGAGTTCCTGACCTCGTGTTGCCAGAATTGCCTTGTTGGCGGTCACCACATCTTTACCCGCTTCTAAAGCAGCGGTCATTGCATCAAAAGCCCACGTGGTGCCTCCAGCCACTTCAACCACAACGTCGATAGTTGGGTCCTGCAAGATTTCTTGTAGATCGCTAGCTATTACTCCGGGGCGCAGGTCGATATCACGTTTCTTGCCGGGGTTTTTTGTGAGCACTTTGTATAGCTTTAGTTGCCGTCCTGAGCGGTGTTCCAGAAGTGATGCAGATTCGGTCAGAATCTGAGCTACACCAGTTCCAACGGTACCAAGTCCTAGTAGTGCAATGTTGAGAGGATGATTCACGGGCATGCTGTACCATCGTTTTCCATAGGGAACAGGGCAATATTATCCCGTGTTTGGTTGCTTCACCACGCGATTAGTATCAGAATAGAAATGTGAACACGGAGAACCACCTGATCGTGTGGCAGAGGGCGTGACAATGAGCCGAATTTGGTTGCTAGGATTGGGATTGCACGCGTTTGTTTATTTTGGAAGCGCCCCGGCACAATTTTCAGGTGGCGGTAGTGGTTCTTCGATGGGGGGAGGCGGCTCAGCAGGTGGACTAAGCTCAGGCGGCGGGGGCTTGGGGGGCGGTGGCGGTTTGGGAGGCGGAGCCGGTGGCGGTGGGGGAAGTTTCAACAACCCAACTAATTCGGGCGGATTCGGATTAGGATTTATGACACTGGGGCAACGAGCTGGTTCCAATCGAAGCGGAACTTCGACAGGTTCAGGGTCGTTTTTAGGCCCATATTACGCATCTCCCCTAGCCTTGGGATATGGACCACTTAATACAGGCAGTGCAGCCACTGCTAGTGCCAATACAGACCCAACCTTTGGTGCAGCTTTTGCCAACACCGCAACTTCAGGTTCGGGTGCCGCTGGCGGCCGTGGGGGAGCAGGTGGCCAAGCAGGTACTGCATCCAACCTTTCTGGAAGTGTTGATTTCACACCTATCAACAGCTCTGGGCTTCGTCGCAACCTTCCTTATTCTGCTGAAGTGAACTTTGAAGGAACGCCAACCAATTCTGATGCTGCTGCAGCCATTATGGAACAACGAATGCTCAACAATGTCACTGACATGTTGGCCAGATCTTCTCGCGTTCAGGCCGCTTCCAACATTCAGATTTCGATGGATCAAGGCGTTTTGGTCTTAAGCGGTAAAGTTGGAACAGACAAAGAGCGGCGGGTTTTGGAAGCCATGGTTCGCATGACACCCGGTGTGCGTGATTTGCGCAACGATGTACGCACAAGCCCTTGATCAGTATTCTAAATTATAATGGATGGCGGTTTGCCTAGGTTGGTCCCGCTGTTGACTCGTGAAACCCATGAAAGAAAAGTCAATTCATGATCCCCTCCGCCATTATCTTGCGGTCTCAGGACGATGTTGCTGTAGCTGCCAGGCGACTTGAGCCGGGCGAAGACATCGAGCTTTCGATTGGAATGATTCCGGTACGTGACCGGGTGGGGATGGGGCATAAAATTGCATTGCGCGCCATTCCACGGGGTGCACCTGTTCGGAAGTACGGTCAGGTCATTGGGTTTGCGACACGTGACATTTCCGCTGGCAGTCTGGTTCATGTGGATAATCTGGAAGCTGGAACTTTCAGCAGGGATTACGCTTTTTCAAGTGAAGTCGTTCCGGTAGTTTCGGCTCTGCAAAGACGGACATTTGAAGGGTACGATAGGGGCGATGGCAGATTTGGAACGCGCAACTACGTCGCTCTGGTTTCCACAGTCAATTGCTCCGCAAGCACCAGTCGGTATATCGTTCGGCGTTTGGAGCAACTTGGCGTCTTGAAAGATTTCCCGGGTGTGGACGGGGTGGTTGCTGTAACCCACAAAGCTGGGTGTGCCATGCAGTATGGTGGCCCCGATCATCTGCAACTTGACAGAACACTTGCAGGATTTGCCCGCCACGCTAATGTTGCCGCTTACATCATTATTGGATTGGGGTGTGAAACCGGCCAAGCTGCGCACTTGATTGAAGGGGAGCGCCTCATCAATTTAGGTGGAGGCGATCGGCGCGCGCCTTTGGTTCTCAATATTCAGGAACTGGGTGGAATTGCCCGCACAGTGGAAGCCGGCACTCAGGCCATTATCAACCTTCTGCCGGAAGCATCCCGTCATCGCCGAACGACAATTGGAGCTGACAAACTCATTCTTGCCACCAATTGTGGTGGATCCGATGGCAATAGCGGCGTCACCGCGAACCCCGCGCTTGGTATTGCCAGTGACTTGCTGGTGGCCCAAGGCGGCACCACGGTTTTGGCTGAAACAACGGAAATCTACGGTGCCGAACATCTGCTCACTAGGCGAGCCATTACTCCAGCAGTGGGTGAGAAACTAATTGAGCGTATTCGCTGGTGGGAGCGGTACACTGGCATGTTTGGAGCCGAAATTAACAATAATCCATCCCCCGGCAACAAGGACGGTGGACTGACGACGATTTATGAAAAATCGTTAGGAGCCATAGCCAAGGCGGGCAGCACCCCGATGGTGGATGTGGTGCATTACGCTGAGCCAATTCGCGCTAAAGGTTTCGTTGTTATGGATACCCCAGGATATGATCCTGTCAGTATGACAGGCCTTGTTGCTGGTGGAGCCAATGTTTGCGTGTTTACTACCGGCCGCGGATCTGTATTTGGTTGCAAGCCAGCCCCGTCCATCAAGGTGGCCACCAACACGCCCATGTACCAACGCATGGAAGCAGATATGGATGTCAATGCAGGTGTGGTGCTTGATGGGGTGCCGGTTGAAGAAGTTGGCCACTTGATTTTTGAAGAAATCCTCGCGGTGGCCAGTGGTAAAAAGACCAAAAGTGAATTGGAAGGGGTTGGCGAGGAGGAATTCGCGCCTTGGAGCATAGGGCCAACTCTGTGATTGTCCCGCTGGATAACGCTTCATTTGGTTTACTTGTAGAATGGCAGGGTGAGTAATGGGAGAATCCGATAGCAAAATTCCTCCATTGTCGACGGTTACTCGTGGTGCTCTGCCTGGTTATCGCTGGGGCAAGGTTCTAACTCCTAACGATGTCGAAGCGCGTCAGTTCTTGCAAGGGCCCCAACGCCGCCTAACCGAACTTTGGCAGGCTTTCCGTGTCTTTTTCGAATACATGCACGGATTTCGCAGGCTGCACTTTGTGGGACCGTGCGTGACGGTTTTTGGATCAGCACGCTTTCCTGAATCGAGCCCGCACTATCAGCAGGCACGGGAAGTTGGAGCGGCTATTGCACGTGCTGGCTTTACGGTAATGACGGGGGGTGGGCCTGGAGTGATGGAAGCTGCCAATCGTGGCGCCAAAGAAGCTGGGGGCAGGTCAATTGGCTGCAATATCCTGCTTCCTAAGGAGCAGGCTCCTAATCCCTACGTCGATGAATTTATTGATTTCGAATATTTTTCTGTCCGTAAAACCATGCTGATCAAATATTCTTATGCTTTTTTTGTTCTCCCGGGAGGATTGGGTACCCTCGATGAACTGTTTGAAATCACGACACTTGTTCAAACAGGGAAGGTGCGTGATTTTCCAGTGGTGCTTATGGGAGTCGCCTTTTGGCAACCACTGATTGATTTCATGCGAACAACACTATTGGCAGAACATACGATTGACCGATTGGACCTTGACCGATTAATCATCACAGACGACATCGACTTTGCGGTCAGTGAAGTCACCCGCATCGGCATGCACCGCTTTGGTTTGACGTACGGTGCAAAGATGAAACGTAGCTGGTGGCTCTGGGAATAACCCTTGTCATTCTCGTTTAGGCTCATCGGTGGCCATGGCTCCGGCTTTTTCCTGAACCAGTAGCGATAGCAGTGTGTCAAGCAGTCCGCCTGCGTGATTGCTTCCGCCAGTAATAAGGCTGGCTGGAACTATGGGTTGTTTGCTGTTGGTGATGAATTCCGCCAATACCGATAAGGCGTAAAGCCTTGAATCGCCAAACGACTCGACTTTCTTTTCCAGAACGCTGGCCTCGGAGCTTCCGACCTTCAT
>Ga0114971_10003880_pt1 | contig 10141 bp, 9 predicted proteins | sample M_140625_MF_Meta_FD_87320 | JGI IMG/M metagenome (GOLD analysis project Ga0114971, IMG submission 87320) | Freshwater microbial communities from Lake Montjoie, Canada to study carbon cycling - M_140625_MF_MetaG | ecosystem: Environmental > Aquatic > Freshwater > Lake | place: Lake Montjoie...
CAATCCCAGCGGAACCTTTACCTTCCCGAACTACCTCGTGCGCGGCCTCGTGATTATTCGCGGCAATGCGTCGATTGGCAACAACTATGGGTTCCGTGGATTGATCCTCGCTGGCGGCTACGTCAACCTCGCGGACTACAGTGGTAAAATCGAGGGAGCAATCATCTCGGGGCTCAACTTCAAGCTTGGCCAAAATCCGCAACCGAATGAGTTGCGCGGGATGTCCACGCAATACAACTCGTGCTACGTCAGCAGCGCGCTCACGGGCCGCAGCATTTTTACGCGCTAAAAAGACTTCGTTGGCAAAACGCGGGGCGCGCCAGTACGGCGCGCCCCGCGTTCGTGTGTGCACTCCTTTTAGAGCCGATGGTCAGGATCGAACTGACGACCGCCCGATTACAAATCGGGTGCTCTACCAACTGAGCTACATCGGCAACGTTCGCGATCTCCCACGCCGGGCGATCGCCACCAGCACCTGCAACTGCAACTGCAACTGCAACTGCAACTGCAACTGCAACTGCAACTGCTACCGCACCACCTTCCAGCGTGTCGCGCCGGCGGCATCCTCGATCACGATCCCCTTAGCCTCGATCGCCTTCCGGATGTCATCCGCCGCGGCAAAATCTCGGCGACCGCGGGCGTCCGCTCGTAATCGTAACTGCTCCTCTACCCACACCGCGAGTGCGGCATCGTCCAATCCGCGCTCAGGAATGATGTCGAGCACGGCGTTCACCCGCGCAAACACCTCGCGCGCACGGAGCAACGAGCCCTTGTCGCTGCCCCGACGATCAAACTCTCGATTTGCGGCGCTGATAAAATCGAACAGCGCCGCCATCGCCCGCGGTGCATTCAGGTCGTCGTACAGCGCCGCAGTCGCCTCGATCATCACCGTCTCGGCCACATGCGCCAGTTCCGGCGTGCCGGCCTGTTCGCGCTCGAGACGATCAGCAAAGTCACCCACACGACGCACCGCTTCCTGGCTCGCCTCAAGCGCTTCGCCCGACAGATTGAGCTGCTTGCGATAATGCGTCGAGAAGACAAAGTGCCGCAGAGCCGCGGGGCTCACCTTGTTGGCACGGAGATCAGCAACGGTCGCCACGTTCCCAACACGCTTCGCCATCTTGGTGCCGTCGGTGAGCAAAAACTCCCCGTGGCACCAGCAACGCGCGAACGGCTTACCCGTGGCGGCCTCGCTCTGCGCGATCTCGTCCTCGTGGTGCGGGAACATCAAATCGATGCCCCCCGCGTGGAGGTCGATGGTCTCGCCGAGAATGGCCATGGCCATGGCTGAGCATTCGAGATGCCAGCCGGGCCGGCCGCGTCCCCACGGCGAATCCCACGCCGCTTCGCACGCTTCGTCCTCCGCCTTGGCGGACTTCCAGAGCGCAAAGTCCTGCGCGTTCTCCTTGGCGTACTCGTCCTGCGACACCCGCGCCCCGGACTTGATCTCGCGCGTGTCGAGGCGCGAGAGCTTGCCATAGGTGGGGAACTTATCGATCGCGAAGTACACCGAGTTGTCATCGGCCTTGTAGGCCACGCCCTTCTGCTCAAGCCGCTGCACCAACGTGATCATCTGCGCGATGTAATCCGTGGCGCGCGGATAATGTTCGGCGCGCTGCACACGGAGGAACTCACGGTCGGCGTGGAAGATCTCGACAATCGGGTCGGTGACCTCACGGATCGTCTTTCCCTGCTCCGTGGCCCGCTTGATGATTTTGTCGTCGACGTCGGTGAGGTTCATGACCTGTTCGACATCCCAGCCGCGCAGCCGGATCACGCGCCGCAGCAAATCCTCAAAGAGGAAAGTGCGAAAGTTCCCAAGGTGCGCCGGATTGTAGACCGTCGGCCCGCAGGCATAGAAACGCACGGTGTGGCCGTCCGCCGGAGCGAACGGTTCATCCTGACGCGTGAGCGAGTTGTACAGACGGAATTCAGGCACAGCTGAAAGCTAGCTGGGCTGTGTATCCCCGTACACCCGCTGGATGAGAATCTTGCGCACCAACACCATGGTCACCGCGAGGAGCGGGACCGCTACGAGGAGCCCAACGGGGCCGATCACCTGCCCCACGATCAGCACCGCCATGATCGAGAAGACCGGCGGGAGATGGACCCCGCGCTGCATGATGAGCGGCGCCACCAGGTTTCCCTCGATCAGGTGCACCACGACGCCGATAATCGTGACCACGACCGCCCCTGCCATCCCGCCCTCACCGCCAAGCACGAAGAGCGCCGGAAGGAGGGTGGACACGAGGGTCCCAAAGAATGGCACGATGGCCGCAACCCCGGCAAAGATGCCAAAGGTGAGCCAGTAGGGGACTTTGGCGAAGTAGAAGAGCACGGCAGTCATCGCGCCGAGCACCGTCATCGCCAGTAACTGCGAGAGTACCCACGAGCGAAGCGTCTTGCTCAGGGAGGCTAGGACGTCGCGTGTGGCGTCGCGGTAGGCCGGCGGGGTGACCGCTACGACCATCGATTCGTACTCCTGCGGATGGAGCGCGAGATACAGTCCCATGACGCCCACGGAGACGACCTCGATCGCGCCATGCACGACATCAAACACCTTGGGCAATAATCCGCTCACGAATCCCTCGGCCTCGGCGAGTGCGGACTGAATCAGCTCCGTCTGGTGGTCGGTGCCGATGTACGGGTCGAGAAAGGGATAGCGTGCGACGAGTGATGCGAGCTGGAGTTTCCAGTTCGCGGCGATGTCGGGGAGGCGCGAGATGAGGAGCCGCGTTTGTTCAACGACCGGCGGGACCAGCAGCACCCAGAGGATCCACGCGAGCGCACAGGAGAATGCGACCGCGGCGATGAAGGCGAGTCTGGCGGGCAACTTGGCGCGGAAATGAAAGAGATCGCGGACCGCAGCCAAGTAGACCGCGAGCAGCACCGCCAAAAAGAACAGGAGCAGGATCGAGGTAACGCGCTGCGCGAGCACCACGAGGGTGGCGAGAATGATGAGCCCCGCCAGCCCTGGGGCGAGCTGCACCAGCCGTGACTCCGCGGGTGCGCCGCTCGTGCGCACAGACACGGCTACTTCTTGTCCTGAATTTCGGCCTGCACAATCTCCTCACCCGCGCCAATGCGGCGTGGCGCGGCGGACGCGCTCGGCAGGATTCCCATTTTTTGCTTCAGGGCGAGCAGCTTGTCGTCCGCGCTCGCCGAACCTGCGATTTTCTCGAGTTGCTTGAAGTCGCTGGCCAGGCGATCACCCGAGAACTCTTCGTTGATCTCGGCACTGGCTTTGACCATGCGCTCGTTGGTATCGATCTTCGCTTCCATACGAGCGAAGGCGTCGAAGGCGCTGTTCTCTTTCATCCCCGACATGGTGTCGGTGATCTGCTGCTGCGCCTGCGCGCGACGTTGCCGAGCCAGGAGGAGATTTTTTTTCCGCTTGGCCTCTTCGATTTTGTCGTTGAGGTCGCGCAGGGAATGCTTGAGCTTCTCTGTTTCGGCCTGTTGTGCGGCCCACGTGGCCTGGAGCTGTTCGCCGTGGCTCTGATGTTCGCCCTGACGCGTGAGCGCCTGGCGTGCGAGATCCTCGCGATTCTCCTTGAGCGCCAGCATCGCCTTGTTCTCCCAGTCGACGGCGGCTTTGAACTCCGCCTCCGCCTGATCCTTGAGGCGTTTTTCGTCGGCGATGGCGGCAGCCACCTGCTGCTTGGCCTTGGCTAGCTGGTTGCGCATGTCCGCGAGGATCTGGTCCAGCATCTTCTCTGGATCCTCGGCCTTCGAGATTAAGTCATTGATGTTGGACTTGAACAGCGTCGCGATGCGGTCGAAAATTCCCATCGTTAGCGAGCCTCTCGGTACGACGCCAGTTCGCGAATATGCGACGCGAGCGCCACGGTGATGCTTTCGTATGCGGCGAGGAACTCTTCGAAGTCGAGATGACTCAACTCGAGGGCCTCGGTGAGGACCACGGTGTTCTGCTGGATGCCGTAGGAGCCGTGGAGCAGATCCGTGGCATTCAGTTCGAGCAAACGACGGGCCAACGCGTTGAGTTGGGTCGCGTTGGCGGGGAGCTCCATAACGTTGACGCGGAGCACGAGGACGGACGGCGATCGGTGGACGACGACGCCAAAGTCGAGTTCACCTGCTGGCTTGATGTTCCAGATGCCGGGGCCGATTTCGGAGTGCGTGGCGCCGTCAGCCTCGAGTCGGCTGAGGAACTGCTCGATGTCTTCTTGCGTGACCATAGGTGTGCTCCGGTGGATGCTGGCCTCACTACGGAGACCCGCACTCCGAAAGTTTCACTACGTCACGGGGATTCCGCCAGAGAGGAGGCGGTTGTGCAGGCCAAGCGTCAGGCGTCGGACCGCTTGATTTGGACGAGCCGCTGCCGTGCCAGACGACGCCCGGTAGGGGTCGCGGCGAGCCCGCCGCCGGCGGTCTCGCGGTAGCGAACGTCCATTTCGCGACCAATCTCCCCCATGACATCGATGACTTCGTCGGCGGGAATCGCGAAGGTGACGCCAGCGAGCGCCATTTCGATGGCGGCCATCGCAATCGCCGCCCCCGTGGCGTTGCGAAACACGCAGGGGAGCTCGACTAGGCCGCCGAGTGGGTCGCAGATGAGGCCCAACGTGGCCTGCTGAGCGAGCGCTACGGCGTGTCCCACCTGCGAGGGGGTTCCTCCGAGCATCTCGGTGGCGGCGCCAGCGGCCATCCCAGCGGCAGCGCCCGTCTCCGCCTGGCACCCGCCTTCGGCGCCGCTGAGCGAGGCACGCTCGGCGACGACTGCGCCAATGAGCCCCGCGGTAGCGAGCGCGCTCACGAGGGCGTCCTCGCCGATCCCGCGCGCGGTGGCGATGCCGGTGAGCACTGCAGGGAGTACGCCCGCGCCGCCCGCGGTCGGCGCGGCGACGATGACGCCCATGGCTGCGTTGACTTCTTGGACGGCGAGGGCACGCGCGAGCACATCGCGGAACAGGGTGTTGGACAGTGGGCCGTGGGAGCTTGCCATGAGCTTGGCGGCGTCGCCGCCGACAAGACCGCTTGCACTTTTGAGGTCGCCCACGACCCCCTGCTCTACTGCGCCGCGCATGACGACGAGGGCGCGATGCAGCGCATCGCGGATCTCGCTGATGGGACGTGCCTGATCGGCGGACTCCGCCTCAAGGGCGACCTGACTCAGCGTCTTGCCTTGTGCCTCGGCGTCACGGATGGCGTCTGCGAGGGCGCGGTACATTAGGCACTCACCTTGTCGAGGCGGTGGGTCCAGCGCACCCAGGGGAGTTTGCGCAGGTCGTCACGGACCTGTTCGCCGGGCGCTTCATCCACCTCGATCACCATGAAGGCGTCGCCGCCGCGTTGATGCCGCGAGAGGCGGAGGGTGGCGATGTTCACGCCGTCGTCGGCTAGCAGTGTGGCGATACGTGCGATGGAGCCTGTGATATCCTCGGCCACCAACACGATGGTGTGATGGCTACCGTTGATTTCGGTCGGATAGCCGTCGATCTCGATGATGCGGATCCGGCCCGCGCCGATCGATTCCCCGATCAGCGAGTGGTGCCGATGCGCGCGGTCGAGGGTGATGCGCACGGTGTTGGGGTGCGCGTCGTCGGAAATGGTGGTGTTCTCGAACGAGAACGTGAGCCCCTCTTTCTCGGCGATATCGAGTGCGGTGCGCAAGCGATCATCGTCGGGACGGAATCCCAGGAGTCCGCCGATGATGGCTTTGTCGGTCCCGTGTCCTTCACCGGTGCGCGCGAACGAGCCATGGAGCTCAATGTGGGCGCGATCGAAGGTCCCGCCGACGAGACCGCGAGCGAGCAGGCCAATGCGGCACGCCCCGGCGGTGTGGCTGCTACTCGGACCCACCATGACGGGGCCGATGATATCGAGAAGGGAGACCATCAGCGCCTCGCGAGGATTGGCTTGAGATACGCGCCGGTGTACGACGCGGCCACGTTCGCGACGTCCTCCGGCGTACCGGCGGCGACAATGGTGCCGCCACGGCTTCCGCCGTCGGGCCCTAGATCGACAATCCAATCGGCGGTTTTAATAACGTCAAGATTGTGTTCGATCACGAGTACGGTGTTCCCGCGATCGACGAGACGATGCATGATCTCGAGGAGCATGCGGACATCTTCGAAATGCAGACCGGTGGTGGGCTCATCGAGAATATAGAGCGTGCGTCCGGTGTCGCGCTTGCTGAGTTCGGTCGCGAGCTTGACGCGCTGCGCCTCACCACCGGAGAGCGTGGTGGCGCTCTGTCCGAGGTGGATGTAGCCGAGTCCCACGTCGTTGAGCGTTTGCAGCTTCTGTGCGATGCGCGGCTGATTCTCGAAGTTTGCCAGCGCGTCCTCAACAGTGAGTTCGAGCACTTCGCTGATCGACATCCCGCGGAAGCGAACTTCGAGGGTCTCGCGATTGTAGCGTTTGCCCTTGCAGGTCTCGCAGGTGACGTAGACGTCGGGGAGGAAGTGCATCTCGATCTTTACGAGTCCGTCGCCCTGACACGCTTCGCAACGCCCGCCCTTCACGTTGAAGGAGAAGCGACCCGGTCCGTAGCCGCGGAGCTTGGCCTCCGGCATCTCGGCGAAAAGTTCGCGGATCGGAGTGAAGAGTCCGGTGTAGGTCGCGGGGTTCGAGCGGGGGGTGCGACCGATCGGGCTCTGATCGATGTCGATGACCTTGTCGAGATGCTCGAGCCCGGTGACGCGCTTGTGCGCGCCGGGAATCACGCGGGCGCGGAAGAAGTGGCGCGCGAGCGTGCGCTGGAGAATGTCCTCGACGAGCGTGGATTTTCCGGAGCCACTGACGCCGGTCACGGCGACGAAGAGCCCGAGTGGAATCTCAAGATCGACATTCTGGAGATTGTGCTCCGTGGCTCCCTCAACGCGCAGCACGCGTCGCGGATCGCGCGGGCGACGCTCCGCCTTCCACTCGATTTTCTTCTTGCCGGAGAGATACTGCCCGGTGATCGACTTGGGGTTCGCGATCACTTCGGCGACCGTTCCCGAGGCGATGACCTCGCCGCCATGCTTGCCGGCGCCGGGCCCGAGGTCGATCAGATGATCGGCCTCCATGATCGTCTCCTCGTCGTGCTCAACGACCAGCACCGTGTTGCCGAGGTCACGCAGGCGCTTGAGTGTGCCGAGCAGGCGTGCGTTGTCGCGCTGGTGCAAGCCGATGCTTGGCTCGTCGAGAATGTAGAGCACACCGACCAGGCGCGAGCCGATTTGCGTGGCGAGTCGGATACGCTGCGCCTCACCGCCGGAGAGCGACTCGGCGCTGCGATTCAGCGTGAGGTAATCAAGACCCACGTCGACCAAGAAGCGCAGGCGTTCGCGTACTTCCTTCTGGATAGGACCCGCGATGCCCGGGTCGAGCCCCGGCTTGCCGGGGGCACGTAGCGCAATGGACTCGACGAACGCGTGGGCGTCGCTGACCGACATCTCTCCGAACTCGCCGATGTTGCGTCCGGCCACCGTCACCGCGAGCGACTCGGGTTTCAGGCGCAATCCGTTGCACTCGAGGCACTCGCCGACCAGCATGTACTCTTCGAGTTCAGTGCGGATGGCGTCGCTGGTCGTGTCCTGATAGCGGCGCTGCACGTTCGAGAGGATGCCTTCCCAGCGCCCCTCGACTGCGGGCTCCCCCTTCTTCTTGGAGTGTCCGAAGAGGAGGGTCTCCTGCACCTTGGGTGGGATTTTTCCCCACGCTGTGTTGAGTTCGAACTTGAGTTGTTTCGCGAGCCCTGGGAGGATGACCTTTCGCAGATAGCCATCCGGCTCGCCCCACGGGAGGACGACCCCTTCGAGGATCGAGATGCTCGGATCCCCGAGGACGAGATCGGCGCTCGCGGAGCGCCGCGTGCCTAGGCCGCTGCAGGCTGGGCAGGCACCGAAGGGGGAGTTGAAGGAGAAGTGCCGCGGCTCGAGTTCGGGAAGCGAAAGTCCGCAGGTGGGGCAGCCGTATTTCTCGCTAAAGAGCTGGCGCTCGGTGGAATCGCCGTCACCGTGCCGCACGAGTTCGACGAGTCCGTCGGCCAGTCGGAGTGCAGTCTCGACGGAATCGGCCAATCGGCCACGATCTTCGAGGCGCACGACGAGCCGGTCGACCACGACGGACACATCGTGATTCACCCGACGGTTGAGGGCGGGCGGCGCACTGAGTTCGATGAGCGTGCCGTCGACCACCGCGCGAACGAAGCCCTGCTTGCGCGCGGATTCAAAGAGATCTTTGAACTCACCTTTGCGACCACGGATGAGCGGTGCGAGCACTTCGATGCGCGTGCCTTCCGGCCAGCCGAGGATGGTGTCGGCGATTTGTCCCGCGCTCTGCCGCTCCACGGGGCGGTTGCAGTTCGGGCAGTGCGGCGTTCCGGCTCGGGCGTACAGCAGACGGAGGTAGTCGTGAATCTCGGTGACGGTACCGACGGTGGACCGCGGGTTGTGGCCCGCGGTTTTTTGCTCGATGGAGATCGCCGGCGACAGCCCTTCGATAGCGTCGACGTCGGGCTTCTCCATGAGGCCGAGGAACTGTCGCGCGTAGGCGGAGAGCGACTCGACGTAGCGGCGCTGTCCTTCGGCGAAGATGGTGTCGAAGGCGAGGGAACTTTTGCCCGAGCCAGACAATCCCGTGATGACCGTGAGACGGTCGCGCGGGATTGTGACATCGATGTTCTTCAGATTGTGTTCGCGGGCTCCGCGAACAATTAGCGCGTCTTCGGGCATAGCCTGATAAAACTGGGTACTCCGCCCCCGTGAATCAAGCGCAGGACGCTGGGAACTTTTCGGAGGTCGCTGTTTTGTCCACCTCGCCGTGACGCCGAGTGGGGTAGTAGATTGCATCGGAGTACCGCACCCGCGGTCGGTCGCCTGTCCCCCGCCCCCGATTTCTTCGTTGCACTATCCGCCGAGTTCCCACTTCTCCGACTCCGAGCAGTTGCCGCTCGGCGTGTTTGATTTGGTGGTGTCGGGTGCGGACCGGTCTCCGCTCGCGGTCGCGACGTCGGACGCGCCGCTGCGAGAACCACCGGTCTGCGGCGAGTGGTCGTTCGATGTGAGTGACGACTTTGACGCGCGGACGGCCTCCCTGCTTGCGGGGATGGCTCCAGCGCCGTCATTGACGGCGGAGCTCCGCCCGACGACCGTGCGGTCGCAGCCAACCTCGAGCCTGCCGCCGCGACCGCCCATCGCGACGACGCGGAGCGAGTCGGCGGCGATACCGTCGGCGGAAATACCCGCGGCGGCCACGCTGGCAGCACCGCCGAATGAAGCGCCCACGGTCACACCGAGTGCGGCGAGTGCGGCGAGTGCGGCGAGTGCGGCGAGTGCGCCCGACACTGCGCGTCCGGTGAGCGAGCGGCGTTCGTCTGGGCACACCACCGTGGAGTCCCCGCTTGCCGGTCGGACCGCCGGGGAGTCCACGGCTGTTGTTGCGACGCCGCTGCCCGCGCTCGCCGAACTGAAAAGCCTCCACGACGCTCAGCCAGGCGACGCGACATCAGCAACCGCGCTTGCGACCGCGCTGGATCAGCGCGGGAACATCGAGGGCGCACTCAGCGTGCTCCTCCGCGCGATTGCGGCAGGGGCCGATGGCGTGTCGCTGCGGTGTGCGCGCGCCGCGATTCTGGCCGGCCGACTGCGCTATGACGATGCCGAAGCCGAGCTGCAGCGCGCCGCCAGTCTTCGTGCCGACGACACCGAGGTGCTGTTGCTTCGGGGGATCCTCGCGTGCAGGCGCGCCAAATGGCGCGAGGCCGTCGAGCCGCTGACGCATGTCGTAAAGATCGACCCGTTGTCTGGCGCCGCTCACTTTTACCTCGGCGAGGCACTGAGTCGGTTCGACCGCTTGCCCGATGCATTCGCCTCGTACGAGCGTGCCACGGAACTCGAGCCAACGAACTGGCGCGCGTGGAAGGGCGCTGGGATGGTGCTCGATCGCATGGGGCGTTCGGCGGACGCCGCGCCGTTCTATCGACGCGCCCGCGACGCGCAGCGCGGCTAAGCGCGAGCGTCTGCCCGTGAGCACCCTGACGGAATCTTCCCGGTTGAGCCGTCGTGGCTGGTGGCGCGCCGTTGGTGCCGTTGCGATTCTGCTGGCATGGCTCGGCGGTGTGGCGATGCTCGTGCGCCGCGAGTTCTTTGTGGGCAGCGCCGCGCGCCTCGCATCCGCTGCGCTCCGCGTG
>Ga0114971_10003882_pt1 | contig 10139 bp, 6 predicted proteins | sample M_140625_MF_Meta_FD_87320 | JGI IMG/M metagenome (GOLD analysis project Ga0114971, IMG submission 87320) | Freshwater microbial communities from Lake Montjoie, Canada to study carbon cycling - M_140625_MF_MetaG | ecosystem: Environmental > Aquatic > Freshwater > Lake | place: Lake Montjoie...
AACATTCAATCCAGCCCCATTGAATCAAATTCCATTCAACCTAACCCCAATCAATCTAGCCCCATTGAATCAAATTCCATTCAACCTAACCCCAATCAATCTAGCCCCATTGAATCAAATTCCATTCAACCTAACCCCAATCAATCTAACCCCAATCAATCCAGCCCCAATCAATCTAACCCCATTCAACCTAACCCCATTGAATCTAACCCCATTGAATCAAATTCTATTCAATCCAACCCCATTGAATCTAACCCCAATGAATCAAATTCCATTCAACCTAACCCCAATCAATCTAACCCCATCCAACAAATCAAGTCCAATCAAATGGTGATAAATCTTATAAGTGATTATTTGAAAACACATTCCACATACAATCCAGAAACCAATATTCTGATATGTTCAAAAATATCCAAAATATTAGAAAAAATTCAATACAATTATATTGCAAATATTAAAGATTTTAAATTGATAAAGTTGTCATTTGATAATTTTTTTAATTATGGTTCTGATAATGTTATTGATTATACTAAGATGCAGAATATTGTTGGGATAACGGGCGATTCGCATATTGGTAAATCAACTGCTGCGATTGATGTGTTGTTGTTTGCTATTTTTGGGAAAACGATTCGTGGCGATAAATTTAGTACAATTGGTGTTGGCAAAAAGTTTGTCCGAACCGATCTATTGTTTGATATTGGAACCAATCATTATAGAATTATTAGAGAAAGACGAATTAATTGCAATATAGATAAGACTAATAAACGAGATTCTATTGAAAAAACTATATTGATGTGCAATGATCTAAATATAAGTAAAAGTACAGTAGATGAGACAAATATATATATTGGTAAAATAGTATGTGAGTATGAAAATTTTGTCAATATGGGGATTATTATGCATGGAGAAAGGAATGGATTTATAGATTTGAGTGATCCACAGAGAAAAATGTTATTATGCGGATTATTAAAGATTGATGTGTTTAACAATATATTGATAGAAGTTCGAACAAATATTGCACAAATCAATCATTATTTATCACATATGAGAAAGAATATAGATTGTGAGACAAAAAATTTTAACAAATATGAAAAAATAAATCAGATAAAAAGCCAAATTGTCTCAACAGAGACAAAATATAATGAGTTGACAAAAATATTAGAAATATTTGCTCTACAGTGCGAACAAAACAAATGCAAACTCACTATATCTGAATTCAAGATATCTGAATTCAAAATATCCGAATCCACTGTATCTGAATCCAAAGTATCTGAATATGAAAAACAAATAGTAGAGTTGAATAAAATTCTTTCTTTTAATGTTAGAGAGAATAAAAATATTTATAGAAAAATAAAAAAGTTAAAAAATATTAAAACTGATATTTGTGACTCACTATATAGGCAACATGATGAACTTTTATCTAATCGTTATCCATCAGATAATATTTTAGAAAATAAAAAAAAATATGCAGAACAGCAACAAATTAATCAGTTGATTAATCAAAATATATCTCTCAACCAACAAAATCAGATAAAAAATGATATATTGAGGTTGTGTGAAGATATTGATAGATTGCAAAATCATCAGTATAATCCTGATTGTAAGTATTGTATGATGTATCCGGTTACAAAACAAAAAATAAAATATATGGAGATGTTGGAATTAAAAAAAAAAGAGTTAATCGGTATAGAGGATGAGATTTGTTTAACTGATAAGATATTGAATCCAAACCAGACAAACCAGCCACATCTAGAAGCCGAGTTGGATTTATTAAAAAGAGAATTAAAATTGTCACAAACTATTGCGGATATGTATGAGAATGTGATTCAAAAAGAACATGAGAATCAAATAATTGATTTAAAATGTATGGATTTAAAAAAACAAATAAAAGAAGTTAACCATCAATACAATCAGTATATTGAATTGATACAAATTAAGGCAGAAAGTGATTGTAAGATTAGTAAAATAAAAAATACAATCCATACACTCAAGCATCAGATTCAAACAATCAATCAGATTCAAACAATCAATCAACAATATCAACAACAAGTCGAACAATACAATATAGAAAAAAAAAAGTATACAGAAGATTCTGATACTTTGAAGCAATATACATCAGAGCATCAGAATCTTAGCAATCAGTTAAATTTATTAAATCTTCAATTAACAACCGCTCAACAATATGTTGATGATTATACGAAAAGTGAAGAAGAGAAAGCTATACTTGATATGATTGTAAAGATATTGGATAAGGATGGTTTGGTAGATAATATATTGTCTGATACAATCATACCAAAAATTATAAATAATGTTAACAATATATTGGAGCATATTACGGATTATAAAATCAACATCACATATACAAATTCACATTTTAAGATTGATAAAATGGTGCAAACCAGCAATCAACAAATTAATATTCAAACACTGTCAGGATGTGAGAGATTTTGTATCGATATCGCATTCAAGTTAGCATTAGAACAATATAATAATTGCATCAAAACATCATTTTTAATTATTGATGAAGCATTTCAGTGTTGTGATGATACAACGATGCAAAGATTAGATTGGTTGTTTAAATATATTCAAGATAGATATAAATTTGCAATAATAATTTCACATGATGAGCGTATTAAAAAAAAATACAATCATACGATTGAGGTGATTGCTAACAATCAATATAGTATGATTAGATATTGTTAAATTTTACAATTTTAATGATTTATCATATAAATAAATTATTACACCTTTTTTACTGAAAATCGGGACACTTAAATTTTTCTGCATCTATTCCATCCCTATCTTTGTTTGTAAGGTTTTTCAATCTTAGCAGTTTCAAAATATTCTTCTAACCAACTTTCAATTTTTAAATATAATTTAAAAAAATTGATAATAATATATTTTATATAAATAACTAATTACACCAAGCAAAGAGAAAAATGAGTTATAGCAAACCAATTGATATTTTTAAATTATTTAACAAAAAAATTTTATTTTTAGATACTGAGACAATTGGATTGCCTAAACAAAAAGGTGATGCAAATACAAAACCAGAAAAAAAATTTTATAATTATAAAAATAATAAAAAATATGAAATGGGTAGAGTAATTCAAATGTCATACTATTATTATAAAGAGTATAATAGAATAATACCTAGTGCTAATGATATCAAAAATTATATTATAAAACCCAAAGATTTTAAGGTTTATGGAACTGAATATCATTGTATAACAGATGATATTGCTAATACAAAAGGAACAATGATTTTTAAAGCATTAAAGGAATTTGCAAGTTTAATATTAAATGATGAAATTGATTATATTGTTGGATACAATCCATATTTTGATATAAATATATTAATGAATGAATTATATAGAATTAATTGGGAAAATACAATAACAAAAATACAAGAATTCATAGAAAAAAAACAAATAATAGATATTGCACAAATATGTGTTAAATTGAAATTAAATAATTATAAAAAAATATATCAAATATCTAAACAATGTGATATATATAAACAACTTTTTAATGAAAACCAACAATATACTCATAACTCACAATATGATGTATTAAATTTAATAAAAATAACAAAAAGTATAGAACCATTAGTAATAAAACATTATGATAATGATAATGATAATGATGATAATGATAATGATAATGATAATGATAATGATAATGATGATAATGATAATGATAATGATAATGATAATGATAATGATAATGATAATGATAATGATAATGATAATGATAATGATAATGATAATGATAATGATAATGATAATGATGATAATGATAATGATGATAATGATAATGATGATAATGATAATGATGATGATGATAATGATGATAATGATGATAGTCAATATGGTTTTTTTGGTTATAATGAATATTGTTCAGAATGTGGATATAATGATGTACATAGGTGTATTTGTAGTAGATATTTATGTGGTTATTGTGGACATGTTTGTGATGATTGTGGTTATTGTTGGGATGATGTATGTATTAAACAAAATAAGACAGATGTATGTATTAAACAAAATAAGACCAATGAATTAAACTTAAAAATATTAGGGTATAATTTATTTTATGGTGAAAATACTGAACAAATTGATTATATAAATACAAATAATTATGATATTTTATTTTTGTCAGAAGCAAGTAAAGATGTATTAACAAATTTTAAAAATTATAATGGATATTTAACCAAAAGTCATTGTGGATATACTTATTTAGGAATAAATAATAAATTAAAAATAAATATTATAAAAAAAATCTTTGATAAGGATGGTATAATAGTAATTCATTTAGAAATAAATAATAAAGAATTAATTTTAGCAAGTCTTCATTTATCTCCATTTATACAAAATATTATTAAGAGACAGGAACAAATTAAAATAATAATGGATGAATTATTAAAATTAAATTTAATAAATATTCCTTTAATAATGGGTGGAGATACAAATATGAGACATGAAGAAAATGTAAATAAATTTGAATTAAATGATGTGTATTTAATTCAAAAAGAAAAAGAGTATGAAATAACATATCCAAATAGAAAATTTAAAAGTGATAAGTTATCATTTATACCTAAAAATAATTTTAGATATGATAGATTTTTTATTAAAAATTGTAAATGTATATATTTTAAAACAATTGAAAATAATGTTTCAGACCATTTTGCAATAGAAACATCTATAAGTATTTAAAAAATACCATTTTTAATGATATGATTTATTCAGACAATCATTAGTGTTTATGTTTTTCAGCATTATTATATATATCAAATGAATTTTTAGAAAATGATAAACTTGTATTATAGTAGATTAAAAGATAAAATAGGCAAACAAATAAAATATTTAGAACATTCTAAGAGTACAGAACCAATTTTAGAATTAAATCAATATAATGAATTGATAAAAAAAGCAAAGATGTTGTATAATTTTTACTGAAATTATTACAATATTTATGAGAGTTCTGATATAACAAAACTTATCAATAAGTTAAAAGATAAATTTTATTTATACAAAAACATAATGATAAACCATTTAATTTTACTAAGCAAATAAATATTGTATAAAATTATATTTTTTGACAAATTTCAAACCCAATTATCAATTAGTCAAAAAGTAAAATTATTTGATTTTATACCATTTGAAAGTGTTATATTTAATTTTTTTTGGATCATATTTTATTTGTTTGCATATAATTTCTACGGTTTCTTTAGCCGTAACATAGAAGAACATAAACTAAATCAAATTATTTATCATCTATTCTGTAATCTTTTAGATATTTTCCTGTTATACGAGATTGCTCTCTACCAGTTTTATTTAATTCTATATCATTTCTTACTCCTTGACCTAAACCGATATTATTCCATTCTGTTTCACCATGACGAATAAAATATATTTCTTTATTTGCATATAATATATGGATTATTATAAATATCAAAAATATAAAACCAAGTACTTGGCAATAACTAACAAATTAATTGCATTTAATTTTTTTTGATAAAATAGTCCAATCAATATTATATAATGGCATCCAATTTAATAATTACATTTTTTGGTTATACCATATATTCATTTAATATATATAATAAAATAATTAATTATTTTATGTTTGTTTTTTCATAAAAATTAATAATATTAAACAAAAATTAAATATATATTATAGGTAAATTGGATGGCTCCCGTCCAACTTAACTAATTTTAAATAGGAGGTGAATTAAATTTTGATAATTTAGTTAATATATTATTAGTGTCAGACTTACTATAGATGATGTATCTATAAAAGACTTGTTGAAAGTTTTATTAACAGATGCAGGGGCTATTGGTAAAGATAGCATTTTATTATATATAGTGTTTGCCGATTCAACAAATACAAAACTTCTTGATACAGAGTTAAATATAACACAACTAGCAAAACAATATATTTTAGGCAAAATGTAATACAAATTCTGATATATATTTATCTCATCAATAGATATTTGTTTATTATAATTTAATATTTGTTTATAATAATCTTTTTTGTTTAATATATTGGATAACTTAATAGCAAATATTTTGCTATAAATTCTAAAATATGTATTGTTGTAAATTAAAATATGTATTATATGTATGAGAAATATTATAATACATATTTGTGGATATGAGAGTTTTGATAAAACAAAACTTACAAATAAGTTAAAAGATGAATATAATGAAAAAATTTATATAAAAGATTTGAAAGAAGAATTTTATCAACAAATAAGTAAATATGAAGATTTTATTGATTTATTTATACAAAAATATAATGATAAACCATTAATTTTACTAGATGTAAAAAATTGTTTGGAAAATTTTTATACAATCGATACAAAATATAAATATTTTATTACTGATAAGCAAACTGATAATATTGAGTGTAAAAAAATATACAAACAAAATAATTATAAATTTATCGATAGTGATAAAATAATAGATAAAGTGATTAAAATAATTGAGAACAAAAAAAAATATATGAAAAATTACAAAATTATAAAAAAATTAGGTGCAGGATTACATGGTAGTGTTTATTTGGTTAAAAATAAAAAAACAAAAAAAAAGTATGCGATGAAAGTTGAGAAAGTGATTGAGAAAAATTTAAAATCACAAATATATCGAGAACTTGATTTTTCTCAACATATGACAACCAAATATCCTCAACAATTTATGAAAATATATGAATATAAAAATAAGAAATGTTCGTATGTTAATTGGTCACAGAATAAATTAAATGAACAAAATAAATTAAATAATATTGATATTTATGAAGAAAAATATTATAGAGAGTTAATTGCATCTCCTTATTGTTCGATAACAATAACATCTATTGTTGATGATACAATACATTATATTATTTATAAATTAGATGATAAGAAAATTATTTTAGATTTATTTATACAAATTGTAAATATTGCTTATTTGATAAATAAAGAAGGATATTATCATCGTGATTTAACTTCAAAAAATATTGGTGTTGTATTAACAAAAGATAAATATATAACCATATTAGATAAAAAAGTTTTAACACATGGTTATATTTTACAAGCTATAGATTATGGGACTGTATTACACAAGAAATATATTTTAAAAAAGTCTGAAATTGATGCTTTAACATATAATAATGATATGTATTATATTTTACAAATAATTATTTCAAGGATAATGTTAAAAAATTTAAATAAATATTATTATAAATATATATATGATAAAGTTCTGAATGATAAAATTCTGATATCTGAACAAGATAGTAAAATATTAGAACAATATTTAGAAAATATAAAAGCAAATAATTATAATTATTTTAAACAAATATTGTATAAAATTATATTTTTTGACAAATTTCAAACCCAATTAGCAATTAATAAAAAAGTAAAATTATTTGATTTTATACCAGTTGAAAGTGTTATATTTATTGTGAAAAATTTTTATGATTTGAAAAAAATATTAGAACATTTGATTAGTTTATGATATTTAGATGGTGTGTAAAAAATTGATTTTTTTTATTTAAAAATATTATTTAATAATGAATTATTAAATAAAATGACAATATGTAAATTTGAAAATTGTAAAACAATAGCATCATATAATGTGGATGGTCAAAAACCATTATATTGTGGTGTTCATAGAAAACATAATATGGTTGATGTTAAACATAAAACTTGTGCAGAATCTGATTGTAAAACACGTCCAATTTTTAATATAGAAGGTGAAAAGAAGGCATTGTATTGTGCTAAACATAGAAAACATAATATGGTTGATGTTAAAAATAAAACTTGTGCAGAACCAAATTGTAAAACAATACCAACTTACAATATAGAAGGTGAAAAGAAGGCATTGTATTGTGCTGAACATAGAAAACATAATATGGTAAATGTTAAAGATAAAACTTGTGCAGAACCCAATTGTAAAACACTACCAACTTTTAATATAGAAGGTGAAAAGAAGGCATTGTATTGTGCTGAACATAGAAAACATAATATGGTTAATGTAAAAAGTAAAACTTGTGCAGAACTTAATTGTAAAAAACAACCAGCTTACAATATAGAAGGTGAAAAGAATGCATTGTATTGTGCTAAACATAGAAAACATAATATGGTTAATGTAATAAGTAAAACTTGTGCAGAACCAAATTGTAAAACAATTCCAATTTTTAATATAGAAGGTGAAAAGAAGGCATTGTATTGTGCTGAACATAGAAAACATAATATGGTTGATGTAAAAAGTAAAACTTGTGCAGAACCAAATTGTAAAACAATACCAATTTTTAATATAGAAGGTGAAAAGAATGCATTGTATTGTGCTAAACATAGAAAACATAATATGGTTGATGTTAAACATACAACTTGTAAAACACCTATGTGTTCAATGAGAATTAAAGAAAAATATAATGGATATTGTTATTTTTGTTTCATCCATATGTTTCCTGATTCACCTATAACCCGAAATTACAAAACAAAAGAAAAAGAAGTAGTAGAAGATATAACCAAAACATTTCCACAATATACATGGATAAGTGATAAAAAGGTTCAAGATGGATGTTCTCGAAGAAGACCAGATTTATTGTTAGATATGGGAGAGCAAATTTTAATAATAGAGATAGATGAAAATCAACATACTGATTATGATTGTAGTTGTGAAAATAAAAGATTAATGGAAATATCACAAGATTTAGGACATCGACCAATTATATTTATTCGTTTTAATCCTGATGAATATTATGTTGGAGAAACTAAAATTCAATCTTGTTGGGAATATGATAAAAAAGGTCTATGTAAATTAAAATATATAGATGAATGGAACGGTAGATTGATGGTTCTAAAACAACAAATAGAATATTGGAGTAATCCAATAAATAAAACAAACAAAACAATAGAAGTTATACAATTATATTTTGATAATTTCGAAATTGATAAAATATAATACAATAATTTTTTTTATAATAGTTTTTATCAGTTTTGATAGCAGATTTGCAGATAGTAGATTACAGATAGCAGATTTGCAGATTTAGATAGTGAATTACAGATTACAGATAGCAGATTTGCAGATTACAGATAGCAGATTTGCAGATTACAGATAGCAGATTTGCAGATTACAGATAGCAGATTTGCAGATTACAGATAGTAGATTTGCAGATTACAGATAGCAGATTTGCAGATTTGCAGATTTGCAGATTTGCAGATTTGCAGATTACAGATAGCAGATTTGCAGATTACAGATAACAGATTTGCAGATTTGCAGATAGTAGATTTGCAGATTACAGATAGCAGATTTGCAGATTACAGATAACAGATTTGCAGATTTGCAGATAGTAGATTTGCAGATTTAGATAGCAGATTTGCAGATTACAGATAGCAGATTTGCAGATTTAGATAGCAGATTTGCAGATTACAGATAGCAGATTTGCAGATTACAGATAGCAGATTTGCAGATTTGCAGATTACAGATAGCAGATTTGCAGATTACAGATAGCAGATTTGCAGATTTGCAGATAGTAGATTTGCAGATTACAGATAGCAGATTTGCAGATTACAGATTTGCAGATTTAGATAGTAGATTTGCAGATAGCAGATTTGCAGATTTAGATAGCAGATTTGCAGATTTAGATAGCATATTTGCAGATTTAGATAGCATATTTGCAGATTACAGATAGCAGATTTGCAGATTACAGATAGCAGATTTGCAGATTATAGATAGCAGATTTGCAGATTACAGATAGCAGATTTGCAGATTACAGATAGCATATTTGCAGATTACAGATAGCAGATTTGCAGATTACAGATAGCAGATTTGCAGATTATAGATAGCAGATTTGCAGATTACAGATAGCATATTTGCAGATTTATATAGCATATTTGCAGATTTAGATAGCATATTTGCAGATTTAGATAGCATATTTGCAGATTTAGATAGTAGATTTGCAGATAGCAGATTTGCAGATTTAGATAGTAGATTTGCAGATAGCAGATTTGCAGATTTAGATAGTAGATTTGCAGATTTAGATAGTAGATTTGCAGATTTAGATAGTAGATTTGCAGATTTAGATAGTAGATTTGCAGATTTAGATAGTAGATTTGCAGATTTAGATAGTAGATTTGCAGATAGCAGATTTGC
>Ga0114971_10003883_pt1 | contig 10139 bp, 14 predicted proteins | sample M_140625_MF_Meta_FD_87320 | JGI IMG/M metagenome (GOLD analysis project Ga0114971, IMG submission 87320) | Freshwater microbial communities from Lake Montjoie, Canada to study carbon cycling - M_140625_MF_MetaG | ecosystem: Environmental > Aquatic > Freshwater > Lake | place: Lake Montjoie...
ATTGGGAGCCGACCATAGCTTCAGCCGCGGCAACACGCATCTCGTGCGGGGCCGCCATCGCCACCGGATGCCGAACCGCGAGGCCCTGTGCCAGCACCCGAAGGTTACGTTTGGCAATCGCCTCGCGCAGCAGGTCCGCGCGGAACCGGGCGATCGGCCACAGTTGCACGAACCGCGACGCCGGGATCGCCGCCTGTTTCAGCAGCTTTTCGCGCGGGATGTTGTCAAACCCGTAGCGCTCCGCCAGCGGCAGAGCCAGCGCCAGGATTGACGCGCGCCGAGCGGCGGACGAGATGCGCGTTGCGGTCATACCCATCCTCCCTCGGCCAGACGCCGGTTGATCGTCTCAACGTAAGTCGGGTCGGCCTCAATCAACCAAGCGTCTCGGCCCGAGGCCGCCGCCGTCAATCCTGTGCTCCCGCTGCCCGCGAACGGATCGAGAACCAAACCGCCCGGCGGGCAAGCGTATTCGAGCAGCGGCGTCAGAAGCTCCTGCGGCTTCTGGGTGGGGTGAACGGCGCTGCCGGTCATTTTCTTAGCGAACAGAACCGACCGCATCAGGCGGCGGCCATCGGACTGATGAACCCACTCGTTCAGCCCCCTCGTCGCGCCACTACTACATTGCGTCGGCTTCCCCCTCCCAACCATTGTACGCGCCTTGTGACCGTAGGAGTATTGCGGTTGCTTCCACACTCCCGACCAAGGCGACCCGTCTTTGTAAAAATGCAGCACCATTTCATGCACTTTTCGGAACCGATCGTTGAGCATCCCGCTCCCGTTATGCTTTTCCCACACCACATCTTGGGACATCCGCCACCCGGCGCGCTTGAACTCCTCCGCCTTCGCCATGAACAGCCGTGTTGACCCGAAACACCACATCGAACCCGACGACTTCAGCACTCGGTGCGCCGCAGCAAGCCAGCCCTCTGGCCATCGATCCCATGCAAGGCTCGTCTCGCCGTAGGGCGGGTCCGTCAGGATGCAATCGACACTCTCTGCCGGAAGCCCCGGCAACAGCACGCGGCAGTCGCCCTGCATGACTGTGACCGTCACGCCCACTCCCCCGTCGTGAACGCCGCGTCGCCACCCAGCGATGCGACCAGGTCCAGCCAGCGCTTCTGCGCCGCCTCGCGACCACCACCGCTGTAGCGCCACCCAGGGCGCTTAACCTCGCGGCTCACAAACACGCCCAGCGTCTTGCCGACGTGGTCGGGCGTTACCAGCACGGGCCGGATACCAATCAGATCGGACGACTTCAGCATCCGGCTCATCTCCGCGGACTCATTGGCCAGGCCCCATCGGATAAACGACCCGTTCTCCAGCTTGCCCGCGCCGTTGTTGTTCCGCCAGAGCCGCGCGCCCTCGCGTGACGCGGCAAGACGGAGCGGGGCGTAGGCGTCGCTCTCGCTGGTCATTTCAGCCGGCCCCAGGACCGCGGGTTGCCCCTCAGTTGCGGGGCCTGTTCCGGCCCCTCCGAATTTTCCAAAACCGCGCGAGCCCAAGTGTTCACCGCAGCCCCCGACCGCGTCGCGTAACCGCGAGGCTGCGCGCCAGCGGGAAACGCCGACAGATAGGTGTTCATCCCGCTGTCCTGCATCCACACGTCGAGCGCGGTAGGCTCTGGCGGATCGGTGAACGTCACGCGCCAAGATTTTCCGCCTGTTTTGGTCCAGTTGGTGGTCATTGCGCGTCTCCAGTTCGCGGCCACAAGGAGGTTGATCGTCGCACGCTCGTAACCGAGATGCCTGCGGGATGGTGTGCGTAGTCCACGATCAAACCTACCTTGTAAGCAACCCGCAGCGCCCGCGTAAATTCCTTCGCAGCCTCCACCAACTGCGCGGTCAGCACCGTGTCCAGCGCCGGATGGTATCTCAACGCCTCTTCAAGCTGATCACTCATGCCGCGCTCCCGTTGTGAGGGCCGTCATTAAAGTCCGCGAATAGAACGCGGCCTTCATATTCGGCGTTTTCCTGTAACAGTTTCAGTTGCTCGCGCTGGCGCGGAGTCAAGACGGCGGTAGGGTCGACGATAACCTTATCGAACCCCCGTACGTAGTCCGCGTGGAGATGAGGAATGCGCCTAGCTATCTTGACAGCCACCCCTCTCGGCCCCACCACCTCCGCCAATGCCGCAGATTCTTCCGTTTCCGGCGCGATGTAGAGAGTCCCCGGCTTTGCAAACAAAATTCGTTGCGCCAAAGCCGTTAGCGCCGCAGGCTCGTCCTCGTTCATGCCGCTTCTCCCTTCCGTCTGACGCCGGCCGATGCCAGCGCCTTCTCAATTCGTTCGGACAACTCCCGCGCACCGCCGATGCGCAAGGTCTGCGCTGTGGCCACGTCCACCCCAAACTCGCGGTAAAACCGCCGGTAGCTCTCATGGTCGTCGCGCCCTAGGTGCTGCTGCCAGCCCGCCCACAGCGCGATCTGGTTGCACAGAAAGTCCTGCGTGGCCGTCAGGTCCCGGTGGCGCTTCATAATCGCCCCGCGTATCTCCGGCGTCGCACCGTAGGGCACGGCAGGCGTCGCCCGCAACGCCTCGGCACTCGCCCGCAGGCGCGCCAGCACGGCGGGGTCCAACTCCAACAGGTCGCCGTCAACATACTCTGGGGCCGATCTCTGCGCAGGCGTGGCAATATGGCCACAGTAAGGGCACTGGCGGTAAATCCGCTCAAACACGGCGGAACAGGCCGGACACGACCTTACCGGCGACGGGCCGTCCGTGGCGCGCGAGCGCTTCTCGCGGCGGTCCAGCGTCCAGGTCTGATACGAGTCGGGCAGCCCCCGCCGCGTCGCGTGGTGAACCACATTGCCGACGTGATCGATGAACAGCCCGCGCTCCTTGCCCGTCATCGGGCGGCCCATGCGACCGAACCTCTGGGCGTATTTGGCGTAGGACTGCGTAGCCGCGCCGTCGCTGACGACCTCGATCGCGGGCAGGTCAAACCCCTCACCGAACAGGTCCACGTTCACAAGCTGCATGATCTCGCGCTTGGCGAACCGGCGCAGAATGGACGCGCGCACCAGTTCCGGCGTCTCGGCGGACACAGCTTCCGCAGGCACGCCCGCCTCCCGGTAACGCGCCGCCGTCTCGACAGCCAGATCAACGCTGACGGTGAAGGTGACGCCGAGCTTGCCGGGGGCGATCTTCAGATATTGCTCGACCATATCGCCAGTAATGTGGCTGCTGCGTGTCGCTTCGACCAGCGCTTTCGGCGCGAACTCACCCGTCGTCTCGCTGACCGGCAAGTTCTCCCGATGCAGATCGCTCTCCGGGGCGTAGATGCGGTAATCGGTCAGGTAGCCTTGGTCGATCAGTTCCCGCCCGTAGGGTCCGACGACCATAGTGTCGAACACGCCGTCCGCGTGCCGCCCGAGGCCCTTGCCGTCCGCGCGTTCGGGAGTGCCGGAAACACCCAACCCCCGCGCATTCGGGAACATCGCAAGGGCTTTGCCCCATTTGTTGGCGCGTAAAAGGTGGTGCGCTTCATCAGTAACCCAAAGCGACACCTGATCCGCCCAGGACCCCAGTTCGCGCCGCACCAGCGAGTCCACGCTCGCGACCCCAACAGGTGCCGTCGGCTCGTGGTACGAACACCCTGTGGCCATCACGTGCAGCGCCACGATCTCGCGGATAACGGAACCGGGGGCGATAACGCGGTGACGGACGCCCAACCGCGCCAGCGTCGTGCTCATCTGGCCGATCAGTTCCCGCCGATGCGCGATGGCGCAAGCAGCCCCCTTGTGCCCGAGCAACTCCGACGCGAAGATGACCGTCTTGCCCCCGCCGGGCGGCAGAACATACAGCACGTTTTGCGCGCCGGACGCCCAGGCCGCTCGTATGTCGGCAAGGCCCCGTTCCTGATAATCGCGTAATTGAACTGTTGACATGCTAGGAAAGATAGGAGTAGCCCTTGCACCTGTCAACGACTAATTCGAAAGGGACATCAGGCATGCCAATAGTGATAACGCTGGACGGGACGGACGACCCGGAGGAGGTTCGGGCGATCGGCCGGTTGCTGATGGGTTATAAGCGGCGTGACGCGCCGAACGCCATGCTGTACTGCTCTCCTGCTCCGCAGGCGGATGTTGCGTGGGGTGTTGCCGATCAGAACACGCTCGCCGCTCTGCAAAAGATGCGTGTTCAGCCCGTGCCGTCCCCCCTTGACGCGTTTGCTTACGCCAATTCCGCTTCCGACGGCGATCCGACAGCAGCCCAACCGACCGACAGCGAGATTGACGCGGCTGTTGCGGCAGCCGCCCGGAACGCTGGGTTGATCGATGACGCCGAGACGGACGGCGCGACCGGCGACTTCGACGTCGTGCTGCCCGCTGGCATGGAGCACAACGAGTTCGGAGCGGTCATCGCGTCGGAACTGGGCGCTGCGGCCGTTCTCGCTGCCAGCGTCCCGCCGCCGCCAGCCCCCGCCGTGGTCCCGCCGCCCCCGGTCGAACTGGACGCCAAGGGCGAACCGTGGAACCCTGAAATTCACGCGTCGTCCAAGACCAAGGTAAAGGACGGCACATGGCGCATGAAGCGCGGTGCGGGCAACGTCGAAGGCCCCTTGAGCACCGACGGCGTGCCGCCCCCGCCCAACGCAGCCAAGGCGATGATCGAACGCCTGACGCAATATCTGACGGTCAATCCGTACGAAGCGTCGAAAGTCCTGGCCGCTGTTCAGGAGGTTGGGCTGACGAAGGGATTTCCGGAACTGGTCGAGAGGCCCGACCTGATCCCCGCGCTGATTGAAGAACTGGGGTGGGACGCATGAACCACTCCAAGATACCGCCGTCGCACGCGGAACTGATCGTTAACTGCCCTGGTTCGATCAAACTGGGGGCGCTCTACCCGCAGGAGGAAACCGAGGCGCAGAAGGAGGGCACGGCGTGGCACTGGGTTGTGTACGCGCTTGCGACGGAGAACGAAGCGTACCGGTTCCCGCCGGCTGCGTCGAACGGCGTGCCGATCACCGCTGAAATGCTTGATTTCGCCGAGCAGTTCGTCGAACTGGTTGACGCTACGTCGACTGCACCTCCGGATTACGAGACACGCATCGAAATACCGGCGGTCCACGACGAATGCTGGGGTACGCCGGACGTTTACGAGATCGACCACGAGGCCCGCGTCATCCGCCTACGGGACGGCAAATACGGCCACAGATATGTGGACGCCTACCGCAACTGGCAGATGGCGGCCTATCTGTCCGGTCTGTATTCGCTGACCGACGGCGGCGCGGACTGGCGGTTCGAGGCGACGATTTTCCAGCCTCGGAACTTCCATCCCGACGGGCCGGTACGGACGTGGCGGCCGGACGTGGCGGAACTGTCCGAGATGGTGCGTCACCTGCGCGTCCGGTGCGAGGAAGCGCTGTCGGACAACCCGTGGACTCAGGCCGGCCCGTGGTGCGCGGACTGCCCGGCGCGGTTCGACTGCCTGACGCTCCAGAGCGCCGCGGACAACGTGCTCGAACACGTCGGCGAGGCGGTGCCGCTGAACCTGGCGCCGGATCAGGTCGGGCGGGAACTGACGCGGCTGAAGCGCGCCGAAGCCATTCTCGAAGCCCGCGTCTCCGGTCTGGAGGCCCACACCGAAACGCTGATCCGTGGTGGCGAGGGGGTGCCCGGCTGGCTGATCGAGCACACTTCCGGCCGGGAGCAGTTCACCGTTCCTGTTGCCGACGTACTGGCGCTGGGCGGCCTGTTCGGCGTCCAACTGGCCAAGCCGGTCGAAACGGTCACACCGGCCCAGGCCCGCAAGGCCGGGGTGCCCGCCGATGTGGTCGCCAAGATCGTCAACCGACGGCCCGGTTCGGCTCGTCTCGTGCCTATCAACCCCGCCGCCGCCGAGAAGGCGCTGGCGTCATCCAAGGAGTAGCATCACATGGTAACGATTGTTTCCCCCGTCGGCCGCATGGTCCAGGGCAGCCTCTACAACGGCGACGCCAACGATATGGACGGCAAGCCCAACCTCTACACGTCCGGCCCGAACGCCGGCCAGCCCTACAAGGCGTTTTTCTTCGCCCTCGCGATCGCCAAGGGTTCCGAGACTCACTGGTCTCAGACGCCGTGGGGCAAGGATGTCTACGACGTTGGTAAGGCTGCGTCGCCCAAGACCGCCGATTTGCCGTCCTTTGCGTGGAAGATCGAGGACGGCGACAGCCGCGTGCCGAACAAAAAGGGCCGCATGAACTGCGACCGCGACGGCTTCCCCGGTCACTGGGTGCTGAAGTTCTCCGGGACGTTCGCGCCGAAACTCTACGACCGCATGGGCAAAGCGCCGATTACAACGCCCGATTTCTGCCTGCCCGGCGACTTCATCCAGGTCGCGTTCGACTGCCGCTCGAACAACCGGTCCGATAGCCCCGGCGTCTACCTGAATTACGCGTTCGTCTACTTCCAAGCCTACCACGTCGAGGGGCGGATCGAGATGGGGCCGAACCCGTCGGCGCTGGGTGCCGGGCAAGCTCCGCTGCCGCCGGGGGCCTCCATGACGCCCGCCGCTGCCGCGCCGTCGGCTGCTGCGATTACACCGCCTACGGCTGCTCCCGCCGCAATCACACCGCCGACGGCCGCTCTGCCGCCCGTGCCGGTCGAGGTCGCTCCGGCTCCAGCGTTCCTGTCCGCGTCTCCGCCGCCTCCCCCGCCGCCGGCTGCTCCGGTGCGCGTGATGACTGCGGCGGCGGCTGGACCCTACGAGGCTTACATCTCGCAGGGCTGGACGGACGCGCAGTTGGTTCAACACGGACTGATGCAGCCGATCTGACGGGGACACGGGAAATGGACGTTCGGGATATCTCGCGGCTCTGCTACGGGAACGGGTTCACGCTGTGGCATTACAAGGCGGGGGAAACCCCGCTGGCCACGGTGGAGTCCGCCGGGTTTTTCAATGACGCGTGCGGCCTGTTCGCCGTCGGGGACATGCTGCTCGTGTCGGGCAAACAGGTCGGCGGCGTCCTGTTTGTCAGCCGATCGGACGACAGCGGCGTTGCTGTCGCGGCGATGGCGTGACCGCCATGGAAAACAAAATCACTGCCTATAGGGGTTTTGATTTCCCCGACGCGGATTACGCAATCGGCGAAACCTACAGAATGGACGGGCCGATCGTAGTACAGGAGCGCGGGTATTACGCTTGCGATAACCCTTTCAATGTTTGGTCGGATTGCCCTGGAGCGGGAATCACGTTACCGGCAGCAAAAGTGACCTTGGGTGGGACCATCAGTCGTCTACCCGAGGGGTACGGCCCGATCCGTGCGGCGGAAATGACCGTTGAGTCCGAGATTGACGTGTTAGCGCTTATCAATCTCGGCGTCGCGTGGGTGTCGTCCTGCGCGTCTGGAGCCGCTGTCTCTGGTGAAGACAAAGATGTTGTTGCCGCGGGAGACAACAAACACGCAGCCGCCGTGGGGCTAGGCGGCCGGGCCGCTACTGTAGGCGACAGCGGGAACGCTGTAGCTTCGGGCAAGGAGGGGCGGGCATCTGCCACAGGAGACAGCGGGCACGCAGCCGCTACCGGCAAAGAGGGCCACGCCGTCGCCGCAGGCATTGCCGGGAACGCTTTTGCTTGCGGAGAAGACGGGCACGCCGCGGCTTTAGGGGCTTACGGGCACGCTGCGGCTTTAGGGGGTTATGGGAACGCCGCCGCCTTAGGCAACAGCGGGCAAGCCTTTGCCACAGGAAACGGCGGCCACGCTTTTGCCGCAGGCTTCGAGGGCCACGCTTTTGCTTTAGGAGAGGAAGGGATTGCGGTTGCTACGGGCTTCCGTGGGCGCGCTACCGCTACGAGGGGCGCGGTGTCGGTCTCGTTGGGTATTGCTGCGAGAGCTAAGGCTGAAACCGGTGGTTGGATCGTTTTAACTGCTTGGGGTCCAGAGAAGGAAAACAGAAGTCAACAACTGTTGTGCGTTCGCGCCGGGAAAATTGGAGGGTCCGAGGGGCTTAAAGCGGGGGTGTTCTACCGTTTAAGCGCCAACGGCGAATTTGTGGAGGAAAAGTAATGGAAGCACTGGACGCGCTGCACACGCCGCAGCGCTACCCGACCATCCGCGTGATCCCCGCGGAGTTGGTGGAAGAACTGAACTTCCGGTTCTACCTGTCGCAGTTGGACCCGCCGATGACGCCTGAACAGAGCGCGCAGTCGGTTTATCGGTTCACTGGGAACAACGGAAAGGCGGTCACACAGGACGACGCGTTTCGGCGAAAGGCGGCGAAAGGGCTGATGCCGCAGACCAACGCGTTCCTGCGGCTTGCCGTCGAGATGCGGCTGATTGATCTGGAGGGGTTCAGATGAGAAACCCCGACGTCGTGATCGGCGATCCGGAAAACCCCTACCTGCGGCGGTGGTGGGTGATTCCCCGCAACCGCGTGTTCAACATCTACTTGCATCACTTCTTGCACTCCGACGACGATCGCGCGCTGCACGACCATCCGTGGTTGTTCAACTGCTCGATCTTGGTCAAAGGCGCATATGACGAGGTGACATTTTCCGGCACGCGCCGGAGACGTCAGTGGCTCCCTTACTTCCGATGGGGCAAAGCCCCGCACCGCGTCGAGTTGGTATCTCGCGAGGTGTGGACGGTGTTTGTCACAGGCCCCGTCGTCCGCGATTGGGGGTTTTATTGCCCGCAGGGGTGGCGGCACTGGCGGGAATTTACCGATCCCGGCAACCAAGGCGCAACGGGGAGGGGCTGCGAATGACCGAGTTCGCGGACGACGTGTTCACGCTGCGCACGCTGGCGGGACGGTGCGGGGTGGTCGATTTGCGGCAACACCCGACCGGACGGGAGGCGTGATCCCGCCGCCCCCCTCACTCGCCGATCTGCGTTACGGCACGCAGCTACGCGCCGGGTTGGGCGTCTCGACAGTCCTGGCGGATTGCGACTTCGAAACCTACAGCGAGGCCGGGTACCAGTGGGACGCCGCGCGCAACCGCTGGGGACCACTGCCACACGCCACGAAACGCGGTATCCAGGCCGTCGGGGCGTTTCGGTATGCCGAGCACCCCACGACCGAGGTGTTGTGCTTTGGCTACGATCTGAAGGACGGCAGGGGCCGCCGCCAGTGGCTTCCCGATATGCCGTTTCCCGACGATTTGCGCCAGCACATCGCCGACGGAAAGCTGCTGGAGGCGTGGAACGTCCAGTTCGAGATGGCGATCTGGGAAGCCGTGTGCGTTCCGCGCCTTGGGTGGCCTGCCATGCCGCGATCACAGTGGCGCTGCGCGATGGGTAAGGCCCGCGCGTTTGCTCTGCCCGGCAAGTTGGAGGAAGCCGCCAAGGTGCTTGGCACGGCTGCCCAGAAGATGACGGACGGCAAGCGGCTGTTGAACCTGTTTTCCGTGCCGCGGAACCCTACGGCGGGCGATCCACGCTTGCGACGGCGGCCCGAAGAGGACCTGGTCGGCGACGGCCAGCGCCTCTACGACTACAACCTCGGCGACATCGAAACCGAGGCCGAGATTTCCAGCCGCGTCCCCGATCTGGAGGGCGAGGAACTGGAATGGTGGCACGTCGATCTCGACATCAACGCGCGCGGCGTTCATCTGGACATGCCGAGCGTCGAGGGGTGCGCGGCGGTCGTCGAAGCCGCCCTGACCAAGTATAACACCGAACTGGCCGCACTGACTGGCGGCGCTGTGGAGTCTGCATCACAGGTCGCGCGCCTGCGGGGTTGGCTGGAAACGCGCGGTCAGTTTGTGGCGTCGCTGGACGAGGAGCACGTCACCCTCGCGCTGAAAAACGCGTTCTTGCCGCCGGATTGCCGCCGTGCGCTGGAGATTCGCGCGCTGGTCGGCTCCGCGTCCGTCAAGAAGCTCTTTTCGATGCGCAACCAGGTCTGCGCCGACGGCAACCTGCGCGGGCTGTTCAAATACCACGCGGCGCGCACGGGGCGCACGACCGGGGCGGACGTGCAGCCGACCAACCTCCCGAGCGGAGGGCCGTCAGTGCGCGTTTGCGGGGCGTGTGGACGGCATTACGGCAAAAGCAAGCCGACGTGCCCGTGGTGCGGCGCGAGCGCGGATGCGTCGAAGGTGGAGGCGTGGTCACACCGCGCTGCCGATGACGCGTTGCTGGTAGGGCGCTCGGGGTCGCTGGCGGCGTTCGAGATGTTTTTCGATGACGCGCTGCCTACGATTTCCGGCTGCCTC
>Ga0114971_10003884_pt1 | contig 10139 bp, 9 predicted proteins | sample M_140625_MF_Meta_FD_87320 | JGI IMG/M metagenome (GOLD analysis project Ga0114971, IMG submission 87320) | Freshwater microbial communities from Lake Montjoie, Canada to study carbon cycling - M_140625_MF_MetaG | ecosystem: Environmental > Aquatic > Freshwater > Lake | place: Lake Montjoie...
ATCCCCGCAAAGCCATTCGCATTCAAGGGGTCGGCGATGTAGAGTGCCGGTGGCGGCTCGCTGGGTTCCGTCACGAATTCTCGCAGTGGCTCCGGTACCGATTCAGAGAGCGGCCGTGGCAGCGGATCGGCGGCGAGCACTGAGCCTGCCCAAAAGAGAGAAGCCAGCCAGAGTACAACACCTCGCAGCGATCGCGAGCAATGCCTCAAGCGAGTCGCAGTGGCGGGCATCGGAAAACTGGGAAGCGGCGAATGAATCACAACCAAGAATCCTGAAAGGAAACACCGAATGACGCGAGAGAGTCTGGAAAACGACACAGGGGGTCAAGGTCGCTTTCCCTCCCCCTCTCTCTTCCGCATTCTCTTTGGTCCTCTGCCTCTCTCGACATCTTCGCAATGAGCCATCGACCGCAAGCTGGTCCGGAGAAACGGGCTGTTTTTTCGAACAGAATGGCTTCGCAATTCAAAATGCTTGGGGCCCGGGGAGCCGAGGATACACTCGTGCAATCCACGTGCTTCAGGGAGTTTGCGGGAGATGCCTGCGTCGCGGAAAGATCGACCGAAACTGTCTCGCACCGAACTGGTCGCTTGGCTAGACCGTCGCGTGAATTACGAACGGTTTGTGCCAACGGTTCGCGAGGGCGACACGTTTGCCCTCGGGCGAATGCGACGGCTCTTGGCTGCGATCGGATCCCCTCACCGAGCCTTTCCAGTCGTGCATGTGGCCGGCACAAAAGGCAAGGGCTCAACGGTTGCCATGATCGCTGCGATCCTCGACCATGCGGGCCACCGCGTCGGCTGCTATCTTTCGCCCCACGTTCATGCACTCGAAGAACGCATCAGCGTTTGCGGACGTCCGATCACGTCCGCTGAACTGGTGCGCGCCTTTGCGAAGGTCATACCAGCCGTTGATGCGATGGACCGCGAGGCGGGGCGGCGTGGTGTGCGCGGCCTGACGTGGTTTGAGGTGGTGACGGCTGGTGCGATGGTGCACTTCAAGCAAGCAGGGGTGAATATTGCAGTGCTCGAGACGGGGCTGGGCGGCCGGCTCGATGCTACGAATGTCTCGCAACCGATCGTTTCTGTGATCACAAGCATCAGCTTGGATCACATGGCTCTTCTGGGCCCGACAATCAGCGCGATCGCCACCGAAAAGGCGGGCATCATCAAACGCGGGTGTCCTGTGATCAGCGGCGCACTCTCGCCCTCTGCCCGCCGGGTGATCGCCGCTACAGCAACCCGCCGGCGGGCGCCGCTGCTCCAACTCAACCGAGACTTTCGCGCGATCTCTGTGGATGCCGCCCCGGCCTCTGGCCATGCACTGGCTGGAGGAGTACTTGAACTTTGTTTCCCGCGAGGCGGCCAACCGGCACGCCGCGTTCGGTATCGAGTCGGCATGCCGGGCCGGCACCAGGTCTCCAATGCATCGCTGGCGGTGGTTGCCGCCCACACGCTGGATAGCCTCGGTTTCCACATCCCGTCAGAGGCTCTAGCGACTGGACTTGCCAACACCATCCTGCCGGCCCGCATCGAAACGTTCAGCACAGATCCGCTGGTGATTGTGGATGCCGCGCACAATGTCGCATCCATAAAAGCGCTCCTCGAAACGCTCGCCCACTTGCTCAACTCGCTGCGACCCAGGGTGCTCGTCTTTGCAGCCAGCGGCGACAAGCAGATCGAACGGATGCTGGCACGGGCGACCGGATGCTTCGACCATGTCATCGTTACTCGCTACGCCACCAACCCTCGCGCCGCCTCGCCCGAGAGGCTCGTGGCCGCCTGTAAACAGGCTGGCCTGCCGGCGGCCCGTGTGGCCGATTCCCCTGCAGCAGCCCTTCGCACGGCCAGATCGCTTGCCACCAAAAAGGGAATCGTCTGCGTGGCGGGAAGTTTTTTTCTAGCCGCTGAAATCCGAGGCAACTGACCGCGGAGGATGGGCGAGAGCGCATCTCGGATAGCTCGAGCTGCACAACAGGCACACTGGAAAAGGGAGCAAGGGGGTCGGCGAACGCTCGACGAGCCTTGGGCCGCCGCGGCCCACGCGAGGAGACTCTTGCCGCCCCCGAGATGCACACCCAAACCGCATGGCGATCTAATCGCTCACGCCATTGTGATCGATGATCGCTTCGATGGCTCTGGCTAATACCGTATCGATGGATCGCGGGAAGTCGGCTGCTGTCTGCGATCCCACAGGCGGTGCATCGCTGTCGGTGATTTTCAACACAACATCTCGTGCCTTTCGCCATGCCACAACGCCCCGAACCGCTTCTGCGGTGGGCGTGATTTGGTGGCCGCTGTCGGGAGACACGCCCCATACAGCGTCATCCGCATCCGATGCGGCCCGATGAATGTTGGCGTTGCTTGGTCTCAGATATTCGGAAGTCGTGAGTTTGAGGAGGCTCTCGCCATCCAAGAGCGGCACAATGGATTGGACAGTTCCCTTGCCAAACGACCGGCTACCAACCACGTGAGCCCGACGGTTGTCTTGCAAGCAGGCGGCGACGATCTCTCCGGCACTGGCAGTGAGGCCGTCGATCAGCACGGCCATCGGCACGCCAGCACATGCAGCGCCCTGCGTCGCTCGACGCATATTGAGCAACTCCACAGCAGCCACTCCTTTTTGCTGACTGCCCGCAGGGGCTCGGCCCCTCGTCGAAACAATGATTCCTTCGTCTAGAAAACGATCGCAGACGTCAATCGCCACCGACAGCAGCCCGCCAGGATTGCCACGTAAATCTAGAATGATGCCGCGAGGTGACTGGCTGGCTTGAATCGCCTCCAGCGACTCGTCCAGCTCCTTGAGTGTGCGTTCGCCAAAGCCTGTCACGCGAATGAAGGCAATGCCAGACTCGCCTTCGATAAACCACTCCCACGATCCATCGCTCAGGCGTCTGTCGCCTAACACGCTCTCGGTGCGAACAGTTTCTCGCACCAACGACACTCCGTGGCTGCCATCTTCCCCATCTATTTCGAGCGTCACGCCTCGGCCAACCTGGCCCCGCAGCAACGCGACGGCCTCGCCGACTTTCATGCCGCGGGTGGTTGCGCCATCGATCGCGATAATTCTATCTCCCACAGCGATGCCAGCTCGCCACGCAGGCGATCCAACAACGGGGCTCTCCACTACCAGCGTGCCGTCGCGCGCGTCGATTGCAAGCTCCAGGCCGACGCCACCAAATTCCTGATCCAGAGCCGCCTCGAGCGCCTGACGTTGTTCACCATCGATAAAAGCGGAGTGCTCATCGAGCTTGGAAAAAACGCCTGTCATCGCAGCACGAAACAGAGATGCCTCGTCAACAGGCTCGAGGTAGAGACTTTCGATCGCCGCCATCACCTCGCCAAAGCGACGCCCATGCTGGCTGCGATCGCGCGCCAGCCACGACACCAAGCCGATGGCTGTCATGAGGCACAGAAGCAAAAGATTCCGCTTGGGCATGACGGATGAAAGGAGTATCTCAGGAAAAGGCTGGAGTAGGGATCACACAAACGGCGGGCTTACGAACTGGTAGAAACAGAAACGTCGCTGGACTGAAATTGATAACCCTTAGGAACCACGGTCACTCCAGACGGCGAAACCGTCAAGCCGCGGGCGGCATCCTCGTCTGGATCAAAGCCAACCATCGTACCAGAAGGCACTCGCACCCCCTTGTCAATGATGGCGCGTCGCACGTGGGCATGGCGACCAATGTCGACCCCCTCGAAGAGGATGCTCTGTTCGACACGGGCAAAGCTGTTGACCCTCACTCCTGGTCCGATGATCGATCGCGTGGCCCGGCCGCCGGAAAGAATTGCTCCGGGGCAGACAAGGCTGTCTGTCGCTTCACCTCGCCGCGAGTCGTCGCCCTGGCCTGCGAACACAAACTTGGGTGGCGGGTAGGCAGGGTGATGCGTGCGGATGGGCCACTGATCGTCATACATATTGAGTTGCGGATCCACCTCGATCAGGTCCATGTTGGCGGTGAAGTAGGCGTCGATTGTGCCAACATCACGCCAGTAGGCATCCTGCTTCCTGTTCTCATCGCAAAAGGGAAAGGCATACACCCCATGCGACCGCACGACATCCGGCAGCAGATCGTGCCCAAAGTCGTGACGGCTTGCTGGGGCATTGGCATCCAACTTCAGACGCTCCAGCAGAAATGGCCACGAGAAGCAGTAGATGCCCATCGAGGCCATGCACATCTCCGGGTGTCCGACAATGGGCGGTGGATTGGCTACCTTCTCTCGAAAAGTCTTCACGCGGCCCGACGCATCAATATCCATCGTGCCAAACTCACCCGCTTCTTCGCGAGGCACAGGAAGCGACCCAATGGTGACATCCGCCCCGCTTTCCTCATGGGCATCCACAAGCGATTGATAGTTCATCTTGTAAATGTGATCGCCTGCGAGCACGACAACCAACCGTGGAGCGGCCATCTCCAGCGAGTAGATATTTTGGTACACCGCATCGGCTGTACCGCGATACCAACTTTCATCAACCCGCTGCTGGGGCGGCAGCACATCGAGGCATTCGCCCAGGTCGCGGCAAAAGAAACGGTGCCAACCCAGATTTAAGTGGCGGTCCAGACTTTTTGCTTTGTACTGCGTGAGCAACAGCACGCGACGCATCCCGCTGTTGACGCAATTGGAAAGGGCAAAATCGATGATCCGATAACTGCCCCCGAATGGCACCGCCGGCTTGGCGCGGTCGCGAGTCAGCGGATCGAGCCTGGCTCCCTTGCCGCCAGCCAGTACGACTGTCGCCACATCCCGCATCCGCATCGTATCCACATCCCGTGAACGCATCAGTGAGCCCTCTTTGCGAATGGAGCGAGCCTGGTCATGGGACGATTCGAATGGTTCCAAGAAGAGCCGCCACTATAAGGGAGCGTTTGGGTTCCGACGATCCGAAATCTTGGGTTCGCCGGATCCCGGTTCCATTTAACGGCCCAAAGAACGACATTTTTACAGCTTTTTCACGAGGACAAGCGGTCTGGCATGGACTGCGGGTGTTTTCTACGATCCCGCCGCCTGTTTTCCCCCAACGGCCTGCTTACCGCGAAAGTCTGATCATGGCACACCGGTCAAAGGCTTCCCTCCGTCGTGAACGGGATTCTGATTCTATGGATGCAATCAAGCCCCTTGTCGTTCTAGGGTTGCTCGGCACGATTCTCTACGGAGCCTACTGCGTTGTGCAGAATGGGCCTGGCCAGACTGGGCAACCGTGGCAGGTTCCAGGGATCACCGGTGAAAGCTCGATGACGTCTGGCGGATTCGCTCCCGCTGCCACCGATACGGGCACGATTTCAAACGCGCCTCCGTTTGCACCGCCAGCAGCCAGTCCAATTTTATCGCCGGCGGCTGTGGCGTTGCCGGCTCAAGGTTTTCCAGCACAGGCAGGTTTTCCAACTCCGGCAGCCGTTGCAGGAGTGCCCGCTGCTGTGCCGCCTGCGGCATTCCCAACAGCAGCAGCTGCGTCTGTAGCCACCGTCGACCGTTCGCCCACCTATCTCAACGCGATGTCAGCCCCACCGCCTCATGCTGACTTGATTGCAGCGTCAGGCTCAGCAGTGCCAGGCTCCTTTGATCCCCAACCGCCGTCGACCGCTGTGGGCGATACCCAGCCCGTTGCAATGCCGTCCCCCAACGCGCCACCGATGCCCGCTGCACAGCCACCGGCACGGGCGGCCCCATCGGCTGCATTTGCGTCGGCCTGGGCCGATGCGCATGACAAGCTCGCGGCCGGACGCTATGCCGAGGCGCTTGCTGTGCTTTCTGTCTGGTACGACGACCAATCGCTCTGCCTTGAAGAGAGCCAACAACTCGATACCCTGCTTGGGCAGTTAGCTGGAACAGTGATCTATTCCCAACAAGATTTGCTTCTGGCTCCACACATTGTCGCAGCCGGCGACACACTGCAACCGATCGCCGCATCCCTCAGCGTACCGTGGCAACTCCTTGCCAAAATCAATGGCATCGATGATCCTGCCAAACTCTTGCCCGGGGAACATCTCAAAGTCGTGCGGGGTCCCTTCGATGCGGTGGTGAGCGTTTCCCGCCGCCGAGTCAGCCTGCAAGTTGCGGGCAACTACGCCGGCAGTTTTCCTGTGGTAATCGGCAGGCAGCTCCACGATCGCATCGGTGCATCGCTCAACGTCGTTGATGTGCGCCGCGGCACGAGCAGCTCAGAGCCGCAGGGCCCGGCCGTTCAGGTGGCATACGCGCCACCCGCTGGACCCAAGTCGATTCTTTTAAGTGATGGCATGGCGATCGAGGCCGTTGAAGAATTGGCACTGATGGCCGATGCCGTGCCGGGGTCGAGCCTGATCATGGCGTCTCGCGATCTAGACGAACTCCTCGATATACTCGGCCCTGGCTCGCACGTGCTCGTGCGGCAGTAACAGGCCGTGGCAGCCTCACGTGTCGCCATGCGGTCTCCTTTCGGCCTACGCCTTGGGCTTCTTCGGAGAGAAAAGCTGCAGGCAAGCGAGCCGCTCGCCCAGAGGATATACTCGTCGCTCTTGAGCGTGACACGACGGACCATTGCATGCGATTCATCACTCTTCCTGGCGTCGACGCTCCGCAAGGACGCTGGGTGGGTCTTTCGCTGCCACGACGGTTTGTCTGCGATCTGATGCGGCACGCGAAAGCAGTGCCAAGCATTCCCTCTCAGCGTCGGATGCAGCTGGCCGAAGTGATCGCGGCCCGAGATGCCCGTGCCCAACACATCAGTTGGTGTGCGATTTTCATGAAGGCCTATGCGATTGTCTCCGCCACTCGGCCGGAATTGCGTCGCACCTACATGCCGTACCTCTGGCCACACCTCTACGAACATGCTTTCAACGTGGCCAACTTCAGCCTCGAACGCACCTACTGCGGCGAAGAGGCTGTGTTTTTTGCTCAAGTTCGTCAGCCTGAGTTGATGAGCCTCGTTCAACTCGACGCGCTGGTGCGAACGCATAAAATCGCTCCGATCGAAAGTGTTCCTTCATTCTGTCGCACGCTTTCGTTGAGCCGACTGCCGTGGCCGCTGCGGAACTTCGTCTGGTGGCTCGGGCTTTATTCCGATGGTGGCTATCGAGCCTATTACTTCGGCACGTTTGCCATCAGCGTAGTGGCCGCCGCTGGAGCAGCCGGACTGCATGTGCTGTCGCCTTTGACGACCAACATCAACTACAGTTCCTTTGAGTCGGATGGCGGCATCGACGTGCGACTTACATACGATCATCGAGTGCTCGACGGGTCCACTGTCGCCCGCACCCTGGTGGCTCTGGAAGAAGTTCTCCGTGGTTCCATACGCGACGAACTGCTCGCCTCTGCCGAGTAAACAGGAAGGCCCGCGGCACTTTCGCACCGCGGGCCCTGCATGGAGCCAATCTATTTTTCGATGGACGAGGGACTTGGCAACCTCGTCGCTTGGTTCAGGCAGGCGGACTCATTTCGCACAGCCTGTCAGACTTCATTGGGAACCCTGCTGGAAATCTGTCTGCTCAATCCTTACCGCACAGCCTCCTGCAGCATCTTGGCATTGGGCACCGAGTGCCTGTTGACGATCCCGTTTTCGCGCGTCTCGATCACCGTGGCGACCGGGCCAACCTCGCGAACTGTGCCCTCAAAGCCTGCCACGCTCACGGTGTCGCCCGCCTGCAGCCGCTGGCGCACGTAGTAACCAGAGAGAATCCCCGACATCACATCCCGTCCGCCCAAGCCGAAGGCCAACGCAAAACCGGCGGAAAGGCCGGCCGAGCCGATCAGGATCAGCTTTTCGAGCAGGGCAAACTGAATGCCCAACTGATTGAAAGCTGCGATGAACGTCAGTAACGACAGCACCCAGTAGCAGCCGCCGGCCAGATATTCTGCATACGTCAGACCAACGCGGTCGGCACTCGTCGCCACGACACCGCGAAGAAAAGTCGCGGCCAATAAGCCGATGACAACCACCACCGTGGCCACAAGCAGACGCGGTATGTAATTAACAACTTCACCCATCGCGGCCGAGACGCTGTCGAGGCCTAGGATATTGAAGGCTGCCATCACAAAAACACACATCAGAAGCCAGAAGACGAGGCCGCCCACAATCGAAGGCAACGCTCGGCGAATACCCACATCGTGCATCGACTTGGCCAAACCACTCTTCTCCGCTGCCGTCTGCAAACCGATTTTCTCACTCACAACTGCAATGACACTGCCGACCCAACGGGCCAAGACGTATCCAACCACCAATACCACCACCATCGCCACCATCTTCGGCGCGAGCAAAATCACTTGGGTCCACGCTTGCGTGAAGCTGTCAACCAACGCCTGCTTTGAAACACTCACCGTCTCGGCAGCCGTCTGCCCAACCCGCGATAAATCATTCATTCCACATTCCTCGTTTTGAATGGCTGTCCGCGGTGGAAGAGCCCACCGTTGCAACAACCGTTCCCCCAAAAACCAGCGGGAATTATCTGTTGGCCCGCAACCCAACCATTCGCCACCGGCATAACGCCGGCGTTTGTTTCTGATGTTTTGTACTGCTTGTTCATCCTTGGCTTGTGTCGCTCTTTTCCAGCCATTTGCCTGTCACCGTAAAGTGCAGCGATGCACACAGCGCCACACACAGATGCATAGCCGCCCACCCTGTCGCCCCGAAAGCAAACTCAACAATGTGGAGAGCCAGCAATCGAGGATGCAACTTCCTTCGCACGCCGTCGTTGAATCGCTTGGACTGCGGCACAGGCGGCACTCTGGCTTCGGCAAGTTGTTCAAGGAGATCCATCCGCTTACACCCCATTAGTTCCGCTGATTCTCTTCTGTTTCGCCCGACATCCGACGAGCTGCGGCAGAGAGCTTTTCACGAATCCTACTGATCCGCATCCTGCATGCCCCAGCTGTCGTTCCAAACATTTCCGCCAATTGTTCGTAGTCGTGATTTTCTGCAAACCGCATCAGCACCAACGCCCTGTCTTCTTCTTCAAGCCCTTCGAGCAGTTTTGTAATATCGTGAGTCGCATCGACTGCCGCAGTTGCCGAAGCCTTTGCATCGGGCTGCGAATCGATCCGTTCACCGCTGCCTGGCTCTTCGTGTCGCATACGCCGCGACCGCGATCGCCTGAGCATCAAGCACGTCCGAATAGCCACCGCATGCAACCACGTCGAGTAGCTCGATCTCCCTGCAAATTTTCCTCGCTCAAAAAACAACCGCACAAACACTTCTTGCGCCGCATCTTCCGCATCCTGCACGCTGCCCATCAGCCGCCAGCACACCCTCCATACCCGCTCCCGAAACCGCTCCATCAAGGCCGTGAACGCCGCCCCATCAGAACCCTCCCGTGCCGCCTGCGCCGACAGTTGCTCGTCGGTGAGTTCCACCGGCATCCCAGAACATGTGGCTCCGTCAGCGTTCAACCGCATGGTGTCCTTCAGCCTGCCACTGCCGGCCGCCAATCAATGAGATGCCGCAGCGACCGGGCGTGTCACAAAAAAATATTGATCGCTGGAATCATCGGGATTTTGACTGTTTTTGCACGCTCTGCCGAGATCAATTCTGTGGGCCGCCGGGGGTTGGAACTGGTTCTCAATCCACGTGACGCACCCACGAACCGAGGCGATGGGGGTCGGCGGATGCTTGAGGAGCCCTTGGGCGTATCCTCGCCCTCGGCGACGAAACTTCTGCCGCCCCCGTCGCCGTCGCTAGGCCATAGCACGCATGATTCACTCGACGACTGAGCCGCGCAACGCACATGCCGTGTGGCAGGAAGCCGCCGGGGGCGGGTAAAGTCTCCGCTTCGATGCGAGGATACGCCGACTCGCGTTAACTTCACCCGACCCCCGGCTCGTCAAACGATGCTGGCGATGGAATTCTCAATCCACGTGGCGCACCCACGAACCGAGGCGATGGGGGTCGGCGGATGCTTGAGGAGCCCTTGGGCGTATCCTCGCCCTCGGCGACGAAACTTCTGCCGCCCCCGTCGCCGGCGATAGGCCATAGCACGCATGATGCACTCGGCGACTGAGCCACGCAACGCACGTGCCGTACGGCAGGAAGCCACCGGGGGCGGTCTAGAGTTCCACGCCAAGCCGGTTGGCTTGAAGGCGCAGGGCCCGTTCAAAGAGAGGAAATGGGTAGCGTTGCTGTCGCTGCAACGCCCACAGGAATGTGGAATCGACGAGCTTTCCAGGGAG